>JACLAC010017721.1_pt1 | contig 15301 bp, 11 predicted proteins | sample 8027881 | NCBI WGS metagenome assembly JACLAC01 (sample SAMN15725517, study PRJNA655200) | protist metagenome | isolation source: fluorescence activated cell sorting (FACS) single amplified genomes of... | place: Spain: Blaines Bay Microbial Observatory, Mediterranean Sea | collected 2016-01-19
TCGAGCAGACAACGCTACATTGTCACGTCAGCAGTAATAGCGCACTTTGAATCTTGCGTCGCGGGTGCTAGTAGGCACTAGTGAAGAGTTTGCGAGCGACCTCCAAACTGGTGGACTGAAAGACGGATGGGCCCAGTTTCCGAAGCGCATGTTTCGCTTTCGCAAACCTAAGCCATACATCGAATTCACTCGCCGCATTCAAGGTGTGATTGGTAACCTCAATCTAGAACGTTCGTTTGTCAGGCGCTGACTAAGGAAGCCATGAAGTGTGCAAGATGATGGACGGGACGATAGCTCTGCGCCTCAGTCAACGAGTTGATACGTTAAACCTACCGAAAAATTGTTCTACGTCGATCTCGGTGACCGAGATAGTGCAAGTGCGCCTGCTTAGGTTGGCGGCTACTCGTGGGCACAATGGAACGCGAGTTGGGAGCATACGCCTATGTCGGTGGTAGACATTGTAACCGAATCGGGTTTCAAGGTCATTGGATAAGATAGTTTTAGTGGTGGGAATGAGGCACGTGCCGAGGAAGAGACCAAAAGGTTGAACAGTTAGCTGGATAAGCTGAAGAAGGCTGATCATGATGCTAAAGATTCAATTGAAGTTGTGGAGAAGCATATTCGAAACATGGAGGTCGAGTTGATAGACCTTGAGTGATAGTGATGTGAAAGTACATGGGACCACTGAGAAAAATCGCGCTATCAAACAGACGCGTGAGGCGATTTGAGTTATGCGCAACGCGCGTCGACAGCTAGTATAGTAGGCTCCAGTCAAAGAACGATGATGCAGTTGCTGAGTACTCTGCCCGTGTGGCTCGCACTACAGAAACTGAAATATTGAACAGCTTCGCATAGGACACTGGGTATGATCTTCGATAGTGAGAGTAGTCTATTCGAGGAATTCGGACAATTTGAACAGATGCCATGACGCATGTGGATTCACGCATTCATGAGTGACGCATGAAAACGGAGCAAAATGGATGGCATCAGAAACGCGTTACTAGACAGCAGAATCTACGTTGAATAGAGTGACGAGGCGTCTGATGACTCACTTACAGTTACAGTGCAGCCTACTTCTACGGAATTATTGCGATTAGTGCGTGATCTAGCTGGTGCGCATGTGTGCCGTTAGAATATCAACTCAGACTACATCATGGAGGCTAACTCCCTCGAGATGGAATCCGTAGTGGTTGGACCATTTGACGCTATCCATCAGCTCACGTGAAACAACATCAGAAACACAGTCATTAAGCCCATCCTAAACACGCATATGCTCTTTCGCAGTTCTGGTTGGTCATAGCAGGCCTTATCACTACCAAATGGATTTTCTCAGGATTGAGAATCCCAGGCTATGTTACAGTCATACGCTTATGACACCGATCTCGCACTACGTGCTGTCTGGGCTTACCTTTCTTACATGGGGGATGACATGCGAAACTCAAAGTTTCAGTCGTGCTTTCTCAAGGAGGTGTAGTAACGTCGATCCGCATATAGAGCTGCTACTCTGGCGTATAATCGCACAGTTACAGGTAACGAATCCGTCTCTGTGAGGAGTCTAGTAAGAGCACAACCGCGGTAGCACACGCATGGGTAACGAAAATGAATAACATCGCCCTTGGTCTTATTGACGAGCCGAGTGCAAAGGCTGCTACCGTGCATACCGATCAGCTTTAGAGGAGGCAGGTGAATCTCCAGCTTTTGTCGATAGTACGAGGCTGGATGCAGAAGACCGGAGTAATGAACAATCTCTTCGGAGTCTGGTATAAGGTGTGTCCTGAAGTACCCACCACTTAATGACGAGCGGTGAAACCCATTTCGGGTTAGAGGTAAAGATGAGGACATACACAGATGAGCCTCTGATATTCGCGCGGCAATCAAACGCTTCTTTGAGAAGCCAGATACGATCGCATTTGGCAATGCTTGAGGAACACCGGAAGATATATCGAGGTTTGACGGAAATACAAAGAGTGAATATAACTTACCTTTCTGAATCGACGTGCAATCACTACCCGAAAGCGACTGATACACTTACGCAGCAAAAATGTATCACGCGCGTTTTCAGAGCATGCAGCTTATTTGAGACGAGGTCAAAGATATAGCATTTGGAACGACATATGGTAGTACTGTATGAGGTCCTGATCAAATATCAAACTCGTAGCTAGCGCGTAGATGTTGCGGCTTCGAATCTTATTTAGAAAGTCCTTCGCTTTGAGCAGCCTGGCGCGCTCTTTACCAAAACAATGCAGCGACAATTGAAAAGTATACAGAGGAGGTTTCGAAGGTTGCTGGTGGTTTGTCGAGTCCTGTATGGAAGCAAGTATGGTCAATGGTCGATAGGTAACGACGTCGAGCGACAGCAGTTATGGAAGGTGTATGAGAGCTAGAACGTCTCGAAACTATCAGAGGGAAGGTGCTCACGGGGGATTTGCGATTGCAGCTTAAGTCCACTGAAGGTTTATCGCCTGAGGAGTCTCTACGTAAATGAGTGTCATCTGGAAGTTCCTTGCGATGAGCTCAGGGCGATGATTTCTCGTGTAACGATGACGTGCTACCATCGAGCTCCACTGCATCAGTCGATGGAGGAGCTTTTTCCTACACATCTTGAGGAAGGACGTATTTTTCAACTTGAGCGGACGATGTCGCAGCAGCTGCGATCTTCGATGAGCATGAAGATCTCAAAACTTTGATGTGATTCCCGGTGATCCTGCGCATCTACTTCGAAGACTGTAGATACGTAAATGTTCAAACGGATATGCAGAACTTACTAACGAATATGGTTGGCGTTACGTTGGGCTCTACTTCTGTTGCTACGATTGTTGAGAGTCTCCTCGCAACACCTGGATTTGTGGACGTTCGTAACATCCACTACCCACTAGCGTTCTTTCTCGATCGATTTTGAAGAGCGTTTGGCTTGCCCAACTTAACTATAGACCCGCGTTGACAGGTGCGAGGGCAACTGATCAAAGATGAAGTAGTTGCTGCGTGAGTTGTGCGGTGACACTCAGTATTGGGTACGGCTGACCAGGCATCTGCACTTCAGAGTTTTGGTGACGCATTAGCTAACCAAGTTGAAGCGAGTATAGAGGGCACTGGATCGAGTGCGTCCGAAGATTTGGAGTAAATTTCACGAAGCACAAACGCGACTCACTCTACAGACTGGCGCATTTGTTATTCTGAAGGACTCGCGACTGAGGTTGCATATTTATTTGCGCTCGAGTATCGTTTCCGATACCGAAAATATCCAGTGTTTCTGAATACAGGGGCTGGTTGGTCGCACAACATCCGCGCAAAGTCGTTTTCAGGTTCTAACAATTGAGGAGAAGAATCCGATGATCCGGTATCTCACAAATGAGCGAGGCTACGCACAAGCTTACTCTCTATCAACTTTCTCGCTGATATCATTCCGTGTGCGTCTCAGGTTTTCTCTAACGTTGAGAAGCTCTTCGAGTGGGTGCCAATGCCCAAGATTATGGATCAGCTTGGGCTTCCATACGTTGTGCACAACTCCGAATTTCCATTCGTGACTCTCGCTGACAAGAGTTACGTGTACGCCAACTACAGCAAGCTCAACATTGCTGAGTCACTTCATCCAGTTCGAATGCGGCAGGATGAGCTCAAGGCTGCCAAGGCGGCTGGAAGAAATAAAACTCGCGAGTTCCACGAGACATAGATCAAGGCGCTTGCCTTCGACTTCTCTGAAGAGTAGCGATAGTGACCCTAACTCACCGATGAACACGGGTATGATCAACACTGAGATGGTGCTTGAGTCCTAGAGACTAGCGCGCGAATAGTGAACGTTAGTGAGTTAGAGCAACATTCGAACCAAGACGGAGATAGTGAGGCAGAAACAGATGTGGAAGGGCCAATGTGAACGCTGAGTAACGAAGTCTAGTGAGACTGTGCAATAAATAAACTTCGACGGCAACCTATAATAATCATGGGTACGGTGACATCGGATCACAAGTAAATATTGAGCCAGCTGGTGGAGGACAAAACAAGGACAAGTGAAGACTAATCGATGCTGAGTATGGCGAGCATCTACTTCAGTACTACTACGAAGACGTGATGAACATGAAACGAGGCCTGCACTACACTGTTGAGCGATTAGATACTGAAGTTAACAAGACGTCAATTAAGACAGATGTACCCGGATACTTTTGTCCTTCTGATGTCAAAGCGACACCCACTTTGGCCATGATGCAAAAGTGTGTGTCTCCACGTCGTGGGGTACGGGGTCAGGCATTCGACACCGGTTTCCTAAATCGATTCGTGTAGCCGCACATAGAAGGACAGTGAACGATGAGCTCTAAATACGCGGAGTCCATCACCACCTCGTCTCCAAGTGCACTAAAAACGGTAAAGGACGGTCACGCAGTTTACCCAAAATCTAGGCGATCTCGTACCAGTAAGTCTTCGTAGGCACAACGGCGGCGGTGACAGGAAATCTCGTCGCCGAGCCCTGGCTCCGCACGGGAACGCGATAGTTTCGAGACAGTGCCATATCCATAGCCGCACCGAGCTGAAGATGTTATTGTCTCGCCTGGATTTTTCGTAACGCCTTATCGGTGTTTGAAGTCCGATCAAACGCGTGCAACAGCCAGTGAGTACGCCCAGGTCGACTACACAATACCACATTCCTTTGCATTTGCGGTAAGTTAACGTGGGATGTATGCAGAGGCAGGGACGACTGATGCGGATGGCTTCCATCCTTACGGAGGCTACACTGACTTGTTCATTGAAATCGGCGGCCATTACGGAAACACTATGCCAGTTCATCTGTGATGAGAGGTTGGTCGTTCAGCGGTTGGACTTTTTATAGATGCAATCTCAGATGGAGTGGAGGCCATGGCTCGTACAGCACGTCTTCTCAGGTTGGATGTCGTATCATCTGCTGTGGCGCTCCTGGACACGGAGACACACCAACTACTGTATGAAAGAGAAGCTGGCTCCGCAACCGCAGACGCAGTCGATACAATTGCTCGGGCACCGCTATTCCGAAGAATGGGCGCTGTCGATGGCGAAAGCGAAGGAGAGGGAATGAACCAGCACATTAACTTTTTGACGTGAGGAAAATGGGCGGACTCGTGAACAAAAGATGGCGAATAAATAGGACGCGCTTCTTCTAAGGCTAAGCCATCGCGTATCGATCTCGCAAGAAAAAAGCTAAAATATGTGTTACGGAGAGACGCAGGCTTATCTTCGAGATTTAGTCGGTGCACGCCGAACAAAGTCGACCTTCCGGATCATCAACGTGAAGCAAATGACTATAATGAGGAGGACTGCGTGGCATGGAGTACTCTCGACCGGGAAGTGTCACACGTAGCTGCATATGTACGAAGCAGAGTTTCGTCTCCGTATAGTCACTTGCAAGTCAAGAAAATTCGTACAGTGAACTCTGACTTGCCTTTCGGCTTTTCCTGCTCACTTACCACGCTCATTAATGGAAATGAGTTCATGGTACTACGTGGCGCTATGGAAGTTCTGAGGGGCTGCGCCACCTGGGTACAAATTGGCTTGAGTGGGGGCTCAAGTGATAACTTGGAGGTGGACTTTGGAAGCGAAACCGGTCTAGACATCTATCGTTTATGGTTCCGGGATAACTTTGGTGACCTCTTTCGAGAGTACCAATATGGGCATGCGGTAGCAGAATATATGACCGGCGGAAACAAGGGCGTGGTGATTCGACCACCTTCTTCTGATATAATGAACCTGATTTTTGTCCGGAGGAGAAATGCGGGCGTAGATGGGGAGAGTAAGTCGTAATCTACGACTCTTCTGGTTCGCTATTATGTCTTCACTTTCTCGATTGAAATTGAATTGATTGACTGTCCATTTCGTCATATGAATGAGTTCCGACTACTCTTCTTAGAAAGAACGCACTGATGATGAAAATTTATTACGATTCACAAATGACTCTCGGCTTCACTTCGCGTCTCTCTGTTCAACCTAATGTCCTGATGAATGTTATTATACGTGCACCTCTCGCTCTTGCCTGAATCGTCGATGCTTTTAACTTCTACAAATACAAAAAATAGACTCACGCTTAACACGTTTTTCAGCCGTTTCAACTTTTTTTTACTCTACCTTAGGTCGATTCACTCGGCTCACAACTACATACTAGATTCTAGAAATCCTCTCAACTACAAGATCTTGACTAGAAGGAGCATATAGTGAAATACATCATGTCGCTTAGTGAGCTTATTTTCAGCATCAGCGCTACGCCGGATAGCGGGCCTGTAGGTGAACAAAATTCGTTAAAGGGTCGAGTAAAGCACTCGAACGAATCTTCAAACGTAACCGCAAGTTCAGCCTCTCCTGCTATTGAAAAGAAGACGCCGGCAAAGCCACAGCACCGTTTGGTTGGGTTTTCTACTGGTCTCGGTGGCGACTTAGTGAGAGATGCTCTTGCTGCTATTGTTGCGCCTTTTGTCGCAGTGTCATTCATTATAATGGCTGCTTGCGAAGCCGTTGTGCACTACGGTCGTAAAATTGTACTGCGGAGACGCGCCACCAACGCATACGATGTGTCGAAGTTGCGTGATGACGTCGAAGGTAAACTTGAAGTGGATGTATTCGATCCAACTGAAGCTGACTATGACCGTCTGCAACGCGAGTACGTGGAGGCTGGCATTCCATTCATAATCAAGCGCAAAGATGGTAAGCCACTTACTGCCGCTAAGCCGCCTGCTGCTGCCACTGAAGGAGCTGACTTTGCTAAGGACTGCATTCGTGTCGCTCCCACACACTATCTGGCAAATTTCGACAACCTAGATGGCATCGTCTATCATTTGTTTCCGTACAGCATGCGCGCTTATTGGCCAATTTGGTTCCTTGGATCATATGCCCAGGGTAAGGCGCACTCTGATTTAGGCCCGCATACTATGAACTGCTATTACCTGAAAAAGGGAACTAAAGATGTGATTGTTGCGCCGCCTGAAGTTACTGAACGTCTACCGTTACTCAAAGGTTTGGATGGCGTCTATATACCGGACTCTGAAGATCTAACTCGCGCGTATCTGAAGGACCTCCCGTACTACTACCACTGTGAGCTTACGCCGGGTGCTATGCTTGTGTTTTCTAACTCGTCCTGCCTTCATCAGTTCATGAATGGGCCAGACCCGGTTGATGGCTCATATCCGGAAGCGCTGTCTGTTCGCATCAAGCATACTGTGACTCCGAGTTTTCGCTTGTGGAAACACATGACCACCGATTACGCAATGTGGTGGCGCTTCACTGGCGTTGTGGTGAACCAAATTCTTTGTGAACCTGCAGAAGACCGGGAAGCAAAGTATTTGTAAGTGACTGGAGAAGCAGGTGATGGCATAAAGATGTAACAAGCCATGCAATCACTTCTAAAAGTTCAATATCTGACTAAATCGCAGTTTTTGACAAGCAATAGTATCGTGCTGTCACTCAATGTCAATCTCTCATCGTTAATAAGAGCAATATATGACGCACTATGTCGCGGTATGGGACCGTGATTTTAATTTTTGGGAGCTAAGACTGGATGACCCTACCAAACCGTGCCAGTTCTGCTCAGTATTATGCCAGTAATGCCTTTCTGTAGGAGTTCTGCAACTGACCTTGAGGGCTACCAACAACATGAACATGGGACTATACAAAAGTTAAAAACACAATAGGAATAGTAAGAGGAAGTACTATGAGGAATTCAAAACACCGGAACGTATACTGTCTTCAGATACGAAGTGGTCAATAGATGTTTCAGGCAAAGTCTTTCAAGGCATTCCTAAGAGAAGAAGAAGATGAAAACGTAAAATCTAGACGTTTTCACCAAAGCTATGATTATGATTTGAGAAAAACCAGAATCAATCCTGTGGAAGGAGATTAGTGGGGGCAACTCACTGGTCAGTTGTCCTTAGCGTGCTAGAATGCACAAGAGTTGAAACTTTCTTGAGGAAAACTTGATTTGTGTTCTTTATTTGCCTTTGATACTGAAACTCATGATGTATATGCGATAAATTCACTGCTGCTGGATGGAATCGTAATATTTTATGCCCCCTTCATTCTCGCTTCACAATCACAGTTCTTTTTCTTACTTCGCCTCCCTCACATTCACGCTTTTCTCTGTACTTTCTCTCTCACATCGTCAGTTTCACTACCTACAGTACTTGATAGTCTCAAAAAAACTTTGCTGTACTGTACTGGAGTGCTAAAGAAGTAGTATTTATAGAATAGGAACAAAACAAATCATAGTTCGTAAAAAAAAAAGCATAATGAAGGCCAAAATTGTGATTGACATCGGCTACATAGGCACACGCTACGTTGGATGGCAAAGCCAGGCTGCTCCAAGCATCAAGCGGACCAAGGTCGAAGGTGCGTGCGCGCAGTTTAACAAGCGCAAAGGCTGCAACAAAAAGTAGTGCCGGTTTAGTCACGTGTGTTCCATCTGCGGTGGTGACGACGGACATATTTAGCCGGATTGTTCAAGTGACCTAGCCTTACCTGGATCTTAAAGTGTTCAGACGGTTGTGGACAGATGGGTTCCATCTACGGTTCAAAAAGTGCTCGGTGTATCGTGCTCTGGTGCGGTGCATAGCAGTCGGACTGATAAAGGAGTGCATGCGTGCTCGCATCTGATCACCTTTAATCTCGTGAAGCCATTGCAAGTTGCCAACAAAGAAGAGCTACATTCCAAAATGACTGAGCTTCACAGTTGACTATTGTAAGCGCCTTCACGTCCAGTTGGTGTAGTGTTAAATGGTAGGCCGGCTTATGCTGAGAAGGAGTCAAACACTGATTGGGATATTTCCGGAGCAATAAAGAACGCAGATTCTTACAGGGAAGAAGGTATTGCTAGAGCTTAGCCAGAGCCAGGTGCCATTATTGACGCCGCGCAAAAACGAAAGTCCTATCGATATCACATTCTACTCTTCAACTGAGAATCGACATCATAGGCGGAGATAGTATATGAAAATTTTCGGAACCCGATCTTCCGTCTGAAAGGCGCCGATTGAAATGCAGTGTTGGGAAGCGAGCCATGACTGAAACGGGTAAAACTTGTTGTGAGTGACTCATAGGAGAAACGAGACACTGATCTGGCAATATCCGATCTTGCTTGGATTTTCAATCCATATTTAAAGGAACAGTCCTCGCCTTCGTCAAGTTCGTCATCAGCTCCGCATCCAAGGCTAGAGCTCTCGGCGTAGAATCTGGAAGATACCGTTAGACGAGGCGCTCTATTGGGCAAGCGAGACTTCGGTCACTACGCAACACATTAGAAGGGTGACTCCGTTCGCACTATGCACTCTATTGACATATTCGAGTCAAAAACCACATTATGATCAGTTGCAGATGTCTAGCGAGTGTTCCATGAGCGTTGCCCATTGCTTCAGCAGCACTGCGATGTGCGACCTGATATACACCAGATTGATGCTTTAAGCGGTGTGTCTGAAATGAGGCTGCTGGACATCACATTCACTGCAGATGGCTTCTTAAGACATATGGTACGGCGCTTGGTAGGATATCTTGTGGAGGAGTCGATGCATATCAATGAGCATGACACGAACATGTCGCAGGTGGACCGGCAACTGTGGTGTACCCAGCTGGTAAACCGCATATTCGAATTCGACACAGATGCGGATAAAGTACGGGAGTATGCTGAGAAAAATATCGGGATTCGAATTGGGGAGAAAGAAGAAGGCGAACAACAAAAAAAGTCAAAAAAAGCTCCGCCAAGGGGCTTATGGCTACTGGGGTGATTCTGACATGCGACTATTTTGGAACTTCGACGACGATTATTATGTGATCATGTAGTGCACCAAAAATGTAGTGTAAATATTGAACTCATCTTTTCTAATGTATAACATTTAGCTATAGATACCGTAATTCAACATATCAGTATGTCTGGTGGAGGTGTGGAGTGGGAAGTAGTCCAGTTCGAGTCTAAGCTCACGTGTCATTCTTAAAGATCGTCAGTTAAAATTTTCCATTGAGTTCGAGTGAGATATAACCTGTTTGAAAAAGAAAAAATCGAAGGAAAAAAAAATTATCAACACGAACACAAAATCAACATAATAAAATGATGGCTTAGCGTCGCATCCATTTGACGCCTTTAAAGGCGCTTAGTGCACTCAGTTAAGCATTGCATTTTGTCAGTGCGAAGATAGTAGTGGACGATAACAATGTCAATGAGTGTCGCAACTACATGACGCATCCTACGTCGCTGTCAACTGGTCCGATTTTAGTGATCCGTAAGCTTCTGCTAAATACGTAGTTCGACATCCTGTGGTTCAAAGACTAACCGAAGACAAACCCGGAGAAGGCAGGCGCTCAACGACTGTTGTCGACTTGGTGACGTAAGCAGATGGACGCTCAATACTGATACTTTCACGAATACTCAGACGAAGAGCTTGATAACGCGGCGTCTCTATTTGACTATTCGTCTATTCAGTGGCGACAACCGAACGCAGTTGAAAAATGCACATAGTGACATCAATAATGGCGTTCCAGCTGGCACTGCCATCGGGCCACTAGTTATGCGCCACATGATGATGATGCTCGACCCAATGCATGTAAGGCATATGGTCAGGCTTCAAGACGTACTCGATGCGTCGTCGAAAGACGAGGAACGCAAATTGCAATTGGTGTTAGTGCGACAAGTCTGAGATGCACTTGGGATCAGCATAGATGAGAGTGCAAAGTACAAACCCGGTGTCAATAGTTGGGCGTCGCTCAAGAACGTTCTGTGTATGTAGGACGCGCTAGTAGTACTTGACAGACGACTTGGTTATCCACGTGGAATGATTACATTTTTGAACGTACTAGTTACGAACGAGTACAATGCATATCAAAGCTGGTACCAACAAGTGTGCGCGTCCAAGCTCAATCTTAGTGATGGCCCGGTGCCATTTACTAACGAGCACAAGGAAATAATACTCTGGCTCAGGGTTTTCTTTGAGCGTTATCTGATGCAGACCATTTTTTAAGGCACACTTAACAAGGATGGTAGTGTGGAGTAACGTGTTCTGCGCCTTGTGAGTGATACTCTAAAGGCGATGTACGAGCAAACTCAATATGACAACGAAAATCATGGTATTGATTACTAAGTCAGCAAAACATTATACAAAACCACTTTCACTTCGAATCCATTGATTCAGTTGAATGACTTTTTCTCGCGAGCACGGTCGCAGAAGCGACGTAACATATTTTCTCATCGGTTATGTGGAGGACCGGTGCGACTTCCGCTCGGCAACTCACCATATTACGATGTCGTTATACTGGGATGAAGCTACGTCGCGGCACCCGATAACAATTCAGCGTCACGCGCTTACTTAGAACTCTGACTCACACTGTTTGCGCTTAGCACAACGCGTAATAAGGAGCTTTCTACTGACGCGGATAGATAGGAGCGCGTTACATACACCTGCGGTGGCCTAGCCGATGCAACGTCATTCATGCAAGTGGCCGTTGACGGTACGCCTTGCTCAGTCTTGTCCCCGCGCAGTTGGGTTTCTCCACACTAAATTCGATAGGCCCTACCGCACATACCACAGCCACATGTGGTCGTGCAGTGTGTCCTAGAGAGAGCTACAGACGGCCATAAGCGTCGCCCAGGCAAAAGGTTCAGCTTGGATGACATAGAGATCCGTCTTGGCGCACTAGACGAGTCTGCAGCACAAACCGTTGACTTGGACCAGTAGTGATACTGACGGACCTACCTGGCAAAAGTTGGATCCTAAAGGAACAATCGGCGTGTGCCCGACTCCTCAGGTGGATTGAGCGTCAAATAAGCCAGCGTTATAGCTGTGCTCTCAACCACTGTTCGGGTTACGCACTGTACCGGAAGGCCAACTAACCTACAGTTGGCATGTAGTGCGCTCTTGGATAGACTTTCACAGAAGACACTACAACGTAGACGTTGTGACGCTCTATGAATATGGCCGATAGTGAAACGTCCCAGTTCACCTAAGAAGAAGCCGATGGCTGAGCGGTTGAGTCTATGTCACTACATAATGCTCTACCGGAGTACACGTCTTTGAGGTGTTAGAACATCAACGGTTATCCGGATAATCAGATATACACAGAAAGCGAAGCTCATGGCATGGCCTATGCTCACTGTGCGTGGCGCAACCGTCACTAGTGACTTCATGCTCGCCGGAGATATAGACGAGTTCCTTGTCTGACGGCCGCAAAAAAACGACAAGAGTGGGAATACAAAGCTCAGTGAGTTCTTCTGGTCATACACTTCGCAGCTGTTTGATGATAAGTCGCGCATACCAAACATCGGAGCCGTGAAACTACCGCATGTCCATTTTTCTGCCGCTTAGTGACGCGCTTAGTACGAAGTCAGCTGGAGAGCGTCTCTGGATGCCGGAGCCTTACTTGCGATTCAGTCACCGCGATGATCCCGTTCGCACGAAGCCTATTCGGGACCACACGGCGAAACTCATTCTCTGCAAGCCGTAGTGATGCTTTAGTGCACAGCGTTCAAGGAGTGCGTCTCAGACAGGATCGCATCCAGATATATTCTCAAGTCGCGTCACCAGTTCTGACTGCGGATGGCGCAGGAAACGAGTTGTCCGTTTATCACTACCGTGGTACGTTTGCTCGACTAAAGCATTGAGATGCTGATACGGTAACGTGATAGGGCGCCACGGCCCCCACAACGAGTGAAGATGAAGAACTGGAACAATTTTATGACGGATATCTCTAGTAGGCTTAATATGACTACTCCAGCCAAGCCTTCAGACAAGGTTACTATTCTCGGAGCAGAAATAGGAGCTTGCTAGGACGCGGCAGTGAATGCGCTACATACTGATGCACGAAGTTTGTTTACTTCACGGTTCAGTGAGCACGAAATCGCACGGGCTGTTGTTAAATCCATCCAACTTTACGAGGCTGAGTGACTTCACATCGTGTATGGCTTGGCAAGGCGACCGAAAGTCTGGGCAATGTTCACTATATCACTCAAAACAATGCGAGCTGATACAGCAGCTTATGAGCTGAGTAATACGGAGTGGCGTCGTACAGCAAGTATGCCGCGTGATGGGATCTTCAACTTCAGTAGATGGGGAGATAGGATATGCTGCTCGACGTGGTTTTGGCGCGAAGGATAAGATGATTAATGTCATCTACGGCACCAGGCAGCTCATCGCGGTCAATACTCCAGCGACCTCTATTCAGTGGCACACCGCGGGAGTGCGAACCGAGTCTCCTTTGCACAGGTTGGACTAGTCCTAATCGCCCACTACGCAGCTCCTGTGCGTCACACGCACCCACGTGATTACTGTTACCCTCACTCCCTTAAGTGACTCAGGCCTCCAATACCAAAGCCCTGTGTACTAGTGAGACTCGGACCCATCGGCTCCCTCCCGGTGTGACCACGATAGATTTCGCGAAGGCGCGTCTCAGTGCCCGCTTATGATGCGTATACCCAAAGCTCCCTACCAGCGCAAGCACTCAGGCCCGCCATTTGTCCTAGCAAGCCGCACCCTTATGGTCATCGGGGTCCCTGACCAGGGTGCTAGCAAAAAGAGTTCACGCCCAGGATCAAGATACAGCGTCTGCTGTATCTCCGTGGTGGTCGTCTTCCGGCTCGATCAATGGACACCAGCTCGCCCTTAGAGCAGATCGGGAGTCCAGTAGGTGTTACTTTCCCATGGTGTTAGTTAGAAGTTAGATAGTTGCATGGGATAAAAGGGAAGCGTACTGCGTGGCTTTGCCGGTGCGCGTGCGTGCTCCTGGCGCTGATCATTGGGAGACAGTAGCTAAGTGGTGCTGCTCACATTTTATCTTTTTATCTTTAACATCGAAAACGCATGGCGAAAGAAAGCAAGTAAACCACACTTATAGAGTAACAGGTGAGTGATATCATTCAAGCAACAATTATACATGTTTTAACCTCAAGTACAGTTCGTGTATCACTATCATGTCTCGATTTAGTTTCAAAATCAAACCCCCAAAAGTTACGCTAGCTGAATACGCTATTTTTATCCACCGCCTAAACCTACAGAACGATCTTCCACGCTCCCGCTCCCATGCGAATCCAGGATACGCTTTCCAAGAGGCGTCGCTGTCGAAGCCGTAGACTCATCACCTGATGCGACTACCACGTCTCCATCGATAGCAGTATCCTTCTCTATACCATGATTCATTGCATTCGGACTCAGCAACGCCCAGTCTAGGAAACCGCCGTCATATGAAGCGCAGTTCTCGTGTCCTAAAAGACGTGCAATGCACCAACCGACCGCAGATCGCCACCCCGACCCGCAGTAGAAAATTAAGCGCGTCTCCGATGTCTCCGAGCCTGTTGAGTGAAGTCGGATTCCTTGTTTACGCCAAAGGTGCTATGTCTGATGCAACGGATGAAGTTCGCCACTCACGTGACAATAGAAGTCACCAGCTTCATACGTGCTAGGACCCCAGTGTGCCCACAGAGCGCCAGGAATGCGACCACATGGAAGATCGTAGTTGTATTCGTGAGGGCCTCCAGTGAACTCCTTTTTTGAGCGTACGTCGCAGAGCTGCATCGATAAGTCGCCGGCCCCAGGCGCAACAGTCGCAAGTGCATTTGATGCTATCTCTACATCTGAAGTGCAGGAAGTATACTGTGGACAGAGCGGAAAATTAAGTGGCTTGCCTTCAGCGTCTAGCTTCCTCTCTAGAAACTCCCAGCCACCGGGCGCTCTAACATATCGCGAGATTGACGTCGGTTTCGATGTCATTTCAAGCGTCGTGCCTTCCGTTCCGAAACCTTGTTTTATCCATTCGCGCATTCCATCGAAGTAGAGAACTACTTCTTCGACTCCGGCGTAGCTGAGCGCCCATCACAACCTACAGGCCACCGCCAGATCAAGACCACCTTTCTTCCGCGCCTCTGTATAGATACAGATTTTCTGCGAGAACTACTGGATCCCATACACGCTTTCGAGCACTTCGAGCAGCTTAGCGTCAGACACCAGGTTGTAGTTGCCAGGTAGGTCTAGTCTAGGGCGACCCTGCTCGTCCTCTTCGTATACGTCTATGTCCTCAAGAAAGAACGGCCGGGCCCCTGGTATCTGCTCCCTTTTACCGCCCTCGCCCTGCTACAGCCAGATGTCGTCGCGTAAACTTTCCCGTGTTATACAGGCTTCAAACAGAACGAACTTCTTATGCTCCGTATCCTGTGGCGCTGCTATCGAACGCAGAGACTTTTTAAGATCTTTAGCCGATATCAAGCTGATCTTCGGTTTAGACAGTATGTCTTTCAGCGCGACTTCCTCTTCGGCCTCAGAGTCCATGTTCAATTCAGTAATAACGACCATTATTATTCACTTGTGGTTGAGCTCCGTCTAAGTTTATG
>JACLAC010004532.1_pt1 | contig 15297 bp, 7 predicted proteins | sample 8027881 | NCBI WGS metagenome assembly JACLAC01 (sample SAMN15725517, study PRJNA655200) | protist metagenome | isolation source: fluorescence activated cell sorting (FACS) single amplified genomes of... | place: Spain: Blaines Bay Microbial Observatory, Mediterranean Sea | collected 2016-01-19
TGGTTGGGTGAATCAACCTTTCTTTTTTTTTGTTTAAACGTATTCAAACGCCCCGCTTCTTGTTCACGCGCAAAAGATTGTAGCCTCGCAGCGATGAAGAGGCATCGGCGACCCAAGCTGTCGCTTCAACAATCGGAAGACGAAGAATGTAGCAGCGAATCGGAAGAAGAGGAATCAAAGTTTGATGCAATGGAAAATTCGCTGGGAGCGGGTCTTGCATTAGACGTCGGGTGGGATAGGGAGGCAAAAGATAGTTTCGATGTCGTCAACAACGTATTTTATCAGAACGACGTCGCCATCCACTCGAAGGGTATAGCCTTTCAGTATAGCCCAAAAGCTTTCGTGGTGAATCCTGATGAGCTCGAGTACGGTAAGGTTATTGGTCGGGGCGCGAGTTCGTACGTACAGAGAGCTAGTCACGTACCGTCCGATACGCCCCTCGCCCTTAAAGTGATCAACATGTACGATAAGAGTAAACGAGAGCAACTCATAAAGGAAATTCGAGCTTTGTATCGCACCGAGTGCCCGACCGTCATAACATTTCACGGGGCATTTTTTCGCGAGGGATGCATTACTATTGCGCTCGAATATATGGATGGTGGATCTCTGCGGAATGTCGTAAAGCAAGTGGGCGCCATACCGGAGTCTACCCTCGCAAACATCGCGTTCCAAATTCTATGGGGTCTCGCGTATTTGAAGCACGAAAAGAGGGTTCACAGAGACTTGAAGCCGAGCAACATCCTCATAAACAGCCTTGGGGAGATAAAGCTGACTGATTTTGGCGTCAGCAAAGATTTGCAAAATTCCATAGCGATGTGCACTACATTTGTGGGCACCTTCAAATACATGTCTCCTGAGCGCATGCGCAATTTGCCTTATCAGTATTCGAGCGATGTATGGTCTCTTGGAATCGTCTTGATCGAGTGCGCTACGGGCGTATACCCTTACAACGATGCGACGACGTACATAGATATGGTACAGACCGTGCTTGAAAGCCCCTCGCCAACCCTGCCCAGCGGTTCGCAATTTTCGCATGAATTCCGTGACTTTTTGGCCCAGCTACTGATAAAGGATCCCAAACAGCGACTTCCTGCCGACATTCTCCTCGGTTCTCCATGGCTCGTCAAGCATGGGGCCACGTCTCTTAGCAAAGCGGGGAGCAATCTGCATAGATGGATCACCGAATTTAAGTGAGGAAACGCGCCCCTGTTTGAATAGAAATTATACTTATGCTTATTAAATGAAAAGAAGCTAAAGTGTAGTTGTGTGAATAAATATAAAGTATATAACATGACACGATCACAGCCTTCTTGCTTTCTTAGGTCTGCATCCGTTGTGGGGGACAGGCGTCACGTCGGATACGGTCGACACACGGAGTCCACCGGTCAGCAGTCCTCTCAGAATTGTACCCCGTCCTCTTCCAAATCCTTTCAAATGAAGTCGGCCGATTTTTATACCCTTGGCAAGCGCCTGTCTCGCTAGATCCTCGGCCATCGCCTCGGACGCGAACGGTGTCGCTCGCTTTCGGCCCTTGAGCCCCATCTTGCCTCCCGATATCCACCCGAGCGCGTTCCCCTTCATATCCGTAAGAGTAAGTATAGTGTTATTGTTCGTGCACTGCGCGTGGATAATGCATTGGGGTTTAGGATCCTGCTGCGGCCGGGCTCGCTCATTTTCGGGGAGCTGAAAGGACCGAAGGGTCTCTGGCGCATTTACTTGGGTAATTCGCTGCTGTGGAAGTTTCGAGACTGCGTCGTCCAATTTTGACGCTCGTCGCTCGGAATGGGGCATCGAGGCAATATCCTGCGCCGATGGCATCATTGCACTTCCCACGTGGTCGTCATCGCGCACTGAGAGGTCGAGGGCGCTGGCCGGTACACCGCCGATTTGGTGCCCTCCACCAGATTCATTCACCATACCGCCCTCCTCGATATCGCGGAGAGCGCCGGCAAGCGTCTCGCCCAGCGTATTCTCTTTCGTTCCCTCGTCTTCTTCTTTTATCTGCAATTCTATGGCGCCGATATCACCCGCAACAGCGCGAAGTGCAGACTCCTCTTTGCAAGGATATTTCTGAAATGCAGCTTCAGCTTTGGTGAAGGACTCGACAAGATTTATACTGGGACGCCCATCCGATGGCTTTGATGCAGCTTCCGCTTCCAGACGCTCGTCGATAAGCTGCCTCTGGATGTGGAGCAAACTGCTGGAACCGTGCTCGAATTCTCTCCTAAAAAGACGCGTGATGCGCTCACTGGGAGTCCAATTGAATGCATCTTCGTTCATCGCGTTTGATTCACTTGTGGGGTATTCAGAAGCAGGCGTCGGTACCTCTGATACAGCCGACCTGGAACCATCCCTCAGCCTCTTTAGCGCCTCGAGCGTAGCGCCCCCGCTGCTAGCGCTGGATGCACTGCAAAATGAGGAGGAACAAGCGAGAGGCCGAGGACGCGCTAATTTCACGAGGTGAACAGTGCGCCTCGTCGTTATTGTCCACACCATATTATGTTATGTATGCGCTATCTAGTGAAACGACGAAACGAAAGAAAGAGTTGGTGGATAGGAAAAGAGAGAATACTCCGTGTAGAAAAGAATCGCTTTATTTTCTATTCAAAAAGAGCGTCAAATATATAGATTCCCGCACCACACAGTCCCTTATGAAAAGTATGGACGGCAAAACCGCAAAAGGTATTTCGTATACAAAGCAAGCAATTGTGATGCCGGATAGTGCGGACTACAATAATAAAGTTTGGAATAATCGAGACCTTCATGTTGCTTTCGCTGGTTTTGGGACGACGCCACGCGAGACTAAATATACACACCGTTACGTATTATACGCTGTACTTTTATTTTCTTTATTTTACTTTCACTCTTAACTATACAACGCACACTTTCGGTTGGAGTGGTTGTTTCTCAAACGGCTATTTTGCCACACTTATTATCTCATACTGAAACCTCCCCAACGCGCACTTTCGGTTGGTTCGGGTACTCGTATATAATATTATAATATTATATAAATACATCATAATAAAAGTAATTTTTTTATTCATAAGGTACCGTACGAGTATGAGTAGTACTATACCTTATTATTATATTCGTACATGCATAATATATTGATGGCATATTTTAAAATTATTTATAAAAAAAAAAATGAAAAAGATTCAGCAGGAAGAAGGAGAGCCTCCGGCTCCTCATGTACCCTGAAGAACATATACATGTTGGTTGATTGGTATATGAGGTGGAAGTGACGCGGATAGACGCACGTGTTTGATGAACACATCATATTGTATATCGTGAACGCCATTCACCAACCGAAACGAGATTTTGCCCGTTGGCCGGGTCTACTTGAGTTGCGTGGAATAAAAGACTCTCCCGGTCTCTCCTTACTCTACTTTTCTGCTACTCGCCCTTTCGACCATTTTTTTTGAAGTGTGTGATTGAGAAATCCTCGCTACTACCTTTGTCGCTGCTACTGCATACATTACATATATATTGGAATAAAAATGGACGGCGGTTCTGGTCCCGCGCCTTCGCTGGCGGAGCGCGTACGCCATCAGCTCGGGCGCAAGTTTCAGCATTACCTTGATAAGTCTACTATCTACATCAAAGGTCGCTGGGCTGCATTCTGCGCACTTCTCGCGGTATACATGATCCGAACGTATCTTCTCCAAGGGTGGTTCATTATAACGTACGGTCTCGGCATTTACCTCTTAAACTTGTTCATCGGCTTTTTGAGCCCCTTGGAGGATCCTGACATGCGAGGCCCCACGTTGCCTTCGTCCACATCTGAAGAGTTTAGGCCATTCAGCCGACGTGTCCCGGAATTTAAATTTTGGTACCAGGCCATGAAAGCTACCGTCATCGCCTTCTTTATGACGTTTTTCAAAATGTTCGATGTGCCAGTGTTTTGGCCCATCCTCCTTATCTATTTCTGCGCCCTATTTTTCCTGACAATGAAGAAGCAGATCCAGCACATGATAAAGCACAAGTACGTGCCCTTTTCGTTCGGCAAGACAAAGTATACGGGCAAAAAGGAGCCCGTGCGAGCACCGGGAAAGGCAATCTAAATATATATATTATTTTTTTTAATACATAAAAAATATTATATTATAATAAATAATAATATATTAAAAAAATGATATAAAATAAACTAACATTTATGAAATTACTCGGTCTAGAGTAAACAAGGGCTATCTTCTCATTATCAACCCCATATTTTAACAATCCCGTCCCTGCCTGCCGAAAGCAAATAGGGCAGCGTAGATGGCTGGATCGTTTGCAGATCCAAGATGCAGTCACGGTGCATCGGCGAGGGTGGCACAGGCCCGCGCGACACGCTCTGTGGCGTTAATTCAATGGAACTGCGCAGCGTCTGCGCCGGCGTCTCCTGGCACACATACATGCGCTCCGCAGACATGGGAAGCTCGCGTGACTGCATGAATGTTTCGTATTTCGATATTCCCGCATCTGGCGCGGCGATTGAGTACGAACTAGCCGCGTCCAGCGTGTCCCAGTACCGAATTTGCCTGTCGGTGCCAGCAGAAATCAGTGCGCCTGGGTGGCGACCTAAACTTGTATCTCCAGGCGCGTCGGGGGTTACAATCGCTCTAATGGAGTGGCGTGGCTGCTTACTCTCTGTGAAAAACGATGCACCCCCTGATAATCGTGGATCAACTGCCCGCAAGGGGAGCGGCTCCATAGACGGGCACATGTGCGCGTCCAAGCTGCTAAAGTTGGAGGGCAGCACACGAAATATTTGCTTGCACGCGCCCGTGTCGACGTTCCAAAGCGCACACTCATTGCTGCCTGCTGCTAAATACACAAGCGGCTTCGATGAGAAGCCGCCGTGCATAAATATGCGGTGAATACGCGAGCAGCTAGAGTGGCGAAATACTTTAACGACTATATGAAAGCGAAGGTCGAAGAGCACAACCACCCCCTTAGAGCTGCCTGCGCACAGCCAGTGCCCCGACGGAGCGACGCCCAGAGCAGTGATGAGACCAACTTGGTTGCCAATGGCAAGCTTCCACGCTTCTCGTCGCCCTCGGATGTCCCATCCGTGAATATAGCCCCGCTCTGTTGCGTAAACGAGGAGCGACTCGGAGATGGAGTTAAAGTGACGAACTGCACACACTCCACCCTCGAAGCCATCAATTTCGAGAATGGTACTCACACCAAGTCGAGCTCGCCCTGCATCTTGCAACGACACGCTTTGCGCCGCCTCATACGCATGCTCTACTTTAAACACGTGCACGGAACCTTGGTCCGACGCAGATGCAATTGAGTGGGTGCTTCCAATAGTGCACACATCTGTGATCCTTCCCGCCTGACTTGAGTACGTGAGCGTGGAGCGCGAGTAGGCTGCTCGCTCCAGCCGTGGAGATAGCCATATGCGAACAGAACCGTCGTCCGACGCTGTAGCAAAGTAGAGTCCATCCTTCGACACAGCTATCCGATTTACTGCCCCGGAGTGCTCGTGGAGGGACGTTACGATCGTCCGCGGTTTGAATGCATCAGAGACGCTGCGATCGTGCCCACTGCTCCTTCGAAGCGTACCCATATCGGGAGGGAGCTTTGGCACGTTCAATGACCATAGTCGCTGCAGCGTCGCTCTTGCTTCATCTTCGGGCATAGCGTCGGTATTTAGATACGCCCCCTCCTCAGCCGTCGCCCGGGGGTTGTAACTGTCAGCTGGCGTCGACAAGAGACCATACGTTCGCAAATGGGTCCTGGTGCTCTCGGCGGGTGTGCCAGCACGCGGCTGGACGCTTATGGCGGATGCCTGCGTCGGAACACTTAAAGAGTGCACCTGCACGTGCTTCAATAGCACAGATCCATACTCGCGAGGGAGGCCACCCGACCTTTGTTTATCTGTAGGGTGCTGGCGCATTTTGTTGAGTACGCGCGCGCGCATAGAAGCGTGGAGGAACACGTCGCGGGAGTTGCTCCCCGGGGATGAAATTTTTGATTGCTTCTTTTCCTCGTACCATCTAAGCGCTTCTTCGAATGTTCGTCTATCCGTTGGTGGTCTAAGGAGCGACCGGAGGGTCCGCTCCGTCGCGTCTACATCGCCCGAGCTCCCAAGAAGCCACGCACTCTCCAATCTGCCCTCGAAAAAGAAAGGCCGCAACAGAGGCACGATTTGTATCTGTACGCTCGCGTGATCAAGCTTGCCAGCAACGATAAAGGCTGCGAGGACACCAACAACGGTGTCGCGGATACACGCGCCTGGATGGTGAAGTAGCGGCACGATGCGAGTGGTTATCTTCAACAAAGTTGCGTCGTCCATGAGGTCCACTTTTACTATTGCCACGAGCGCAGATAGTGCGCGGACGATGACGAGTTCCTCGACGTCCTGAAGTGCCTGCTCGATGCAGGGGAGAAGAAACTGCTGGAGGCCGACGGGTCCTATAAAAGAGCTCACCCCAGGAATGACCTCAAAGAATGTGGCGCGGAGCTGCCAGTCATCTCTTTCATTCAAAAATGTAATAAGCATGGGTAACAGAAAGTTATTCGAACGCGCGTTTCCAAAAAATACGCAGAGACGCGTGACATCCTTGAGGAGCGTCATTTTCACGAGACTGCTGTTTTCGTTTGACTGTGCGACCATGCGGGCAACAACTTTCTCAAACTCCTCCCGCAGCTTGTTGAGCTCTCTGTCGTAAGATCCTTCGACGGTTGCGAGACCGCCCTTTTTGCGATGGAGTGACAACCTCGAGAGTTCCAAAAACGTTTTGCTTACTTGCGCGAATTTGGGTACGCACTCGGCAAAAGCAAGACGCACCGACTCCGATGGATCGTTTGGAAATCTCATCAATGCAGGCAGCAGGTACTCTGGGAAAATTTTCGAATCAAAAGGCGGAAGCGTTTCAATGGAGAGAAGCAGCGCAACCAGCACGCGGAGCGACGTGCACCTCACGTACGGCACCTCATCCGAAAGGAGCGAGACAACGTACGGAACGACTCGCTGAAGCTTCGCTTCATCGTCGCTTAGCAGGGCAAATCGATGGAGCATCCAAAGTGCCGTGAGCTTTGTACTCGTGAAGCGGACACGCCGTATGCAAGAGCAAAGGAAGCTGATGACTACAATGAGCCCGTTATCTGCGTAACCACCCCCCCGAGCCCCTTCGCGCACATACTCTAGGTTCCCTAGCTTCAAAATGTCTTCCTCCTGGCACACTTCTCGGCCACTTTCCCTCGAGCCACTTTTATCCCCAGTTTCTTTCATTTTGATATAATCACCCTTGTCGACGCCCGCCTGAAGCCTCTCTCGGAGCGTTTTAACGCCCTTCTTTGCGCGATCCAAAACCCTTCTCATTGCGCCTGCATTTTCTCCCTCGTCGCCAACGTCGACGTTTTGAAGTTCGTCAACAAACGCGCGCGCCATATCGAGAAGATCGGGCACGGGGTTCGCATCAAACGTTTCGTACGAGTACTCTTCCCCTTGGTCGCCCGCGGGTGCATTTTCGCGCATCGCCGCGCCGTCAGCGCCGCCATCAAAAATACGCTTTCGTTCCTCAAAGAAGCGCGTGCCTTTGGCATCTCTGGCGCCGAGAACGCTCTCAAAAATTTCACTGTAGTGCTCACACACGTACCAGACACGCGCGTCGGGCGAGGTGAGACTGCTAGATAATACTCTACGGAAAAAGGGAAACATGAATCCGCCGAAGTACTCTGGAAAGAGTTTGTCGGTGCCAGTGTTTTCTTCGATGTATTTTTTTGCGCTGAAACGGCTGGCTGGGTCGCGCTGCAGCATGTGTTCGACAAGATTGCAAACTCTGGAATCGCGCAGCTTCTCGTATGCTGTTGTAAGTGACGTCGGTGCCACACCTTCCCGTGAATATTTGAGTAAGTCAGGTAGCTGGAAGGGGGCGTTTCCGTCCCTGAATAGCTCGCATATGACGCATCCGACAGAAAAAATGTCGGCTGCAGGCGGCACACGATTGTCGAACGACGCTTCGACTTGCTTTTTGTCTCGAAAACGTTCGGGGGCAATATAACACGACTGTCGCCCGCTCGTATCAAAGTAGTAGTCGAAGGGTGCGGGTTCTGTCGCGGGCAAATAAGCGGGCTTAAAGGGCTCAAAGTCAGTAAGGAGGACCCAGTTCCACGACGTAACGACGACATTTTCCGATTTTATATCCCCGTGCGTGATTCCAACGTCTCGACACTGCACAATCGCCTGAAGAAGCTGATATACAACCCACCTCTTTTCGACATCGGTGAGAAATGGGCGCATACTAATCCGGTCAAATAAGCTCGCTAAAAAGTATTGCCGAACCATGAAACATAGCGTATGACCTCGATTATTTTGAGTAAGCTTGATGAGCTGCCATGGGATTAAATTCGGGTGTTTTTTCAAGCTCAAAAGATCCTTTATTTCCAGAAGCTGGTCTCTTGCTGATGAGACTATTGCAAGCTGCTCTGCCTGCTTCGTCGACCCATGCACGTTCCTCACCGAGTATATCTTTATAGCCTGGTGGCTTCCGTCCTGCTTGCACGTCTGAACGCTTTTTAGAAACCTGCCATTGGAAAGCACTTTTTGAAACGCTATCGATTTATCGAATGCAGATATAAGCGTCCGCGGATTTTCTGGTTTGAAGTCCTTCTTTACCGTCGGGACGGCCGTTGCGTTACCCATCTTCTCTTAGCGCTTTGGTACGAACGTCGAAGGATATGATATGTGCAAGCCTGAAAAAATAAATAAATTGAAGTTAATTGCAGGAAGATAAAACACGTTTGCTTTGTGGTGCGTGGTGAGTAGTGCGTAAACGTCGATATCAGAGTAAGTAAACGTTACATGAGTAAGTGGAAAGATGAATGCGGAAATATAATTTATATTCAATATTTATGTTAGGCGGATGCTTGAGAAATTGGATTTTGAGATAAAAATTAAAAATAACGAATACGAACTATTCGTTACATAGTCTATTCGTTACAAATGGTGTTAATATTTCGACTTCGTGCAATATCTCAGACATCTCTTCATTTTAGGCAGATCTTGTGGTCTTTTCGAACGTACGGCGTCGGATAATATTCGCTGCAAATTGCTCTCAAGCCCCATCGACAGTAGAGTGAATACCCCCATTTCAAAAAAAATGAATAGCTCCGTGCTTTCATCATCACGATGTGCATTCTACCTGTGTTTTTTAGTGCTACTCATTTATCTGTTCAAGTATCACCTTCATATCCTCTTGCCTTATCCTTGCTGATCTATGGCAGGTTGGGAGTGGACGTTTCGTCCTGTTCTGTCCTTCTTACTTGCACTGTGGGTGCGATGATATACGCCCCCAAGTCGTTCTACAATCAAACGCATACTCCCCCTGTGCGCGTTGACGTCAGCCCGTTTGAAAGATTGAAGTACGCAACACATTGCATATACGTTACAATAAACTCAACCTAGTTCTTTCCTCGTGACACACGGTTTGTCTCTTTTTGTGCACTTAAACTTTATTCCATTTCGTTTGTCGATAACATTCTAAAGATGAAGTGCTCTTTAATAACAGTCTTTCTCCTCGCGCTCAATCATGCATACGCGGAGCAGTTTAACGCGACAGAAGCTGCCTCTGCAGTAGGCGGCGCTGCCTCTGCAGTAAGCGACGCTGTGGGCAACGCAGTGTTTGATCAAGTCGCGGCAGACAGTTGCCTGAAAGATCTGACGCAAAAACTTAATGATCTACCCTTTGGTCTTGGTACTTCGTGGGGGGTAGATACGAGAAAGGAAGTGATGGACGGCAAACTCGACGTTGACTTTTGCCTCGGCAAAAGTGAGTATTGCTACAAAGATCCCACGCACGCAATTTACGGCGAAGTTACGTCAGCAAAGGCAGGCCAGTGCAAAGACGCAAGTGTTCCCGCAAAAATAAACAAACTGACGCTCGGCGGTCTTGTGTACGTTGCGAGTGGAAACAACGAAGCTGTCTTGTCTGCTTTGGGCCCTTTCAAAGGTTTGGGTGTGCAAGATGCTACGCTCGAAATCGATACTGGAGACATAAACGATGCGGAGGCCTCGCTCAGGCTATCGCTCAGAGGAAGTCCCTTACTGAGTGCGGATCCTACTAACCCCCTCGAAAAGGTCCTTACAATGGCCGCTGAGAACCTTGTGTTTCAAGAGTCCATCCAAATGGACAAGGAAAAGACTATTACGATGGAGTCGAGGTGCGGAACAAAACCCATTAAGCTCTCCGATACTATGTCGATATCTAATGTTGATGGGACATTTGGTCCCAGCGTTTTTACCAAATTGATCAAGCAGTGGGCCGGAACAAGTGAGGCGCAGTTTGGCATTACTCTTCCCCTTGCAGTGTGCGCAGACAAGTGCTCTGGAGACAAAAGTGAAAGGCAGATGATCTACCTTCAAGGTGACGTTTTTGCTAGTGTAACCCCCGGGAGCATGATGCTAGAGGGTAAGCTCGCAATGAACGGGTGGTGGTACGATGTTTTCGATGTCCCATTCTTACACATCGGAGATATTCAAGTGGGCGTAGGATTTGATGCGAAAAAAATGTGGCCCCCAAGCAAATTTGATATGGGCGGCAAGATGTGCCTTGGATCGAAGGATAAGTGTACCGCCAGGACTGCCGGAGGAACGTATATTCTTGCAAGTGCCTACATCGGATACAACGTGGAAGACCCAAAGAAGAATTACTTCATGGCAATGGTCACAGAGGTGACGATGAGGAAGATATTTGGCGTACTCGGTGATACTGTTTCAGCCGACTTCAACACGTGGATCGACGCGATGCCAGCATCTATTGCGGATTCAGGCATCAAGCCGTTTGATGTCTCCAAATGCACGACGGGAGCAGACGGGACGGTGGATGTGGGCAACCTCAACTGTTTTGCTTACGTGTCTGTTAGTCCCCTTGGAGCAAACACCGTGACTACTGCGGGCGGCACGACGATTTCGATCGCTGAAGGCTACTCCCTTTCGGGAAAAGTCGATATTTTGGGCTATGAGATCGCCATGCGGGCACAGATTTCGGCGACTCGTTTCTTTACGGAAGTAATCATGGACAAGATCGATCTCGGCTTGATACAAATTGGGAAAACGGTGAGTGGGGGAAATGTTGTCGATGGACCGCGGTTCCTCATCGATTTGGGGAAGAAGGCGGACGGAACGACCTCGACAAAACTCGAGATTGAAGGATCGTTCTCGATTCCAATTCTTGGAAGTTCTGGGCAAGTCGCGCTCAAAATGAACCCGTCTACATTCTCGTTTTCGTCAAAAATGGACCTTCTTTTTGGCGCAATGTCAACGGACGTTTCTGTCCAATGGTCGTGGGATTTCTCCTCCTTTAGCGCTAAGCTGAAGCCTCTGAAGATCTTTGGTGGCCTCGTATCAATCTGCGCGGGTTCCGACATGGACGCTTGCGAAAAGTATGCGGAAGGTTCGTTCTCCTATACGATGACGGACGTCCCGGAAGTAAAAGTTCTTGGAAAGGTGCTCGTAAAGGCGCGAAAAATACTTACGAATGTAGCGTTTAAGATAGACGTGGGGATCAAAATTCCTGTCTTGATGACGTCGGGAACGGCAGTCGGTCAGCTCGGCAGCGGAAAAGCGAATTTGAAGCTCACGACGAAGTTGTTTGGCATATTCCAGTCTATTGTTGATGTGGAACTCACGAACGCAAAGTTTACTCTTCACATTAAACGCAGTCTCAATTTGGCGGACGCCGTCAAGTCTGTGGAAACAAAAGCAAAAGCTGGGGTTACGGCATCCTTTGATGCCCTCCTCTCAGTTACGGATGAAATCAACAAAATCAAAGACGCTGCGCTGTGGGGCATCGATAAAATTTGCGATATGCTGCACCTCGACGACATTGGAGTGCCTGGTACAGAAATCAATGTGTGCACAGGACTTAAGGAGCTTGCAAAGGGAATTGCGAAGGGCATGAATGCTCTTCTCGAGCCTGCGCTCAAGGCGCTTGAGGGACTCGTTCAAAAGGCGCTCGATCTCGTTTTTGGTGCTCTTGGTGTCCTTCTCGATTTCAAGGGCGACCAGGAATTTCTCGTCACCATCACTGGCCTTGATGGCTCTCTCATATCCCTCGAAGAAGCAGAAAGGATGCACCACAGGGCCCGGCAGAAGCATCTTGAGGCACGCTCACTATCGGCGACCACTGTGCAGGAGAAAGGCGTCGTCATTAAAATGTGTTTTGGTACTAATATTGAAGCGTGGGGTATGACCCTAAACATCGACGTGACGAAGACGTGCTTCACCATTGACCTGGACAAAATTAAGAACTTCTTTGAAACAATTGCGGTTGAAATATGGAATTTCATCAAGAATGACATTGTCGGAAAAGCGGGCACATTTCTCAAGGAAAAGTGGGGCGATCTCACAACGTATGTATCGTCTTTCTTCAAGAATGGTCTCAAGGAGGCAGAGCAATATTTCAAAGATCTAATTTTCGACCGCGCATACGGGCGCGGAGTCGGAACCATTCCCAGTACATGCAGGCCTGGCAGAGAAAAGAGTGGACTTCTTTGCTACGATCCCTGCAGGGGCGGATACACCGGCGTTGGCCCTGTATGCTGGCAATCCTGCGGCGGATGGGGCCGCGACGATGGAGCGTTCTGCGCTAAACCTGGGGCGTACGGCCGCGGTGCTGGTAGATCGCCGTGTACTGGATGCAGCGGATGCACTGGATGCACTGGATGCGGATGGGGTGGATGCTCTGGATGCTCTGGATGCTCTGGATGCTCATCCTGCTCAACATCCCACTGTCGCTCAACCGAGGATGTAAATGGCTTGCTGTGCTACCCCAAGTGCCGCGGAGGCTATCATAACGTAGCCTGCTGCATATGCTCTCCAAACTGCCCGAGTGGCATGACTGACATTGGCGTCTCGTGCGCAAAGAAATCGTATGGAAGGGGCGTTGGATATACCATGGATTGCCCATCGGGAAAAGTCGATAGTGGTGGCTTGTGTTACCCACCCTGCAGAGCATCTCATCCTCACGGAGTCGGACCAGTGTGCTGGAAGTAAAAACATAATAAAATAAAGAGTAAATAAATAATAACAATACTCGTATACTAGTGTATAATATGATGTTAGTCTATGGGAATATTGCTTATTTATTTACTAACAAGTATGATGTCATGATGCGTGTGCGTGTTATTATGTTTCAAAAACTACTTCGTTAAATATCATTTAATTAGATGAGTCTGTAACTATTTACATTCTTACGATGAATAACTACTTGTAACGCGTGATTCAATTCATAATACGTTTACTTGATGAAGTAATAATGCACGGAACATCAACCAACGCCTCGATTGAGCTCGACGCTACAGGTATTTGCGTCGTTAGAGACGTTGTCCCGCGGAATTTAGTTGCAGCGGCGCTCTTTGACGTCTCATCTCAAATTGAATGCATGCTGGCATTGCCCGGACGGTCATATGGAACTCGTTACTTTTTGCGGTACAGACCTTACGGAAACGTTGAGCAGAAGGAGTGTCAGGAACGTAGCAATTTTGTCCCAAAATGGACTAAAAGTCATGCAGAACTACTTGCATCTGTATTGGATGGGAAGGTTGGTGATGTGATAACGGGAGCGCTTGGAGGTCCGCCTGCGTTGTCGGAAATTACTGCAATAGTCGCTGCACCTGGAACAAAGGCGCAAACTGTGCACTCAGATTCAAACTTTGAAGAAACTGCCCCGCGCGCCATCACTTGCTTTTTAGCTTTGCACGATATACTGGAGGAGCGCATGGGACCTACCAAGTTCTACCCTAGCACACATGTGCCGGCTTGTTTCCGACAAGGCAAATGGCTTCCACCGCCCGATGATCACTACAGGCATCCCATGGCAGTACGCCACCTTGAAGACAGTAAAGAACAGTGGTTTCCGCTACGTGCGGGTGACTGTGTGTGCATGGACCATTGCTGCTGGCATGCAGGCGGGGCTAATAAGAGTGACCGCTCGCGCAGTCTATTGTCCCTTACGTTTGTACAAAAAGTAAGTTAAGTACCGCTGTATATAATTGATGCCTCTTCTAAGATATTCAAACACCAACTTGACGACCTGATTCAATGTCGATAAACGGTTGCGCAAACTGCTCTGCTTCGGTACTCGTGTAATCAAACGCGAGCGCTTCGCCTTTGCGAATGAGTTTGAGTGTTTCGAAACTAACCCTGTCCTCTGAGTCTATCGGCGTACACTTCACATTTGGATTAAAAGAGTGGTTGATGCGCTGGAAAATAGAATTATTCGTCCCGTCGCCATCACACATCAAAAGATGGCGGTAATTTGAGAGACGAATCGTGAACTTGTTCGCCTCGTGGAGCACCTTTCCCGACGGCGACGCTATTTTTGTTCTAGGGGGAATATCACGCGCAGCAAGAAGCTGCAGATCGTCGACATTGTTATCGGAAAACTCACTCAATTCAACTAGGTCCCAGTGATTCGGTAGCTGCGCCTTTCGTTTCAATATCTCCATTTCTGGGCAGTTAGAAAATGTAGGGTCCGCACTCCAAACATCACGCTGTCTTTGCTGCTCTTGTTCCGAAATTTCTTGTGCCGTGGCTCCCGTGGATTCTATCGTTCGGATGAGGTCTATGGCATAATTAAAATAAATTGCTCGCATCACGCTCTGTGTCACTGTCTCGCCGAATATCGCCACGGCGCGGTTTGGCAAAATCAAAACTTTCGGCTTTTCTACGGCTGCTGCGTCCACATCTTCAGTGTAGCGCGCTTTGCCTACAGTTTCTTGTCCGTAAGGAATGCCATCTACCACGCGAAGATCCCCTTTAACAGAAAACATTGAACAGTTACAATCATACGCTGGCAAACGATCGTTGTAACGAGCAAACTGACTTGCAACAAAACTGCTGTTATTGTTGTGGACTACAATGCAGCATGGCATTTTTGTAAGATCATGGAGTGAAAAGTGCAGACGGAGGTTTGGGTGTTCATCACTCCGTTCGGACTGGTCTATGCTCACCTTTAAGGTGTCTAAAGGACTAATCGTAGCTGCGTCACAGTCGCGTGCGCTGATGGTCAGGTGTTTCCCGTTGAACCAGCTTATATTCGTCCACATCATTTGGATAACATTTGCCTGGTATAATGCTCGCATTGCAAACGCCACATCCTTCCGCGTAACTTGAACGCCCTCATACTTTCCCCACGTGGATACGCTGCGCGTGGATAAGTGTCTCCTCAAAATGCCGCCGAGCATTGTGACCTGCAAAAAGCTACACTGATGACTGCTCAACTCCGTTTTGAGTTCTTTACTGATACCACTTAATTTCTTCAAAGCAATTTATATCTTCTCTATAAATACAGTTTCACATTATTT
>JACLAC010009947.1_pt1 | contig 15296 bp, 17 predicted proteins | sample 8027881 | NCBI WGS metagenome assembly JACLAC01 (sample SAMN15725517, study PRJNA655200) | protist metagenome | isolation source: fluorescence activated cell sorting (FACS) single amplified genomes of... | place: Spain: Blaines Bay Microbial Observatory, Mediterranean Sea | collected 2016-01-19
ACGAGACTCATTCATATCATAATGAAATCTCTCGAAAAGCAACGCTCAAACGCACACTCAAATATTACGAAAACGCACACTCAAATATTACGAAAACACACACTCAAATATTACGAAAACTCGAACACGAACGCTCGAACACAGGTACACGAGTAGTGACGAATCGTTGATCGATGCCGATACTGTATGTGCCTCTCTCGTGGATGACGTGTTGGAAGGTGTCGTGCGATCTTCGTTGAGAGAGGATGAGGTCGTCGCACATGGTGAAGAGACGTCTTTTGTGAAACTCTGGCTTCGCAAAAATCTCTATCGTCAACCTGAAACTAGAATATTGAAAGGTATTAAGGAGGGATACAATATTTTAACAGGTGAGGCCTCGCGTTGTTGCGTAGCGATGATTGAAGCGTGGGAGGAGGGTTACAGAGGTAAAGACCAGGCGAAAACATTCGACAAAGTGACGTTAGAGGAAAGAAAAGATGAGGCGCTTGAGGTACGTACTCTCTCTCTCCTAGGAAGCCTCCCTCGTTCACTCATATTTCGAAACAAATACAGGTACTTATAAACACGTACGCCACGGAGATTGCACGGGAACATATCGGGGCACATCCGGAATCGAGACCGATATCCGGTATGGATACCATCATATCCACTGTGAAAGCAAGAATGTCAAGTAGCGATCGTTTCGTGAATATTGGAGGGCTTCACGAAATGTTCGAGAGCGTTTTGGATTCGTTTAGACATGATGACGCATTTTTGGATAGATTAGAATCTGTCGCGAGAGAAATTCGAGACACTGCGAATGCCAAAGGCGTTATTTCTGTTCAAGCTGCGGACTTGCAGAGATTCATGACAAATCCTGAGGGACTTCAAAAATCTACCAAGATTTGGGATGACATGAGAACTTTTGCACCTGAAGTCGGATCTCGATTGGCAGAGAAAGAAGCTGCCAGAGCACGACGAAGAAGTTCTGCTACGGGAGGTGCTTCTGCTAGTAGTAGTAGCGGTGGTGGTAGCAAGAGCGCACCTCCGAAGAAGAAATTAGGACACTCCGAGTTAGTCAAATTCTTAAAGCACTTGCATGATCGTGGTCATGGTCTGGATCCGAGGGCTATCTGTGCTGAGTTCTTTCCTTCTCAATGTACTTTGAAGAGTGTGTATGGAACTTCTCGACATAAGTAATGGTGTTGGTTGGTGTTTGTATATATTTTATGTGATTTTTATGAGTACGATAACTTTTATCATAATTAACGTGATACCATTATGCTTTTGTTGCGAATACTTATTACTGTCGTCGCTGTGTGTGATTGTTCACCATCAGTACACGATCTCTCGATTTTCAGGTTTCTAGGTTTCAGTTTCTCTCGCTCTCGAAAAAAAAATCAAAATGGGAAATCTTCTTGGGAAGAAGAAATCCAGGAAACGGCGTACACCTCCGAGTCTAGACATCGTACTCTCAAATAGTGAACGATTTATGGTTGATGAGAGCTGTATGCATGAGATTCTTCCAGGAAAACTTTGGTTGGGAAATCAGTACGCTGCGGGTGTACGTTTTTTATTTTTGTCGAATCTCGCGAAAACGTTCTTTTTTTCTCATATCTTCTCAAACACACAGTTTCACGATCCGATGACGGGAGTCATGCCGATTAATGCTTTGAATATACTTAAAGAGAAAGGTATCACACACATTCTTTCGTGTGTACCCGATAGACCGAATCTGTTTGAGAAGGACGGAATAAAATATCTCAGCGTCGGAATGTCCGATACGGAGTTTTTCGATCTTCTAGCATGTCTCAAGGAGACAAACACATTCATAGACGATTGCATTAAATCCGATGGACGAATCCTTGTACACTGTCAGATGGGACAATCCAGATCAGCCGCTACTGTCGTTGGGTATTTAATGAAGTCACGGCACATGACGTACAACGACGCGTTCGAATTCGTAAAGTCTAAGCGGCGGTTCATAGGAAACAGCAAGCTGAGGTTTTTCAATCAACTCAAGAAGTATGAAGCAAAACTGATGAACGGTGATCTTGAGTGATTTATGAACCATTTGTATTTATTTATTAACTTTAATCATTCTAAAATTTCGATGATTGAGATATCACTCAGATTTTCGCTCTCCTCGTCCACCGTTTCCAACGCGGTGAGAAAATCATCCACGCTCTTTACAATCTCTCCACGGAAACGTCCACCAGGTAACGTGATAAATACAGGAATCGCACCAGCCAATGCTTTCCAACGAGATAAAATGTCTTTCAATTCACTCACGAGAGTGAGACCATCACTCAAGTCATGGTATGGAAGATGATACGACTCCACATCTTGCTCGTGTTTTAAACCCACGAAATTGATTTCCAAGTACGAATCGAAGAGACGACGAAGATCGCGTTTCAGAAACACGTTCTTGATGTAATCTCGATCCATACTCATAATGGCAGGCCATATGTAGTCGAATGTTCCGATCTCCTTACTTCCACGTCTCGGAGGAAATTTGGACATACCCACACACCCTTGATGTTTCGATTTACCCTCAAAAAGAGCGTCAAACTTTTGTACAGCATCCGTACCGATCAGCGTCGATCGTGATTCGATTCGATCACGTTTTAAAACGAGAAAACTCGAACCGAAGTGTCCACCAGCAGCATCTCTGACCAGTGATGTCGCATCAACGCTCATCATAGACACCGACGCACTGATCGGACGTTCGTATATCGAATTCGGAAAAGGCTCCGAGATGTCACTACATCGACTCGTTGGAGACTCGCCGTTCATGGATTCATATCCAAAAAAGTATCTCTCCGTGTCGTCACGAAGCGATGTGTACGACTCCTGTTTTTCGTGCATAAAATCATGAACCTGCCAATACTGCTTGCTCTCACGTTTCTTCTCCCAATTCGACAGCATCGACGGCGACGCTCTGAATCCCATCGTAATCGGATTGGAACGTATCGAATGTGCAATGTGCGTCACGATTTCGTCCGGTTTACCCATGAATTTCATGCCTCGTGCAATTTCCTCACTCGCACTCAGTGCAATATTCCTCGCTCTGAAGTTATTCTTTGGATTTCTACGATTCGCAGTGAGTCTTGCATTTTCCCTCTTGATTTCTTCCCTTGTGCTCTTTAAAAGTCTATCGATCATCTCCACCACATCGTCCTCCGTCATCTCCCGATCTTCCTCGATCGAGGAAATCAAATCCTCGAAAAATCGTGCTCCTTTCGTTCGCAAAGTCGTCTCTGCATCGTCTCTGCGAACGCAAGCTCGAAGTGGTACACGAGCTATATCGTTTATCATATCTGCCAACGAATAACCTGTTATCTGCAAGATTCTTGTGGAGTGTGTATCCAGTCCGATCGGTTCGTTCGCTTTCATCGTTTTTCTCCGGGCGGGAAATCGACTCGGCATTCGAACTCTCAACGCACAGTAACATGACGTCAACTTCCTGACCAACATTCTCTTCCTTTCAAAACCTTGTTTGTTCCAATAAATCTCCTGATGAGGTTGTATGTTATGTTGAAACCCTCTGTCTCCTCTCAAAACGTCCAGGATACTCGAGGAATCCACGCAGCAATCAGTCAAGGCACAGGACGCAATCGAATCCTCCGCTACCGTGGGCACAAGGTACGCCTCGTGACCTACCTGAGGCACGAAGTCTTCTGTGGAGACTTGTATCATCAACAGACATGTTGTTACAAGAAGAACCAGATTCCTCATCATTAACTTTTTTTAAACGTTTTTTCCTCGGTCTGGCTCCTGGCTCCACGTTGTTGTTGAATACAGTATGTGATGAAGAGGACGCATTGTTGCTCCCCTCTGTGCTGTGCGCTGCTGTTCTTCGTTTTCAGATGAGGTTTGTGTGTGTATCCAAGGTGAATGATCTATGTCCGGTGTATGTCGTCGTCATCAGTCACGTCGTCTGCGTGTGTGTGATGAAAAGAAAAAGGAGTGAGGCACACTGTGCTATAGTATCATGTATCGGGAGTTTCAAAAAATCTCACTGAGCTGCACCAGAAATCTTTTTTTACTTATTGAATTATTCTCAATGTTGACTCGAGTGGCGTGGAGAGCAGCAGCACATCATCATGCGATGCCAAGACAAAAAATGTCATGATTTTCAACAGATCATCAGTAGTGCAAAAAGTAATGTATATATGGGTAACAGAATGAGAAGATCCGTGTCTGGTCCCGGCGGAGGAAGGAAAATCGCGCGATCGAGATCGTACGTTTTTTTCCTTTAACCCTAACCCTGAATATCTCATCTCACTTACATAACACATATAACAACAGACTTGCTTTGGTGAAACAGTACGGAAAGGCTGGAATAATAACTCATTATTCATGCTCTCTCGTGTTCGTGTCTATATTTTTTACAGCAACGACCTACGGTGTGGATACGCCGTATTGGATGAACAGATTGAAACATTGTTTTGATAGCACGTCGAGCCAAGAAACCGATACTTCTGCAAACAATGATCACGATGAAGACTTGATATCTGAAAAAGCAAAATGGCTCACAAATTTAGCTGTATCAATAGCGTGTTACAAGATTATCTTTCCGGTAAGGGCAATGTTAACGACAGCTCTGACGCCCATGGTCATACGGTACTTGAGAAAGAATCATCCGAGTTCATATCTATTAAAGTAACATTAGTATTATTCACACAAAAGACAATAAAACTTATTAATCAAACTTGATTCTGGGACAGGCGACGTAACTGTTTCGCCTTGTCCTCGTATTTAGATGCACGCACTGCGAGTCCGAAAGTCTCATCTGATGCATGTGCTCCTTTCACTGCCTCCTGAAGTTTCTCACTTGCACTTGTGTACAATCGTACTGCTTCGTTCATGTTACCTCGCTCCTCCATCTGCTTTGCTTCCGATTCCATCATCGAAGCTTCTGAGACCAAGAGTTCTCTTCGACTTCCAGGTTTCACGACCTTGCCGATTGGTGCGCTTCTGTTGGAAGAAGCATCCATCAATACTTTGTTCGAAACCGCATCGTTTCGAATCGTAATGTCTTGAACCTCAATTGCAACGGAAGGCGATGTGACATCATTCTTTGCACGATGTTCCATGTAAAGATTCCAATATTGCTCTGCCTTTTTCTTGTCATGGTAATCCCAGCATGCCCAGATTCCCAAAGACAAAAGAACGCAAGCAATGATATCACCCACGATGATCAATGCTAAAGCCCAATCCGGAATACCACTACTCTTGCTATTCAGTTCCAGATCCTCGTTGTTATCAGACGAATCGTCAGGATCATCGTTCGGTGAAGCGGTAGTTGTACCCGCTTCACAAGCGTTCTGAATCGTCGTACACTGATCTCCGTGATTCTCGCAAATACACACGAAATCGGTTACGCCCGTTCGAACGTATCCGCTTTCACACACAATATCTGATGCCTCCAACATCGTTCCGTTTTGCAATTCCGATAGATATGTGGAGAACTCACCGTTTGTTACGTTGGGTGTCTGTTTGTAATGATGGATGATGTGTTTTTTCGTTTAAGTTGAACCGATTTCGAGGCAAAAAAACGTACCGAACAAAGTTGAGCAACACAGGCATGCTGTAACTCCTCACAAGCTTCACCATCTGCTGTACATACACATAACAAATTCGTACTCGAGTTTGTATCGAGATGATAGTTCGAATCACACGTAATGATCGAAGCATCGATCGCATCTCCGTTCGCCCACGAACCGTCGACGTCCGACGAGATCGCTCCGTTCAGTACACTTGGTGCCGTACACTGATCCTCCCAAGTCTGTGAGAGCATTGCAATAGTCACTACAGCCATACCAACACCAAACACTGCAATGATACTCAATGCGATTGCGAACACTGTGCCGAACTTCATTGTTGTTATTGGGAGATTCGATTTGGATATCGTTTTTGGGATTTTTGATGTTTTTTCGTCTCTTGGGAAGGTTCTTTGTTTTCGTGATTATCTATAAACTACATTTGGAGCATGCGTACTATGATGCCTGTGCGCCCGCCTCCAATAAATTCAACAACAACAACAACAGCCGCAAAGTAAGCACAAAAGATTGATGGTTGATAATTTTTATTTTGTGCGCTGGTGCTTGTGTGTGTTGTTGTTTGTTCTTCTTCGCCGTGTGTCTCTCAAAAATAAAAGTCACATGAGAAGAAGTATAGAATACTCATCTCGCACAAAACATGGAGAACTCTGAACACCAACTCATTTTTTGAACAAAGATTCCCAAGCACATCAAGAAAGAACACTCACACGTTCATATTCTACACAGAACACTACTTTTTTATCGCAAAAATTGAAGTGTATTGATTATTTTTCATATCAATAAATATACAGTATTCGAATTCTAAGACTCTTCAAGTATAATGAGACGATTCTTGTTCACGCTTCTGGTCGCGTTGATGGCTTTGTCCGTCTCGGTGGAGGCCAGAAAGATCGAGAAGGTTTCGACAACGCTGCAAAATCAGCAAAAGTTGAGAGTGTCGACAAAGATGATGGCACAGAGAAAACATTTTGAGATGCTTGCGGCGGAGCACGGAGTTACGATCGAGTGGATCGATAATCTCGTCGAGGGCGCGACAAACGGGTGGCGCGACCAACGCGTGGACGGGTATGACGAGATCGTTCTCTCGTCTTGCGACTCGTTTTACGACGGGTGTGAGAGAGTTCAAGGATCAGACAAGGTATCTTTTGAACATGGTTCAGCTTAAGAAACCCGGTGGATACACCGCAGCGTTTTGCAAGCACGCGAGAGACGACACGTGCTCCATCGTGGACAACTATCCTTGGCCCAGATCTCTCACCAAACTCAAGTGGGACGATGTGAAAGCCGGACTGGAAACAGTGTCGAAGGAACAGGAAGATGGAAAGATCTTTCGAGGAAACGAGCTCGGTTATTTGATCTTGCATCCTAAACTTTGGAGCGGATTCGGCGACAAGGATACTCACACGATCGGATTGGGTATGAGCGCAGCACGAAGCGAGAACGTACGAGTACGGTCTTCCCGATAACTTGACCAAGGAAAGTCTTGTCGATCAGCTTTGTCATCACATGTTCTGGGTGACTGGAATGCACAAGCTTGTCGGAAATGTGGCTGATTGGCTTCGAACCGGAGCTCGAGGATTTCCCACGGTGATGCGTGAAAATGACAAAATAGAAGCTGATATTCAGTATTTCTTTGTTGGATCTACAATCGCCGGATTCACGGGTCTACCTCAAGTCAATCTGATCAACGATTGGGATCACCTTTACCATAGTGATGAGGAGAAACAGATCGGAGCGAAATGGCAAGAAGCTCTTCGCGCACTTGCAGACAAGGTCGACGCACGTAACACAGCACGCGAATCAAGTGGAGGATTTTCCTCGAACTACTTGAATCCAAGATATTTGGACTCGTCCATTGCGATTTAATGCTCTTTTTTTATTGTGCTGGTGATGTGCGGCACGTGTGCTCTTTGTGTTGATTTTAGTAGTTGTGGTGTTAGTCATAGTAGTAGTAATCGTTGTTTGTCGTTGTTGTTTGTGTCCTTAGTATTTTAACAACGAAAAGAGAAAATATTCCTCTAACTCACCATCGTCATCATCAACCCTTTTTTTCTATCCCTCTCTCTCTTGGTGTCCCCCCCTCTCTCTTTCCATCACCATAATAAAACCACTACATCACCAAAACATCTTTTTTTTTTATCCCTCTCTCTCTTGTCCCCCCCCTCTCTCTTTCCATCACCATCATCATAACCACTACATCACCAAAACATATTTTTCATCACAGTATCACATCACGCTTTGCGCTGGAGAGAAACGGTCATTTTGTTTTTTGAGAGATTGAGAGATTTGAGATTGAGAGAGAGAGAGAGAGAGAGAGAGAGAGAGAGTAGAGATTTTGGACATATCGAGTATCAACAACACACACCCATAGAAAACAAAAGTAAATATTGAAAAAAAATCTTATTCGAGTGCTTTTGAGTTTTTAAAGAGAAAGAAATGGACGTCGAAGCGGGAAAACGCAAAATATCGAGTCTGGTGGAGGATATGAAAGCAGCGGATATGGCTGGAGATGTAGCCAAGGTTCGGTTGTTAAAGGCTAGGATTGAGAATTTGAGGGCTCGTGTGAAGAAGGTTGAGGATGAGGAGAAGGAGAAGATCGGATGGTTCTGCGACGGATGTAAACGCGTTCTGAAGCCCGGAGATCGACGATACGATTGCTTGGAATGTCCGGACGAATTCACATTTTGTAGAAAATGTTTTTTGGCAAAAGATCATTTGCACAGGTTACATCCTACAACGAGCTCGATACATCTGTCAGTATCGAGGGATGTAGATGAGAGTGACTACACAAAGGCGGACAGCGGAACAGCGTACGAATCGAATTTGATGACAATCGAGCAACGTATTGAGAAGCTGAAGGAGTCCATACAAGAGAGTTCTTCCGAGGATTCAGAGGAAGAAGAAGAGGAGGAAGAAGAGAGAATACAAGACCAACGGACTGCGCAGTGCTATGTATGCGAAATGAAATTTACGAGCACAAAGCAGCTGAACGAACACGTTGCGGGTATTCGACACAAGGAATGTGTGACCGCAAAGTTTGCGGAGCAATACGTTCCAACCAACGGAAAGTCAATGTATTGTCGTGTGTGTCGAGTTGCGTTCTGTTCCGTAGAAGATTTAATGAAGCATCGTGATACGTCAACTCATTTGAATCTTCAAAATCTAGAAAGAGAGGCATCTTTTTGTCAGGTCTGCAAAAAACAATTCACGAGTGTGTATCAACTCAACGAACATTACAAGGGCAAAGCACACAAGGAAAAAAAGGAACAGAGAAAACGTGGTAGAGACTTTCAATCGAGTTACGGTCCGTCATCGAAGCGTGGTCGTGGTCGTGGACGAGGTCGCGGGCGTGGTCGAGGACGTGGTCGAGGACGAGGACGAGGACGAGGTCGAGGTCGAGGCCGTGGACGTGGGCGTGGACAAGGGCGCGGCGGAAGAAGCAGCAGAGGATCCTCAGATGCAAGACAGTGGACTCGATAAAACACCTATTTATATATAAATTAAATTATTCACAATTCCGCCTTTTGCTCTTCCAATGTCGCTAATTCTTTCGACTCACCACCACCGTCTTCGTTTTTCTTCCTCGGATCGTCCAACTGAGACAAGCCGGTCTTCATACATTCATACACAACACAGTCAAAATCGATATCCCACCTTGAGCGAAACGTGGACGTACCACACATTGGACAGAATTTTGAGGTCTCGGAGGAACCTTTCGTGTCACAGGTCGGACAAAAAGGAAGATTTTCTTTTTTGGTTTGTATCTGAAGCTCATGTTTTTCCTGAGAAGAACTTTCGACACCTCTGAAACCTCCGACTTGTTTTAACATTCTCTCCATCTCCTCACGCTCTGCGTCATGTTGGGTGGATTTATCAGATCCGAACTCGAGAAAGGACATGGTAGGATCTCTGGGCATTAACTCCATGATATCCTGACTCACCAGCCTTGTCCATTCCTCACGATTCTTGTCTCGAAGTTGACGAACACGTTCATCAGGAAGTGTACGAAGAATGTTAAGCATACTCTCGGTATCCTCCTCGAAAGCCTTGTACTGTATCTTGAACTCCTCCTCCGCAAGCTTCAATGCCTTCTCCTTTGCTTGTTTCACAAGCTTTGCCTCGATCTGTTTCTGCGCATTCTCTTTCGAAAAAGCACCACCAGACATCATTGTCTCCTGTCCCTTACGAAGCTCCGCGAGTTCCTTGATCATGATCTTGACTTCCGATTTCCACTTCTTCGTCTCAAAGCGCTTCTCGATCTCATTTATCTGCTCCTCTGAGTGTCTCTCCACAAGACGTGTCTTCTGTTGTATCCAAAGCTTCTCCAGATCCTTGAATGCAAAATTTACTTGTCTCTCAAGCGAGAGCCATTTTTGTCTGAGTTGTGCTGCCTCCACGTTATTTTCCTCTGAGATTTTCTCGGCTTCACGTTGAAGAATGATCATAGAACAGTGACCTCGAAGCCACTGCAACCACTCCGCACCACTTGCCTTTCTACAAACAAGTTTCATCTTCCATTCCTTTCTTCTTTCCTCTATGTTTCTCCGAGCGTCCTCCTTTGCTTCGTTGATTGTTTTGTTCTTCTCCTCGTACCTGAATTGGAGTGTGTGTGAGAAATTGATAGTGATATGAGTGAGTGAGTAAGTGAGTGACACAACATGAGTGACACGAACGTACGCTCTCTCCTTAACCTCGAGATCTTCCTTGTATGTGATCACTTTCGACATGTCCGCGTGAGGACCGAACTGTCTCTGTCTCCACTCCGTAGCTTCCCGCCAATATCGAGCACCGCACACCGAGTTGCGAAGAATGGTTCTCATCGATATCATAGGTTCGATCATGTATGGATGCTCCTCAACGTAATCCACGAGCTCACCAAAATCTACCTCACCGTCTCCGTCCGCGTCCATCTCCACAATAATCCGTTTCAAACGATCGTCCAAGTCCTCCTTGGCAAAGATCATGCGCAACAGAGACGCACACTCCTCCGGTGCCAACGTGCCGTTTCCATCAAGATCGTACATATCGAATGCAAACTTCAACAGATCATCACTTGTGCTGCTGCAGTAATTCCAAATTGCTGCGATGAACTCGGCATAGCTGAGACCGCCGCTCTCGTCCAAATCGAACTCGGCGAAGATCCGTTTCGAGAACGCCGTGGGTTCCAGATTGTAGAAATCATGAAACTCCTCAACTTCGATCTCTCCTCCACCATCTTCATCCATATCAATAAATATATCAAAGAAATCCCACGTCCAAGGTTCCACAATTCGCAATGTAAGCAGAAGATCGGTGTTTTTCTCCTTGAGTTGATGGTACTTTCGTTTCAGCGGATCCGGTTGTGCGATCTTGGGTTTACACGCACTGAACAGATAGGAAAAGAAAGACATGTTTGCCAACTCCATCAATTTATCATAATCATAATCATCATCATCACTATCGGAATCATCATCGGAGATGTTCGCGTACACGTTATCGTCTCTCACTATGAGTTGCTCGTTCGAGTCCGAGTCGAACTCCTCCTCCTCGTCATCATCGTGCGGTACCACCGCATTACTTCGTTTGTTCATTACCTATTCTATATATCTATTCTATCTCGTTTCTTCTATTTAAAATGTATTTTTATCATCCATTCGTTCTGTTTGTGTGTGGTTTGCTTTCAAAAGAGAAACCTAGAAACCGAGAAAAAAAACCGACAAAAATTCGTTTCATCTTCTTCACTCTGATCTGATTCACAACAGACTAACAGGAAGACAAATAAGAGAGAGAGAGAGAGAGAGAGAGATGGAGAAAGTTGAAAAAACGACTTCATCGATGTTTCGTAAGCGAGGAAAGAAAAAGAGACGTAACAACAAACGAAAATTGAGTGTGAGCGACGGAAACGAGGACGTAAACGTAAACACGAGCGACGTCGCGTTGTTGAAGAAAATGAGATCCAGAAGAAAAGTGAGATTGGATGTGAAGCGTTTGATGGTACAAGGTAGTAGTAGTATTAAGAAGGATGTATTGAGTGTACAAGAGACGCCAGAGTCGAGCGAGGTAAAGAAGCGGAAGTTGGACGGATTGTTGAAAGGATCGTTCTCGGCCGCCAGCAACGTGGAAAGAATCGATACGAACGAGCTTATGGAAAAATTCGTCAAAGAGAGAATGGGAGAATCTTCGAACGAATCAGAAAAGACGAAAAAACGAAGTAATTCGGAAGTTGATGATGTGTACCGTGTACCTGAGGATCTGAGAACAAACAAGAAAAAGAACGAGGAATCCGGTGGTCCCGTTGCTTTTGGTACCGGTATTGCCGAGGTCGAACTTCCGGACGAGTACAGATTGAGAAATATCGAAGAAACAGAACTTGCAAAGAGTCGAATGCTGATGGGTGGAAATGGTGGAAGAAAACTTCCCGTTGATGGAAGAGGAAATATGACTTCAAATTATATGTTACATCAGAAAAATCGTGAGGATAAAGAAGGTAAATCGTCTGATAAGCGCGCCTTCAATAACTTTGTTTCCAAAGAGAGGAGAAGTGGATGGAGATAATGATATTTATTAATTAAGTAACAGCACATGGGAACTTAATGCGGAAGTATGAGCAGCACGATCCACACTTGCGTTTGAGCACATTAAATCGGACCATGGAATTAAGATGCGTCTTCGGGATGATGAATGTTGTAATATTGTCAAGAGATTGCCTTTACTGTCTCTTGCGATGCCGACAATAATTCCAAAATGTACACACCATGGCGAACCGTCTTCTCTTGGCATTACCGGACGAAAACTCGTGTTTGAAGTGTCGGCGAGGTATGCCAAAAGCATCGGAATACCCGACCGTACACGAGACTGCACTGTGGATTCGTTTATATTTGACACAATCCGTGCATGTTTGAAACTATTCTCTTTCGCTACTGACTCAAGATCTTTCAGGTCACGAATCCTCTCGTCCGTGTGTGTGTGCCTTTGTATCGTCATGTTTCTATCGTACTTCGATGCCTTGATGTCGTAGCCTTCGTTATTTGCAATCGTCTCTCGACATCGACTGCAACGAGCCGGACAATGCCTCGATCGTACATGTCTCTCTGTCTGCGTTCCGAATCTACACATTAATGCTAGAAGTGAGCAGAGTGCAGAGTACTCGAATCGAGAATCTTGAATCCAACACGCTGGCATGACGTGCAAATCTCTCACAAACGTATCTTGAAAAAGTACGCGCTCCTTCGAAATCATTTCACCTATTTTTTCTATATTCGCTACAAAAATCGATGTAGAAGGTCGTAATGTTCGATGCATCCAAGTGTTTGATGTTGGATCAACGTCAACTTTGTTGTTTCTTTTTCTTTCGACTCGATACTAATTCCTCGGATGTTCTCAGACAAACTGAATTGTATCCGCGACGAACGCTTTCTCTTTCAGCACACTCAACAAGTTTGCGTCCAATACCTCGATTCCGGTATTCTTTCTTTACTACAAGCGAGCACAATTTTACCGTGTCTTTCGTTTCCGCTATCGTCTTTACGTGTCCCACGAGCTCGCCTTCCGACGTCACACATACAATACGTACTGGAAACTTTCGTACATCTCTCGTCACTTTCACGTCATTCGACGATGGCCACTCATTTCGAAGTAAGAGTTCCACTTTATCAATCAACTCTGGGCAGTTTTGAAGGAGAGTTGTTCGGTGCATTTTGAAAATCGAGAAAATGGGCCCTGAGAACTGAGAAACGGAAAATCGCAACGTGGAGAAGACTGTATGAATAAAGAAATGAGAGCATGCTGCGTTGCAAGAATAGAAATGGGAGGAGAGACAACACTTGATCGTTCAATACACAAGCAACATGAAGAAACCAAGAAGAATCAACTCCGGGCAGTTTTACAGGAGAGTCGGTTCTGTGCATTTTTCTTCTATTTTTTCAAAATCGAGAAAATCCAAGGCGAGAAACAAAATCTTGAAAATCTTCATTAACAAGAACAAGAACAAAAAGCTACGTGTGAGAAAAATGGGAGCATGCTGCGTCGTAAGAAAAGAAATGGGAAGAGAGACGTTTGATCGTTCAATACATGAGCAACATGAAGAAGCCAAGGAGGAGGAGAAGATTGAGGAGAAATTTCGTGAAGGGGATCTGTTTCTGTTCGGAGATAACTCGCGAGGGCAGATCGGGGATTCGTCGAAGATCGGAAGATTCGACGCTCCTTTACGGTCAGGATTCGGATGGGACAGACATCCGATACGTAAATTTGCAGTTGGATATGATCATGTATGTGTGACGACAAGTGAGGGTGAGCTCTTTGGGTGGGGTTCGAATTCGTTTTCACAATTAGGATCGAAATCGAGCACGACGATCGATCGTCCTTGCAAGTTGAAGCCTGGAATGTACGTCAAGGACGTTGCATGTGGATATGGATTCACGCTAATTATAGAAAAGTCTGGTAAGATATTTGGAGTGGGTTCAAACTCAAGAGGACAGCTCGGAAATGGACGAGCCCAAGATCGCATTTCCGAATTCGTTCGAGCGAGCGGCATCGAGAGGGCATATAAGATTTGTGCAGGAAAGGCACATACAGTTGTGTTGCAAGATACGGAGCACAGCATGTACGTATTTGGCGATAACTCGAACAATCAATTGGGTATATCTTCAGACGACGATATGCTCGTGCAACCTGCGCGATTGGATAATGTGAATCCTTGGGACGTCGCTTGCGGTGACACGTACACAGCGATCGTGTCTTTGGAGAGAAATATAAAAATTGCTGGGACGATCGGTTCGAAATCTTTCAATACGTTCACATCGATCGACAACAAGAAAGACTGCAAGAGCGTGTCTGCGGGATCGTCACATGTCGTGGTATGTATTCTAGAGTACATTCGAGAATGATTGCCCAATTCATTTACCAACACATCACAGGTACTCACGATGAAAGGAATCGTTCGAGTGTGGGGACAAGGCTGGGCAGCGTGCTGTGGAAAAAATTCGGATCAAAAAGTTGATGAGACACAACCCGTTATGGAGTTGAGGTCTGAGAAAATTGTTCAAGTCGCAGCTGGATCGAAACATTCCATGGCTCTTTCAGATCAAGGTCTACTCTACACTTGGGGATCCGGAAGCATGGGAGAGTTGGGTCTTGGATTGGACGTGGACGGAAAGTACTTACCGTGTCTTGTGGACAAAATCAAGACAAATGAGGATTCAGGAATAGTGAGTGAGCGATCTCCGTTCTTTCACGCAATTGCAGCAGGGGGTTCGAATTCTCTTGTCATGTCTGATCGTGCTGTGAATCTTGATGATGCCCTGACGAAAGATGCGTTTGAGTCTCGCGAACATTTTCTTCGTCGTGCGGAGACAGTGGAGACGAGGCAGAGAAGAGGAAAGCTTGATGAAAGTTTTAAAGAGCTGGAGCAACACCAGGGTCACGATGAGGCAGTTCCCGAGCCTGACTCGAAGAACATGACAGACGAGGAGATCAAACGCAGAATGACATTTGTAGGTAATAATGGTGACGTATCCAGAAATCTCTCAGTCGTGTCTTTGGGTGGATTCGATCCTAGTGAAGATGGTGGAGTTGTGGCTCCTCCTCCTCCTGGACCCCCTCCTATGAATAGTGATGACTAATACAATTAGTTTTAAGCAGTAGCAGAAGCATTTTTGTTTTGCATAATTTTTATGTAAAGTAAAAGAGATATAAACGAAAACACCCATATCTAACATCCCCTAATACTTCACACACAAAGAAAATACACCCCACACACAAGCTAACTCATCA
>JACLAC010022006.1_pt1 | contig 15295 bp, 14 predicted proteins | sample 8027881 | NCBI WGS metagenome assembly JACLAC01 (sample SAMN15725517, study PRJNA655200) | protist metagenome | isolation source: fluorescence activated cell sorting (FACS) single amplified genomes of... | place: Spain: Blaines Bay Microbial Observatory, Mediterranean Sea | collected 2016-01-19
GCAAAGAGCGTTGCCGCGACCAAACCGGTCGTCCCGCCGTAGAGCAAAGCCAGGGATGCCGCGAGGAAAGGTGCCGCGGCCAGCGCGCATAAAGACGCCGTGCCCAAAGCCGAAAAGCCGAATCCAAACGCAGCATATAACGGGCGTCGACAAAAAACAACCATCCCGGCGGCGACCAGGGTCCAAGTGGCAAAAAAGAAAAATAGGATGTCTTGCACTTTTTCCTCAGAGCAAGGCGATGACGCAGACAGTCACCCCCAGGTTGACCAGGCTCATAGGTAACAGCACCTTCCAAGCCAAGCGTTGTCGACGGCGCAACCCGACCTCGGGCAGGGACCACCGCATCCACAATAGTATCCATAAGGCCAGCAAGGTCTTGGCGGCAAAAATACCTGCTTTGACTAGGTCGTTCGCCAGAGGACCACTGCCTGGTTCGGCGAGGCCGGGCCAGTGCCAACCCCCGCCATAAAGTGCAACCGTCAAACAGGCGATGGCCAACAGCCGCGCATGGTCTGCAATTTGCCAAAGCGCCAGCGATCCGCCTCCATAGCCGCTGTAATAAGCGCCCTCGATCCCAGCCAAACCCGCATCTGCCTCGATCGGCGGCCGACCAGCCCAGGTCAAACCAGCCACCATGAACACCGCGCAACCTAAGGGCTGTAAGCCGATATTCCACAGGGGCCAGCTCCCCCAAGCGCGCGTCTGCGCCAAGGTGATATCCGCCAACGACACAGAAGCGCTTGAGAGCAGAACACCTGCCACACTCAGGCCGATGCACAACAGATAGGCCAGTTGCCGAGAAACATACCCGACACCACTCAATAGCGCCCGATGGTCTCCAGTGCTATAAGCTGCGCAAAGCGGCCAAAATAAAAACGCCGCCAATACGCCCAGTACACCAATAAGGCCGATATCGGCCACATGCCCCGCATAGACCTGGCCGGCCAGCAAGAAACCTTCGCCGAACGGAATCGTGGCAAAGAGTAAAAGCGATGTCAACAAGGCGCCGATCGGCGCCCACTGCGCTTCTGCCCGCCGCCCCGACCGCACCTGCTGGCGCCCCATCAGCTTGATGAGGTCTGCGAACGGCTGCAACACGCCCCTTGGCCCCGCATCACGCGGCCCGAAACGCCGCTGCAATCGCGCTCCTAAGCGGCGTTCACAAAGCATTGTCACCGGAACCCCGACCCCGAGGGTCAGCAGCAAGACCAACGCCGCTTGCGCTATGAGCAACATTTCTTCTTGCACCGCGTTTACACTCGCTTGCTATGGTCTTCGACATGGATAAACCCCCGACGTTGCAGTCGGGTCGCCCAACCGCCGCCATACACCTGCCCACTGCGCCCCTCTGGCACTTCCGTCAAAGCCGCGACCTGCTGTTCGCCGAGTGCCACGGCGATCTCAGTTGGGTCGTCATAGGTCCAATGCAAACCGGCCGCCTGGCCCAAGCCTGACAAAATACGCCAATCGGGCCAAGCCAAGCCGGGTGGGAGAACAATTCGACGATTACACTGGACCCGCCCATCAACATTGGTGAACGTGCCGGTCTTCTCAAAAGCTGTCGCCCCGGGCAGGACCACCGACGCCATTTGGCTCAATTCCGATTCAAATGCTGTCTGCACGACCAGAAATTCGACACCGGCAAGAGCTTCGCGTTCCGCTTCGGTAAGCCTCTCGCGCGGATGGCCAGCCAAGAAAAAGGCCGCACGAACTCGCCCCTCGGCCATCTCCTGCCATATCCTGTCAGGCGACAAAAACTCGACGGCCAATTGCGCGGCGACATCGGCGACCCCACGAGCATTGGGTGTTTTGTCCGCCCTTATCGTGAAACCACCACCAAAACGCTGGTCGCCTTCCGAGTCCTGACATCCACGCAACATGACCCAGCGGGCCCGCCATATATCGCGTACCAAGTGTGCGAATAGATACGCTTCCTCATTAGTGGAGTTCGCACTGAAAGAAGCCGCGATCGCCTCGCCCTCACATAAAGCCATGCGCTTGTCCACCTGCGCCAGGGCTTCGTCCCATTCCACCTGGGCAAATTCCTGCCCGCGACGAATCAGCGGATAGTGCACACGCTGTGCCTCATCGGCATTCTGCCAACCATAGCGCCCCCCGTCGCAAAGCCAGTAATTGTTGACCTCTGGGTTAAAACGCGGTTTGACTCTGACGACTTTTTCGCGGTGCACATCAACTCGCACATTGCATCCGGCACTGCAACCAGAACAAATCGAATCGACACCCCGCAACTGCCACACCGGCGGGCCGAGATGTGCGTCCTTTTCAACCAATGCCCCGACCGGACAGAGATCGACCACATTCCCTGCCAGTGGATTGTCCAATACCCGACCGGGAAAAACACCGACATGAGCTTGTTCCCCCCGATCGACACGGGCTAATTCACCACTTTGCGCCACCTCGTCGCAAAAACGAATACAGCGGGTACAATCAATACAGCGGTCGGCATGGAGGCGAATGCGCGGTCCCAAATCCGTCTTCTGGTGCGAATGTGCATCTTCGGCATAACGCCCTTCGTCGCGACCCTGGGCAACGACATAATTCTGCAACTCGCACTCGCCGGCCTTGGCGCAGACCGGACAATCGAGCGCGTGGCCGACGAGGAGGAATTCCAGCGCCTCCGCGCGTGCCTGCGCAACATCGTCGGCAAGGGTATCGACCACCAACCCCTCGCAGACCGGAACATCGCAGGCCGACACCAGCCGGCGCTCTTCCCCCAGTCCGACAGCTGCCACGCAAAGCCGACAATTGACCGGCACCGAAAGCCCTGGGTGATAGCACAAATGTGGAATATGCACACCCACAGTATGAGCTGCCAAAAGTAAGTTGCCCCCTTCCGGGGCCTCGACACATTCGCCGTTTAATTCAATCGACGCCATATCAGAAACGCACGCTGACGGTTTCGGGTATTTTGATGGAATGGTCCTGCTGTACGGGGCAAGTTGCCTCTTTTATATGGCGCTCAAATTCGTCGGCAAAAGCGCGGACGAAACCCTGGAGCGGCCAGGCGAAGGCCGCCCCGAAACCACAGATAGTCGCGAGTTTATCCGCTAAGAGCGGCGCGACTTGTCGAGCAATACTCTGCACCAGTTCGAGGTCATTCTCTCGCCCATCTCCTTCTTCAATACGGCGCACCACGTCTCGCAACCAGGGAGCACCAGCGCGGCAAGGCGCACACTGACCGCAGGATTCACCGGCATAAAAATCCAGCAGATTGAGCGCCGCCGCCACCATACAGGTGGTCTCGTCCATCGCGATAACTCCTCCCGTACCAAACGAGCCCGCAAATGCACCGCCACCCGGTACTACCCAATCCTCGGGGCTGAGCCGTACATGCAATTCATCAGGCTTGAGCACCGGCGAGCCACCACCACCGGGGATAACGGCCTTGAGTTGATGCCCTTCGCGCGGCCCCCCCGCATAATCGTAGACCAGTTCGTACAACGTGGCCGCCCCCAATTCCAATTCGTAGAGCCCGGGCCGCCGCACATGGCCGCTGACACAGAAAACCATCGTGCCCGGATAGCGCTCAGTGCCCATCTTGCGAAACCGCTCAGGCCCTTGCCGGAGGATATGCGGCAAATAAGCCAGCGTGCCGGCATTCTCCACCAGCGCAGGTCGCCCCCAAAGCCCTTGTTGCCAAGTAAATGGCGGCTGCGGTCTTGGCTCGGCCCTCTTACCCGCGAGTGAATTGAGCAACGCCGTTTCCTCTCCGGCAATATAGGCGCCGGCCCCGACGTGGATTCGCACTTCAAGCGCAAACCCAGAACCGCGAATATCCGCCCCGAGCCAACCTTGCGCATAAGCCTGGTCGATCGCCTCCTGTAACAACTGCCGCCCGCGGCTCATCTCATAACGGACATACACATAGGCCTCCTTCACCTGTAAGGCAAAGGCGGCGATCAGCACGCCTTCGAGCAATTGATGCGGATGGCGTTCAATCAGCTTGCGATCCCTAAAGGTACCCGGCTCACTCTCATTGGCTTCAACACAAAGGATGCCGCCGGCCGGAACCTGCCGCCAACGCTCGGCAATCGGATGCCAACGGCCGCCGCGATCACTAAGCCCCGCGACGGCAACTTTTTCCACCACCTCCGAAGCCGGTTTCCGCAGAGCTTCACCTGCGGCCACATAGCCTCCACACCCGATATAGGTGTCGATATGCTCTATGTCAGGAACATCAATATCCGCAAGCAATAGACGCGTTTCGGGCATCAATCCAACCTCCCCATGATCTGATCGATCCGTTCGCGGGTCAGGCTTTGGTACAACTCGCCGTTGACCATCATCACTGGAGCCGTCGCGCAAGAGGCAAGGCAGCCGATCTCCTCGAGCGTAAAACGCCCGTCAGTCGTAGTCTCCCCCACCCCAATCCCCAGACGTTCCTGCAAACAAGCGCGCACATCTCCCGCTCCCATCAGACAACACGAGAGCGTAGCACAGACCTGAATCAAATGACGTCCCGATTTTTGCGTACGAAAAGCCGAATAAAAGGAAACTACGCCCAACACCCGCGCCGGCGGCAATCCCAATACCTCGGCCACCTGCTCGAGCGCGGGAGTCGACAGATAGCCCTCTTGCCGCTGGACCCGGTGCAAGACGGGCAGCAGTGCGGCGGCCGGTTCGGGATAGCTCGCGGCGATGCGCGCACATTCCCCGACTAAGGCGGGATCCATTAACATCAGCGATCTACCTCCGCCGCAGCGATATTGAGACTACCCAGGACCAGTGCAGCTTCGTCCAGGTCCAACCCGGAAACCAATTCAGGATAACATTGCAGGTGGACAAAAGAAGGCGTCCTGAAATGCAGGCGATAAGGTCGGTCCGTACCATCGCTGACCAGGTAAAGCCCGAACTCACCACCGGGCGCCTCGACGCTCTGATATACATCACCCGACGGCGGTTGCAGTCCATGACCGTCCATCCAGGCAGAGAAGTGGTGTATCATACCCTCGGGTGTGCTAACATCGCCGCCGGCAAACGCGTGATCCGCAAGGCGATGCGCTCCCTCCGGCATCCCCTGCAAGGCCTGCTCGACAATGCGCGCACTCGCCGCGACCTCGGCCAACCGCACCTGGCAGCGATCAAGTACATCACCGTGCTCACCCACCGCTACGGCGAAATCGAAATCCTCGTATTGAGCATAGGGGTCATCTCGCCGAATATCGCGGGGAATGCCCGCTGCCCTAAGCACCGGCCCGCTAGCCCCCCAGCCAAGTGCCTTCTCCGCCGAAAGTTCTCCCAATCCCCTGACCCGGCGCACCCAAAAGGGATGCCCGGTAAAAAGCCGATCCATCTCGTTGAGAAAACCCGGCACCCCGGTGCAAAATTCGGCCGACGCCGTTGCAAAAGCCGCGTCTATATCAACCACCGTACCGCCAACGCAAATAAGGCCGACCTCCGCGCCTAGTCCCAGCCCTTCCCAAAGGGATTTTATCTTGTCCCGTTCACTCCACGCGCGATGCCAGGCCACCGAGGAACCGGCCAACCGGGCCTGTTCGGCAAGCCAAGCAAGATGGGCGGCGATACGCCCCAACTCACAGCAAAGCACGCGCAAATAACGCGCTCGAGGCGGGGCCTGCAAATCCAAGAGTCGTTCGACGGCCAAAGCCAACGCCAACTCCCCACTGAAGGGCAGCTGTTCTCCAAGTCGCCCCGTCAACTGCGCGCACTGACGATAGGTCAGTGATTCACCCAATTTTTCCAAGCCCGCATGCACATAACCCGGATCCGGCGTGGCCCTGCGCACGCGATCGCCCTCGACTTCTAGTTGCAACCGCAATCCCTGGCCCAGAGGATTCCAATCAAGTACGGCAACTTCTCCCTCAACGCTGAGCGGGACTATCGGCCCCGGGAGCAACGCGTTTGGCATACCCGCTTCTTCTCGCTCGCCGGCCCCGGTTAATGGATAGTCTTTGCGCAGTGGGTGATCGACAAAATTAGTAGGTAATAAAAGCCGTTTTAAAGCAATCGGCCCGTCGAAAGCAATGCCCATCAAATCGTATATCTCGCGCTCAAACCAGTCGGCCGCGGGCCATTCGCGCATCGCCGAAGGCAGGCTCTGACCACCGCAAAACACCTCCAGTCGCAGAAATACACCGGTCGCCGCGCTACGCAGGCAATAATAAATCGCAAAACGAGCGGGACGTTGTCTTTCGAGATGGTCAACCGCCGTCAAATCCACCAAAATATCGTAGCACGGGTCTGTTTCACAACGCAAATAGACGAATACCTGGGCCAAAACAGCTTCCTGCACTACCACCACCCGTTCGCGTCTCCCTACCTGCTCGCCAAAAACAGCAGTCAACTGGTCAATAGTCTCAGCCACGCTCATCCGCGCCCCCCTTTGCGCCAGAGGTAAAAGAGGCCGACAAAGACGACTAAGGCAAAAATTCCCATCTCATGTAAATGCGCCCTGCCCACAGCCAAACCCGCCTTAAAGTGAACGGCCCAAGCAGAGAAGAGCAGCAGAACGGTCTCGCCGATCAAAACAAAGAAAAGCGGGCGGTATGAATCTAGCGGCAAACGAATATCGGAGTGATTTTTGTCCCGTACGACAGCAGATGGACTCCACCACCGGGACAGGGCCAACAGAAAGAGCGCGGCGAGTAGAGACAGCGCAACAAAAAATATAAGGGCGAGATAGGACATGCTTGGCGTCGGCTAGGGTCTTTGCTTTCGCCAAGTATAGGTAGGGGGCATCGGCTATGTCAAGATGCTACAAAATCTGCAACTGCTGAATATCCAATACTTTCTGTAGGGTTTGGCAATTTGTTCGGGCAAAGAAAAGCGGCGGACCGAAGCCCGCCGCTTTTCAATAGATCTCGTTTGTAGGTTCAGACCGTTTGCGCCAATTCGACCGGTGACTCCTGCTCTTCCCCACATGTGCCCGGCGCCTTCCCGCATTCACACATCGGCCGGCCGAAGTCGTCACTCATCTTATTCAGCCCCCCACAGGAGCCTTGAATTTCGCGATTGCTAAAAATTACACCGACGGCCATCGCGACCATAACTAGACTGAAGGCTACAAAAGCTGCGAACAAAGTAGTCATACCGGCCTTTCAGTATATTGAAGACAAATCATAGTGCCCATAGCGCCGGGTCTAAAAAGAGCCAACAAAGACCTAAGAGCCAAAGTCGTCATAGCGGATCATCTCCTCCTCTACGCCCAGAGAATCAAGCATCCCCTGAACCGCCTGTAACATGATTGGCGGACCGCATATGTAATACTCGACATCTTCAGGCGCTTGGTGTTGCGCGAGATAGTTATCATTCAAGACCTGATGTATAAAACCGACATAACCGTCCCAGTTGTCCTCGGGCCGCGGATCGGACATCGCGATGTGGAACTCGAAATTAGGAAACTGCTCTTCTATCTGCCGAAACAGATCCTCGTAGAATACTTCGTTGGGGTTCCGCGCTCCATACCAGTATGAAACTTTCCGACCAGTCTTGAGCGTGTGAAAGAGGTGAAAGAGATGCGAACGCAACGGGGCCATACCAGCACCTCCGCCGATATAAACCATCTCACGCTCAGTTTCCTGAATGAAAAACTCTCCGAATGGACCCGAAATTGTCACTTTGTCGCCGGGTTTGCGGCTGAAAATGTAAGAAGTGGCCAAACCTGGCGGCACTTGCTTCCATCCTGTGGGCGAACTCCGATCAGGCGGTGGCACAGCAATGCGTATGTTAAGCATAATAATGTCACCCTCTGCAGGGTGATTGCCCATTGAGTAAGCACGCACGATAGTCTCTGTATTTACAGCTTTGAAATCCCATACTTTAAAGCGATCCCAATCGGGGTGGAACCGTTCGTCAATCCCCTCAAAGTCCTTGAAGTCACACTCAAAAGGAGGAACTTCAATTTGGATGAAACCACCTGACTCAAAGTCTAACGTCTCTCCGGCTGGAAGCCTGACAACAAACTCCTTGATGAAAGTCGCCACATTGTCGTTCGAGACGACTTCGCATTCCCACTTTTTGACCGAGAACACGTCTGGCGGCACTTCAATATTCATATCTTGTTTGACGTTGACTTGGCAGGATAGCCGCATGCCGTCACGGGCCTCGCGCTTATTGATATGGCCGGTTTCGGTCGGTAGAATATCGCCACCGCCCTCGTGCACATGGACCTTGCACTGGGCACAGGTACCGCCGCCACCACAGGCCGAAGATACGAAAACCTTGTTGTCGGCCAGCACATTGAGCAATTTGCCCCCGGCAGGGACCGAAATCGCCTTGCTCTCATCATTATTGATTAGAATGCGCACATTGCCGCTAGCCACCAATTGGGAACGGGCCATAAGGATGATCGCAACTAAGGCCAGCACCACGCCGGTAAACATACCTACGCCGGAAATAATTTCAGTCATGGAAGTTCTTCTCTCGTTAGCTCGGGTCGATCTTAGAGTTGAATACCGGAAAAAGACATAAAGGCCAGCGACATCAGCCCAACGGTAATAAAGGTGATGCCCAGCCCGCGCAACCCAGGCGGCACGTCGCTGTATTTGAGCTTTTCGCGAATGCCCGCCAGCGCCACAATTGCCAAGGCCCAGCCGACACCGGAGCCCATGCCGAAGACCACGCTCTCACCGAAGTTATAATCGCGTTCAACCATAAAAAGCGAACCGCCCAAAATGGCGCAGTTGACGGTGATCAGCGGCAGAAAGATGCCCAGTGCGTTATAGAGGCTCGGCACAAACTTGTCGAGGAACATTTCGAGGATCTGCACCATCGCGGCAATAATGCCGATATAGCTGATCAGCCCGACGAAGGTCAAGTCCACTCCGGTCAAACCCGCCCAAGCCAGCGCATCCTCTTTAAGGAAGTGCTGGAAGATCAGGTTATTGGCCGGCACGGTGATGCCCTGGACTACGACCACCGCGATGCCGAGACCAAAAGCCGTCGATACATTCTTGGAGACCGCCAAAAAAGTGCACATCCCAAGGAAGAAGGCCAGCGCCATGTTCTCGACGAACACGGACTTCATAAATATACTCAGATAGACTTCTAACATTTTAATTCTCCTCCTCGACCTGCTCGGTCTTCCAGGATCGCAGGGCCCAGATAAAAAAGCCGATGAGGAAGAACGCGCTCGGCGGCAGCAACATCAAGCCGTTGGGCGCGTACCAGCCGCCCTCGGCGGCGAGCGAAAATATCTCGGCGCCAAATAGCTTACCCGAGCCGAAGAGCTCGCGGAACACGCCGACGAAAAGCAGGATGACGCTATAGCCCAAGGCGTTGCCGACCCCGTCGAGGAAACTTGCTCCGGGGCCATTTTTCATCGCGAAGGCCTCGGCCCGCCCCATGACGATACAGTTGGTGATGATTAGTCCGACAAAAACTGAGAGCTGCTTGCTAATATCAAAGGCATAAGCGCGCAGAAACTGGTCGACGATGATCACCAGCGAGGCGATGATTGTCATCTGCACGATGATGCGGATGCTACTGGGGATATAGTTGCGAATCAGGCTAACCGCAGTATTTGAGAGCGAGAGGACGAAGAGCACAGCCAGGCACATCGTGACCGCCGTCTCCAGTTTGGTCGTCACTGCCAGGGCCGAACAGATCCCCAGGATCTGCAGGGCGATGGGATTGTCGTTGAAGACCGGGTTAAATAAGATGTCTTTTGCTTTTTCGTCGGCCATCAGCTAACTCCTTGCTGTTTCAATTTGGCCAGATACTTTCCATAGCCACCTTCGCCTAGCCAATAGCGCAACATGTCTTTGACCCCGCGCGCGGTAATCGTCGCCCCCGAAAGCCCGTCGACCTGATACTTGGTCTCGGGCCGCCCCGGCACCACCTTACCCTTGATTACCTCAATGCGAACCGAACCGCTCTCATCAAAGGCCATCTTGCCGTCCCACAGGGCCTTCCAATTCGGATTGTCGACTTCGCCACCGAGACCAGGGGTTTCGGCGTGCTCGTAATAGACCAGTCCACGAATGGTATTGATGTCCTTGGCGTCAAGGGCGATAAAACCGTAAAGCGTCGACCACAGCCCCTTCCCATGCACTGGCAGGATAACTTTGCGCACTTTGCCACGATCCGAGACCAGATAGGCCGAGGCGAGTTTGGCACGGCGCTTGATACCACCAAAATCTTCGCCGGCGGATATCGCCATGCTCTGAGCCAAGTCCTTGGCGGCCCGTCGCTGGTCAAAGGCCACCGCGTCGAGATTCTCCTCATAATCGCCCGTCGCCAGATTGACGACACGCGGCTCGATACTTTTATACAGCTCCTCGATGCGCTCGCCACTGGCTGTTTCCCCCGCCTTCATCAGTCCGGCGGCCATCAGGATATTGCGCTTCTTGTCGAGGGCCTTGTTGATCGCCTGAGTCGGCCGCAGCGAAACGGCCGCGCCGGATACCAGCACCGAACAGACCAGGCAGACGCCGAGCGCTACGCCGAATGTTCTCCCTATTGAATCGTTAGCCACTTGTCTACCTCTCTTAGGAACTGACGGCCGTACGGGCCAGTCTGCGCTTGATATTAACCTGCAGGACCACGTGGTCGATAACCGGTGCGAAGACATTGCCGAAAAGAATCGCCAGCATCACGCCCTCGGGAAAGGCCGGATTGATCACGCGGATAAGCACAGTCATAACACCGATGAGCGCTCCGTAAATCCAACGGCCGGTCTCGGTCATTGCTGCCGACACGGGGTCGGTGGCCATAAAGACACAACCGAAGGCGAAACCGCCCAGGACCAGGTGCCAACTGGCGTTCATCTGAAACATCGGATTGGTGTCGCTACCAATTATATACAATAGCTCGGAGAAGACTATCGTCGATAAGATCATGCTGACGATGATGCGCCAGGAACCAATGCCGCTCGCAATCAACACGAAAGCGCCAATCAGGCAGGCCAGCACCGAAGTCTCCCCCAACGATCCGGGCAGCGAGCCGACAAAGGCCTGCATCCAAGTCACGCCGACGGCCGACATACCGTCGGCGGCGACAGCCCCCAGCGGGGTAGCCTGCGTAAACCCATCGGCGGCGACCCAAATAGCATCGCCGGTGATCTCGGCTGGATAGGCGAAATAGAGAAAGGCTCGACCGGTCAGTGCCGGGTTGAGAAAGTTCTTGCCCGTGCCTCCGAAGACTTCCTTGCCCAACACCACGCCAAAACTGATACCGACGGCGACCTGCCACAACGGGATCGTCGGCGGCAAGGTCAGCGGAAAGAGCATACCCGTGACCAGGAAACCCTCATTGATCTCATGCTTGCGGACCGTGGCAAAAAGAACCTCCCAAAGTCCACCAGCCATTTGGGTGATCAGGAAGATCGGAAAGAAATAGAGGAAGCCGTGGAAAATATTGGCCAACGTGCTGGAGGGGTTGTAGCCGATCCCCAGGATGTCGATGATAATGCCGCGCCACTCGCCGGTGGTGGCGGCGCCCATCTGCTGCATAGCGAGATTGGCCTGGTAGCCGGTGTTCCACATCGCCATGAAGATACAGGGGACCAACGCGGCGACGACCGTGATCATCGTGCGCTTTAAGTCAATGCCGTCGCGCACATGGGTCGGCCCCTTGGTGACCTGACCGGGCGTATAGAGGAACGTATCGATCATCTCGTACTGCGCGTAAAGCTTTTCCAGCGGCCCGCCCTTGTGGAAGAGGGGCTCGACCTGGTCGAGCAGATTTCGCAAAGCCTTCATCGGATGCGCCTATCCTTCCCTTTCAATTTTTGCCAAATTCTGCCGCAACATCGGTCCATATTCGTATTTGCCGGGACAGACGAAAGAACAGAGTCCCAAATCCTCCTCGTCCAGTTCCAGGCAACCCAGTGCCTGAGCCCGGTCGGTATCCTCAACGATCAGCGCCCGCAGGAGGAAGGTCGGAATGATGTCCATGGGCATCACCTTCTCGTAAGAGCCGATCGGCACCATCGCCCGTTCGCTGCCCTCCGCGGACGTCGTCAAGTCAAAAAGCTGGTTCGGCTTGAGCTTGGCGGCGAAAACATTTTTAACGGAAAACTTATTGAAACCCGGTTTCTGCCAGCCTAGGAACTCACGTTCCCGGCCCTCGACAAGCACCGACACCTGAGTGTGGTAACGACCGAGAAAATACAAGGGGCCCGCATCCGCGCGCCCCGACAGTACCGAGCCAGAAATAACCCGATTCTCACCTTCTTTCAGCTGGCCCTCTGTCAACCCGTTGAGGCAAGCGCCCAATGTCGTGCGCAATAGCCGCGGGTTCTCGACCTGCGGGCCGCCGAGAGCGATCACGCGTTCGGTCCACAACAACCCGGTGGCAAAAAGTTTACCGTAGGCGACGACATCCTGATAGCCGATATGCCAGACGACCTTCGCGGCCCCAACAGCATCGAGGAAGTGAATATGGGTACCAGGCAAACCCGCCGGATGTGGCCCCGCAAATTCAACGGCATCCGCGCCGCCATCCGGAATGCTCGCGCCAGGCGCCTTGCAGACGTAGACTGAACCTTCGGTTAGCTTACGCAACACCGTCAGGCCACGTGTAAAATCTTCTTCGAGCCCGCGCAGCACGACTTGGGGGTCTGCCGCCAATGGGTTCGTATCCATCGCGGTGACAAAGATCGAATGCGGCACACTCTCGGGTGCAGGCACCATGCTGTAGGGCCGAGTGCGCAACGCAGGCCAAAGACCGGAGGTTACTAACGTTTCGCGGATCTGGTCGCGACTGAGCTGGTCCGGAGCCGTATTGACGTGTTCATCGAAACAAATCTCATCGTCTCCCACCGCCTCTATAACAACCGACAGCAGGACTCGCTTATCGCCCCGGTTGACCGCCGCGACCTTGCCGCTTACCGGTGCGGTATAAAGCACCCCGGCCATCTTCTTGTCTTCAAAGAGCAGCTGCCCCTTTTTGACCTGGTCGCCCTCGTTGACGGCCATCGTCGGCCGCATCCCGATATAATCCGGACCCAAAACGGCCACGTGCCCAACGGCAGGGCCATCTTCGATTTCTTGCGCGGGGGCACCGGTAATCGGCAGGTCCAGCCCCTTCTTTATATTGATTTTGCTACTGGCCATATGCGCGTTTCGCGATCCCCTTTTTAAAAGGCTGCAACAAACTATATATGCTGTATGTAATATACGGCTATCTATTAATCTGATAATCTCTAAGAAAGCTATTTTAAGCCTGCCTGCGCCACCTGTCAAGAAAAACGCCAGACAGACCGATAGAGCCGCAAGCCATGGCCCGATAACGACAATACTAATGGTGAGTAGTCACCGAACGCGACAGAACTTTGCCATGAATCCTTCAAATTTCGGTGTCCCGAAATCGACGATGCCACGACCTAAAAAAGTACCGCCCGACCTTCTTACCTCTCCGCTAACAAATAAAGGGTAAGGGTCATAATGGAGCAAGCGGTCTCTTGTCTAACAAAGTCCTCATCGCCCTTTTCCCGTGACGCAACTTGCGATTCGGCGCAAAACCTCGGATTTTAGACCACTGTCCACCAAGTCACAAGCCCGGCATCGCTCAGCGGTGCGGGACACCAGCAGAGGATTTATGAGTCAAAGCAATTCCACTACTCGCGACGAAATCGCCACGCTTTTCAATTCCCCCATTCTCGACCTGACGTACCACGCCGCCACCGTCCACAGACAGCACCATGACCCACGACAGGTCCAGGTTTGCACTCTGCTGTCAATCAAGACCGGTGGCTGCCCCGAGGATTGCGGTTACTGTTCGCAGTCCGCCCACTTCGACTCTGGCCTCGAACGCCAGAGCCTACTCTCAATAGCTGCGGTCGATGAGGCCGCCAAGCAAGCTGCCGCCGACGGCAGCACGCGCTTCTGCATGGGTGCCGCCTGGCGGCAGGTTCGCGACGGCGAGGAATTTGACCGCGTGCTCGAAATGGTCCGCACCGTCGCCGCCACCGGCATGGAAGTCTGTTGCACGCTCGGCATGCTCAACGGCGAGCAGGCGCAAAAGCTTAAGGAAGCTGGGCTCACCGCCTATAATCACAATCTGGATACCGGGGAAAATTACTATTCGGAAGTCGTCACGACTCGCACTTACCAAGACCGCATAGAAACGATAGGCCACGTGGGTCGCGCCGGTATATCGGTCTGCTGCGGCGGCATACTCGGCTTGGGCGAAAGCGACGAGGACCGCATCGACTTGCTGCACGCGCTCTCACAATTGCCCACCCAACCCGAGTCGATCCCGGTCAACACTCTGGTCCCCATAGCCGGTACACCCTTAGGTGAAGCCGAGCCGGCGTCAATATGGGATCAGGTCCGCATGGTTGCCTGCGCCCGCATACTCTTTCCCGAGGCCATGGTGCGCCTTTCCGCCGGCCGCGACGGGCTCTCCGCTACTGCGCAGGCCCTGTGCTTTCTCGCCGGGGCCAACTCAATCTTCTCCGGCGACAAGCTGTTAACCACGCCACACCCCGGCGCCGACGCCGACCAGGCCCTCTTTGACCTGCTCGACTTAGAACCCCGACCGTCGCAGCACAACGCTTCAGAGTTCGTCGAGCAACTCGAAGAGGACGTCGTAAACGGAAGATAGCTGAGCTCGGTCGATACAATAGGGCGGCAATATATAGACGGTATTGCCCAATGGCCTGAGCAGGAAACCACGTGCCAAAAAGCGCTCGCGAAGTAGAGTCCCTACTTGGTGCAGGTACCCCTCGTCTCCATCGACCAACACGTCAACCGCCACAATCGTCCCACAGCTGCGGACCCGACACAATCGTTCGTGCTGGTGTAGGCGGACGACCTGTTCTCGCTGCCAGTCCGCCAAAGAGCGATACTTCTCCACAACTAACAGATCCAGCGAAGCTAGCGCCGCCGCGCATCCTAATGGATTCGCCGTATAGGAATGGCCATGGTAAAAGGCCTTGCTCGGGTCGTCGTGGTAGAAGGCATCAAAAACCCTGCCATTACAGACGGTCGCCGCCAGCGGTAAAAAGCCGCCAGTCAACCCCTTGGCCAAACAGATGATATCGGGTTGGGTCGCCGTTTTTTCACAGGCGAATAACTCCCCGGTCCGCCCAAAGCCGGTCAGCACTTCGTCGTAGATCATCAGCACATCATGCTCTCGTAACAAAGCTTGTAGCGCGACGAGGAATTGCGGGCGGCACATCCTCATCCCGCCCGCTCCCTGCACCAAGGGCTCAAGCACCATCGCAGCGTATTCCCCCGGATGCTCCGCCAACAAACCCTGCAAATGCGCAAGCGCCTGCGTTTCCTTAGCTCCAACATCATCATCACCTTCCCAGGTCATAGGAAAGGGCACGGCTTCAGCAGGGAAGAGCAAATCGACAAAGGCCGCG
>JACLAC010006138.1_pt1 | contig 15292 bp, 11 predicted proteins | sample 8027881 | NCBI WGS metagenome assembly JACLAC01 (sample SAMN15725517, study PRJNA655200) | protist metagenome | isolation source: fluorescence activated cell sorting (FACS) single amplified genomes of... | place: Spain: Blaines Bay Microbial Observatory, Mediterranean Sea | collected 2016-01-19
TTATTAACAAGGTTTTTAAGCCCTTCTTCAATACTCTTCGATGTCTGGGCAAGTAAACTTGGGCTTAGTCGGCTTAAAATGATTTCAATTTTCCGATTTAAAAAAATTCTAGAATTGAGGCATTTTAAATGACCCATCAAGAGTGCTATCAGCTGAAATCTTTCCTGAGTAAACTATTTGGACTTATTCTACTGTCGCTTGTGTCAATGCGTTGAATATAAGATTCGATAGAGGCATTCGGATCAATAATATCAGCATGTTTTTTGAAATGACGTTTGAGAGAATCATTTCGCGTCGTTTTGAAATTGCAAAGAGTGCAAAAGAACATTTCAGTTGAATGAGTTCTCTGATGTGATATCAAATGGTCTTTTCTGATAAAGCATTGGTGGCATGTTTCGCATTCAAATGGCTTTATATTGCTCAAATATCAGTCACTGAGGTCACACAATGTTACTTAGATAACAAAGTGTTCAAATTCAACAATGTGAAATTTTGACTGAAAATGATATTTGAGCAATTCCTTTTCTCCGGTGTGAATCCGAACGTGTCGAAGTAATTCAGCTGGACGAACAAATCGCTTGAGGCAAACGTCACATTGATGCTTAGCTTTTGGGTTATCTTGATTTTTAATCATGCGACCCCGACCGGAAACATTAAATTGGGCGAGTGAAGTTTCATTTCCATTGAATTGTACAATATCAGTACCACCTAAAATAAAAAAGTTAACTTTTTTGTTCGATAAAAATAATAAAATATTCTCACTTGGCATATAAAATTCATTGGAATTAATTTCTGTAACATCGTTTTCGGCTTGTGGAATAATTTCTTCAAATTCATCACGATCGGATTTTGGTGATTCTGGTTGAATGGTGATCGTATCATTACCAGTATCGACCGATTCAGATGAAATCATTTCAATTGGTTTATCGGTTACATGGCTGGCCATTTGACCCATCAGGTTTTTTGGCTGGAAAATGGGGTCAAGTCTGGCTTTTTTTGATGGGTTGGGAAGATATGGCATTTGAAGTATGAGTCGCACGTCGAATTCCAATTCGGTTTCCCATCTTGTCAAAAACTGGTGAAACATCGAGATCGTCTGGTTCCACTGCACGATTGTTTGACTGATTTGTATTTGGATTCACGCGAAAAACTCTTTAGATCATGCTCGAAAATTATTTCGAAATTAGGTTGCATTCCGTGGATACCCAAGTTAACATTCAATTTTGATATGTTGAGCATTTCCTTTGTGCCGAATTATAAATTGGTTGCGGTTTTCTGTTATTGTTATTATTGTTTACTGATTTGTTTACTATTAGCTGTTTTAGTTCTGGGTTAATTTTCACAACTTTGACTGGTTTACCATCGATCGTCTGCGTTACAACACTCGATCCAACTTGTACTGGGTTTTGCCACTAAGAAAATATTTAATTCTAAAGTTCTATAAATTCTCTAAAGTTCTCTCTAGAAAAAACTTACCCTTGGACCGCTGAGGGGCTTGACTTGAATGGGCATGAGAGGGGATACACGTTTTGTAATATTTTGTGCGTATGTTTTTGGTCGTGTCACCAAATAATATGAGTGGAACCGAAATGGATCAGATTCTTTGAGGGATGGTTCATTCAAATGAAATTTTACATTTTGGTGATTTTCATGCAATCGCAATAATTGTCTTTTAATTGGTTCAAAAATGGAAAATTACGAAATTACCATATGGCCCATATGATATGATGTTTAAACAAAAGTTTACCATATATTTCCATATTAAAACCTCATATTTTCCATATTTAACCGTTCCTTTGACATTCAATGTCTAACTTGTCGTGCCTCCCATAGAATTGATTATATTTATTTTCATTTTCTTTCTCTGGCATGTTTGGTATTGAGTTTGTTATATCCAATATAACTTGTTCTGCTATTGTATGCGATGTTATTCTCTAAATGTGACTGATTCTGGTTTGAACCTAATTGTGATCTGCTCCCTTTTGCACCAGGCACTTCTTATTCATCAATTTTTGGTGCCTGAGGGCAGAAAATGGGGCTGAGGAGCAAGTCAGGGGGAGAAAGAGGGGATGAATCAAAAAGGTGCCACCGTGGAAATGCCAACCGAAGGATGGCGAACTAAGGTGCCCCAAGGCAATACATCACAGTGAACCTTACCTATCTGGGTCCAACAGTTAAGGATACACCAAATCTTTTAACTAATTTCATTTATCGAAAAACTACAAACTTGGAATTTTCAGACTTCATCATGAACATTTTCGAACAAAAGAACTGATACTTCCAGTCAAGTAATGCCCTACGAAACTTTTTAAAATACGTGTAAAAACTAGTTACATCTTATGTGGCATAAGTTATGTCACTGAAATATTATTCATAAATCAAGATGACCCTTGGTTGCATTTTCTCTGTAGACCATAGATTATGGTCTATGGATCAAAATCGTGTGTGCGTTGATTGTGCAGTGTATCCTTATTCCACTATCCTTGGAACATCAAAACGTTCTATTTCTCACTGAAATTAGCCTCGGTCCCTTCTTTCTCTCAATAATTAAGCTTGGAAAAATGAAAACTCACCAGGTTGCCATCGGAAAATGGATTTGGTAAAATCAAAAACTTCATTTTTTTCAAATTGGACACAAATAATTTGGGCCCCAATCAAACCCAATTTTAAAATGAATCTAGGGCCCGAATAGTTTGATAGCTATTCAATCCCCAGTGAACCTTTCGAATCTATTAAAGTTAGACGAATGTTATTTTAGATGGTTGGAAAATAGCATTGGACAGATAGGTAAAGTGGCATCGATTCCTTTGATGTTCAACCATCCAAACTGAAACCACTTTTAGTAATTTTTCAGCTATTTTTAGTGTATTTTCTTGCGACCAACCGTTTCCCGGTAATAGTCAGTTAAGGTACCTTGACTAATGTTAAAGTGTGACCTGGTTACTCTGCTAGTGCCTTCATGGCCAACCAAATTAGGCAACAGATGTTCATTGGTTAACCATAAAGTACTTCAGGTGCACTCGGGATCGGATAAACGGTGAAAACCAATCAACCGAGACTCCTTTATCAGATTTGGCCTCGAATTAGGACACTAGATTACAATCTACTGGAATCTGTTAAAACGTTGGGAAATTTAAAAACCATAAGGGCTTTAGAATCGGACACTTTCATCAAAACGCCGACTGCTCTTCATACCGTGTGGATAGTCGGTACATATGGACAAGAAACATGGACTTCCGGACCAGTGATCGCGGAACGAGTACGGAGGCGGACGCCGGACGGTAAAGGGTGGCGAACGGAAGAAGCTTCGATACTTGAGGCGGACGGTAAAAATTTCGAAAAAGCGGACGGAGGCAGACGCCGAACGAAGGCGGACCAAGTCCGTCCCGCGAGCCCTGTTTCGAACATAACAGTTGAACTTCTTCAGCGATGTGAATTCGAGAAGATTGAGAAAGTTCCTTCGTCATCCGAATTCGACTATTTACATATGAGTTATTATATAATTATTATTGTAACTAAAGTGCGATATTTGTATTTATCACCATTGTCCAAACCTGAACATAAAGTTTAATCTTGGGCCCCTAATTCTTCTAAAAACGAGATTTTCTCGTCATGAGATTTTTATTTCTACTTTTTTATTACGAAACGATTTGGGCTCAGGGCCTGAATCAACCCAAAATTCAGGTTGATAATGGACATTTGAAATTCACAGGAATATTTCGCAAATCGAAAAATTGATATTTTCTTTCAAAACTTGAGAATTTCGATGGATTCGCTAAATAATCAAAGCTCAAAATGGAAAAGATATACACTTTGTAACAACATCGGGATCAAACGTTTACATTAATGGCGACGATTTTGGTGGTATTTCGACTAGGGTTGACGACCATGACAAGTAAGTTCACCGATTTTTACGGTTCGACCTTTGATTCAAAACAGGGGTCCATAGCTGGTGTGTTCAGTCCCGAACCCCCCGGACCCTGATTAAAAGTCCCGCACTCAGTCGTGATTTCATAGTTTTAACAAATAATATTTTAGGCAACTAAGCCAGTTGTCGACAAATCACTGCTCTGGTAGTCCATGTCATAATGGCGGAACCTGTATAAATAACAGTAATGGGTTCGTTTGTCAATGTAAAGCTGGATGGACTGGTTCAACATGCTCGGAAGATTTTAATGAATGTGCTGATCCGTCTTTATCTGGTGTTATTTGCCAAAACGGTGGCCAATGTGAAAACAGACCACCACCGACTCGATTTTCTTGCAATTGTTCGCCGGAATATTATGGCAATTCATGCTCCCAAAAGTATAATGACTGTACACAAAGTAAATGCGGTGGCAAGGGTACATGCATGGATAAAGACCGAACCCAACATGGCATAGAAGCTTATGAATGCGTCTGTTTCCCTGGCTTTGAATTATCATCAGATGGGACTACTTGTGTTGATATTGATGAATGTAAGTCAAGTCCATGCTATCCGGGTGTACAATGTAAAAATATTGATGGTTCATACAAATGTAAAAGCTGTCCGGCTGGTATGACTGGCGATGGAGAGGACTGCGAATATATTGACCAGTGTGCCATTGATAACGGTGGATGTGATGCAATGGTTACATGTACAAACACGAATCCCGGACGAAAATGTGGCTCTTGTCCAGCTGGATATGTTGGAAATGGAGTCTATTGTAAGAAGCAGTCTTTATGTGATTCTAATAACGGCGGTTGCTCTCCAATGGCAACATGTTCGGAAGGTGACCGGGGTGATGTTACTTGTAAATGTGGTCCAGGATACTCTGGTAATGGTGTAGGTCCAGACGGTTGCAAGCAAACTGATATCACGTGCGACCTTAACTGTGCCAATGGATATTGTGTCGTCCAAAATGGAAAACCAGCCTGCCTCTGCTTTAGCGGCTATTCTGGTGAACTATGCGATAAAGCTGAAGATCCTTGTTTATCGAATCCATGTCTTAATGGAGGCTCATGCGTGTCAAGTAAGACTGATTATGAATGTAAATGCACATCCGATTGGACTGGTGTTAACTGCGAGCAACCTCTGGGAGAATGCGGAGGCGAATTGGCTTCGTCTAATGGAACACTGGCATATCCTGGCGGTGGAAATCTCTATCCAAATAATGCTAAATGCTCATGGATAATTTTGGTAAATGAAGGACTTGTCGTGAATTTACAATTCACTCAATTCGATCTGGAAAAGAAATCGGGTCAAACTTGTCATGACAAACTGGAGATCTATGATGGCGTCACAACAGTACAAAAACCACCACTACTTGGAACGTACTGTGGTACCGACACCCCAGTCGTACCAGAATCAACTCACAATTCGGTTGAACTTGACTTTATTTCTGATGGAGCAAGGCAAGGGACAGGCTTCACTGTAAAATGGACAAGTAAAAAGGGTCTTTGCGGTGGCCGTATTTCAACGCCAACTGGAATTATTCAATCACCTGGTTACCCAAGGTACGATTCAAAATCATAAGAGGGTTGTTAGTTTAGATGGTTGAAAATCAAAGGATTTTATGCTGCTTTCCTTATCTCGATTAAGCTATTTTTTCACCATCTAAAATAAATGGATTTTTGAATCGGCTAAAGTAACTATCCTCCAAACCGAGCTTGTACATGGTATATTGATGTCGAAACAACAAAAGTGATTGAATTTAAATTCGAAGATTTCAAACTTCATAATTCCCCGTCATGTAGCGCCGAATATGTTCAGATTTTTAATGGCGCTATTGATCAAAGCGAGATTTTTGAAAAAACATGCGGAAGTCACTCCAATATTCCAACTTTGAGATCACTGGGACCTGTTGCAACCGTTATCTTCCAGGCAGGACAAACAACCAGTTCTGGATTTAAGCTGACCTACACTACAATCGATAATCCCGAATCTTGCGGTGGTGATTTAACCGATAACTCGGGAACAATTATGAGCCCGGGTTTTCCAAATGGATATGATCATAATATGGAATGTTTATGGAAAATTATGGTCAAGGAAAACGAAAATATTATTTGGCGATTTGAAGAAATTTCAATTGAAGTATCAACACACTGTTTTGATTATATCGCTGTTGGATACGGTTTAGGCTGATTTTCAAATTGATGCTTGAAACTCGCTCTCTGATTGGCTATTAGGCCAGCAGCGATATCCTAATTGGCTCAGAGCACTATCTAGTGAGCATCTTTTTGAAAACTCTTCTCAGATAATTCCGGATCAGAACTCGGATTATTGACTGAATATTTCTGCGGTTTTTACGTCGCTGACCCCGAAAATGATTCCATCTGTGATAAAGAAACGATTTGTGAGCCGTTACCACTCCCAATTTACTCCCTTGGCAACGAAATGGTTATTAAATTTATGTCTGACTTTGCCGGAAATCCTGGAAGGGGATTCAAAGGTTGGTTTCAGAATTTATATCGAGAAAACTGTCTCCGCGACTTATTTTCATTTACGAAAAATCTGAAACCAAGCAAAGGAAATTACACAACTGGTTGCGGCGGAAGTTATGATCAACCTGGTATCGTGTCATCACCAAACTATCCAGATGCAATCAGTTCTACAAAGAATTGTACATACAGTATTACAGCTAGTGTATACGAAACGATTAACTTGCATTTCAATACATTTGATCTTGGAAGTGAATTCTGTCATGGCTCGTGGCTTGTTATATTTGACGGACCAACAGCAGATCCAGAAAAGATTATTTCTCAAAACTGCGGAAATATTGCACCAGATGATATACGTTCAACTTCAAACGCAATGACCATAAGGTAAAAAAGGCATTTTTTGGTGAGGTTGGAAGTTTTTTAATCAAAAATACGTTTAGATTTTATACTGATGGAACCCAAGAAATTCATGGATTTGAGGCAAGTTTTGATTTCAAAACATCTGGGTGTGGAGATTTTTATGATGCCCGGGAAGGACCTGGTTTTATCAAGTCACCTGGATTTCCGATGCCCTATCCACATGATTTAAATTGCACATATACAGTTCAAGCGGATGCTGGAAATGTTATTGAACTTGACTTTACCAGTTTCAATATTGAAAAATCAAGCAGTTGTTCCTGGGATCATTTGACAATTTATGATTCCGATCAAGCTGACGAAGATGCTCTTGTTGGCAAATTTTGTGGCGATGACAAACCAACAAAAATATTCTCCAGTGGACAATATATTTTTATGGTGTTTGTTTCTGATGGATCATCGAATGATGAAGGATGGGAAACTAGATATGAACAAAGAAGGGAGCACGAGGTAAGCCATAATAAGATTGAGTTCCATTTTAGATGGATTAAATATAAATTATATATAGGCTGAATTCCGAGGAGCTAAATTTTTTTCTGTGAAGATTTTTCATAGTCCAAAAAGTGTTTCTGATTCAGTGAGTAACGTTGATTCTCGTGATATAAAAATTTTGACCTGAATCTCTGGGAATCCGATTCTAGAAATTTTGATAAAAAATCGTAATTGCGTAGGTAGCACTAATATGCGTAGGTGGTTTCTCATGAAAGTTTGCCTAAATGCTATTTATATTTGTCCGATGATTTTGAGATACTTTTTGGCGTAGGTTTATTTGATTTTGAGTGAACCTACGCAATTTTAACCCCCGTAAAATCACATTTTTGGTCGGTTTTTGGTATAAAACCATTTTCCCTCAATGTCTCTCAGTGACCTGACAATATACATCCGACGTAGAAACTCAAGGGGAATCGTTTGGTGGCTATCACGTGACTGTGCGTTGCTGCGCAAAAAAACGCTGAACAAAAAACCTCGAAAAAAGGGGAAAAATTCACGAAAATTCCAGAAAATTCGAAAAAAATCATGATTTTTTTGCACATTTTTATGTGTTCTTTCATAATAATAAGTCGAAAAAATAATATCTAAACACCATAAAAAATTCGAAAAATCCTCGGAATTCAGCCTAATTATATAATATTATATTAGCGAGATAGGGATGAGTCATCTGGATAGCGTTATATTGAACTATCTAAAATGAAAGTAGTCGTCTAAGCAGTTAAATTTTTTCTAGGTTTGCGGTGGTCTGCAAGGAAGTTCCAATGGAATTATCAAATCAAACGGATTTCCAGGACCTTATCCTGTTGATCAACAATGTAACTGGGAGATTAGCCTCAATCCAGGAGTCATTATCAGTCTCAGATTTACTGACTTTGACCTTGAAATGTCCGATAGATGTGTGAATGACTATGTTATTGTTTATGATGGGCTCTTTCAATATTCTCCAGAACTTGGAGTTTATTGTGGATCTAAAGAAAATGGCGATTTATCAATTCCACCAGAACTTATTCAATCCTCAAGTCATCAAATGAAAGTCAGTTTCCATTCTAATAATGCTGTTTCCGGAAATGGTTTCAGTGCCACATATGATGGCAATCTTGAAGGATGTGGTGGAAGCATAACTGCAATAGAAGGGAAATTGCATTCACCAAATTACCCGAAAAACTATCCAAGTAATGCTCATTGTGAATTTAATATGAAAACCAATCCCGGAAATGGTCTCAGTTTGAAATTTACCGATTTTAATCTTATGGTCTCCTCTGGAAAAGATAAATGCGCATATGACTATGTCCAAATCTACGAGGGCGAAGGAATAACTGGCGCACCACTAACAAATAGAATATGTGAATCGGAAAAGGTTCTTGGCATCGATATTCCAACGAATTCATCAAGTGTTACTCTTTTATTTGAAACTGACTCGTCAGGTGAAGATAAGGGATGGTTAATGGACTGGACAACAAGCTATGACTCCCTGTTAACTGATTATGTTGGTGTTATTCAATCACATAATTACCCAGGGGATTATCCACTAGGAAAAACTATGAAATGGCGAATCCAAGGTCCCGAAGGTCATAGTCGTGTTACCGTTAGCTACCGTATTCATCTTGTCGATTGGGAGATACAAGAAAACGCTAGTGATGGCAATGACAAACTCTCAATTTTCCGCAATTGGAATGACGATGCCGAGCCCTGGATGGCATTTGATGAAGTTTTTCCTCTTGGTGATATAGTTTTCCAGCCAGACGATACACACAATGGTATTTGCCGATGGATGATATGGTTACAGACTGATGAAATTAATGCTCATCGGGGTATCAATGTTGAATATTCAATCGATGGTGGTTATAATGTTTTGACAGACCCATCAGGAACCATCATGTCCAATGACTTTAATGGCAATGGCATTGCGAGGGAGACAACAGAGATTTGGACAATCTCAATTCCAACAGGGCGTGTCCAGCTAACAATGAAACAATCCAACCTTGGAACGGGTGCTGACACATATGTTGACGTTTATTCTGGCAAGAAAGTAAGTGGAAATTATTTAACAAGATGGACAAAATATCAAAATGGAGCAAAAACAACATCAAGTGGACCTGATATGACTGTTATGTTAAATACCAATGAGCATAATTATGACAATACAAAAATTAAATTTTCGGCAGATTATACATCGGTGACTACTGGAGGCTGCGGTCATGAATATGTTGCTGATCATGGGACAATTGAATCGCCAAATTATCCAAAACAGTATCCACCAGGACAGGACTGTACTTGGGACATACTTCCATCGCCTGATATGACTGAAGACGATCATTTTGTTATTTCTTTCGCCGATTTTGAATTGGAATCTTCTTCAACTTGCTACTATGATAAGCTAGAGATTTATCATACCGATAGAACTGAAGAAAACCGATTAGCAGTTTTATGTGGTACTGATCTACCGGGAGATATTCATGCTCCTCCAGGAAAATCTATTCTGATCAGATTTACATCGGATAACAACAATCAGTTTAAGGTACATACTTGGTATAAAAGCTTCTTAATTTTCCCCCACATCCTCATTTCAATCTAACTTCACCCTAAAGTCCCCTCACTTCACCCTCACTTCGCATTCACTTCACTTCATCCTAACTTCCCTTATCTCGCCATTGACTTAAATTTCAGGGATTTTCATTGAATTGGCATAAAAATTGTGGTGGTAATATTTTATCCGATGAATCTGGAGGATATTTTACATCTGGTAACTATCCAATGCCTTATCACTCAAAGACTGATTGCTATTGGACAATTCGAACTGTGCCAGAATTATCGAATGAAAAAATCTTTTTGAGATTTACACATTTCGACCTATATACAGATCTGACTGATAAGGGTAACTGTAACAAAGGGCATTTTATCCAAATATATGAAGGAAGTATCCCACGTGACGAAGAAAAATACTGCGAAAGACCACCACCACCATACACTTCAAAAGGCAATTTAGTCAAAGTGTATTTCAACACTCAGGCCAGGGATCAACGGAACGCCAGGTTTAGGTCCGGTTTCGGTAAGTGGATCTGGTATCGGTCCGTGGATCCCTGACTCAGGCGGGCAGTGAAAATGTTGAAAGAACAGGTTTCTATGCAATTTATTCCGCTGGTGTGGAAACATGTGGTGGTACCATTCGAGATGCCCAAGGACGAATTATGTCACCTGGCTTTACTACCGGGGCATATCCTCCAAATCTAGAATGTATGTGGACACTAATGGCATCCCCTGGTAACAAGGTCGAAGCATGGTTTAATACAATGGAACTTGAAGACACTCCAGATTGTTCCAAGGATTATCTAGAAATTCGAGAATTAACCTCAGATGGGGATGTTCTAACCATTCTTTGCGGTTCGAATAAAAAACGGCTCGCAGCAGAAAAAATATGGCTCACTTTGATAACGGATAACGATGTATCTGGCCGTGGATTCGAATTGGAATACGAACAAACTTATGGAATGGAATGGGAGAAAGTTCCAAGCGGAATGGTCTCTTCGCCACTTTATCCAAATCTATATCCACCAGAAAATAAAAATGTGGTTTGGAAAATCGATGGATATGATGGTACAACTATTATTCGATATGAAATACTTTATTTTGACCTTCCATGTGACGATGAAATAATTATTTATGATGGACCTACTAATGATGATCCTGAACTTTTCCGTAAATGTGGACAGTTAAGCGATTTGTCACCACGTGATCTCATCCAAGAAACGACCCAACATCGAATGAAAATTCGATTTAGAACTGACGATAATGCTGTTGTAGGACATGGCTTCCAATTATCATGGAAGCTGATGGTCCAAGAAGATTGGGATTGGGATAATGTCGATCCAGAACAAATTCCAATTGGAACATGTGGTTTCAATCCAGTTATCGTTGGTGAAAATCCTTTCTGGATTACATCACCGGGATTTCCAAATGATTACGCCCCATCTCAAGACTGTTTCTGGCATCTCACGGCTAGCCAAGAGCATAGCGTTGAGTTCTTTTTACAATTTTTGGATGTTGAACCTTCTGCTGATTGTTCGTTGGACTTTTTGTCATTTATCGATGGTCCATACGCTAACGATCCTCAGATATATCGGGCATGTGGCGGAAAAGCATTCACTCCAAAACGAATAAGATCTTCAGGAAGATACATGACCATTCTATTCCATACTGATGATGCCATTCATGAAAATGCTCATAGAACTGGTTTTAATGGAACTTACTACTTTGCTTGTGGAGGAACCCGAACTGCTGACAATGGTATCATTAGTTCACCGAAATATGATGGCGAATATCCTGATGACACTGATTGTTATTGGATGATTAATATGTCTCCTGGTCATACAGTTGGTATTGTATTCGGTCAAGATCATGACAAACCATTTTCCATCGATGGCCATGGACCATACTGTAATGAAACTGGCTATGCAGGTGATTTTGTCGCATTATATAATGGTGCAACGGTTGATTCTCCTCCATTAATGCCTCAAGCTCAGGAAGGTTTTCAAAATGATGCTTGCTAGTTGGCGCTGTCAGCCAATCAAATCACGGCTAGACAAATGCACCCGTTCAAAGCATCAGTTTGAAAACCCATCTCAGATTCGCGCTCCAGATGGTAGCACTCCTTATCACTGTGGTGATTATGATCAAGACTCAGACTTTTATTTACCAGATTTCACTTCAACTCAGTCAAGTGTCTTAGTCTGGTTCCATTCTTCTGATAAAGAAAAGACTCATGGTCATCGAGGATTTCAATTTGAGTATACAAAGGTACGTTACAATCTTATACACGTCAACCACGACATATTCTGAATCAGAACTTCTGATTCTTTACAGTTTTCCTCAACTTACCCGAGACAACCTTATCCACCCGACTAAAATTAAGAACGGATCGCGGGTCATATGAATAGGGCTTTAGTCACTTTCAATTTCAAAGAATAAAATTTCCTTAAGAATTCACTCTCATGTGGATCTGATGAAGTTATGCTCGAAGAAAAAGAGTATCGCGGAACGATTTCGTCGCCTGAATATCCTCAGCACTATCCAGCGAATCAATATTGTGTCTGGACAATAACAGCACCAGAAACCATGGCTGTACAATTAGATTTCACAGCATTTTCTCTACCTGGCAAAATGGGAGAATGTACAGATGATTATGTTCAGATATTTGATGTGAAATTTAACCGTCATACACCAATTGCTACACTTTGCGGCCAATCACGTCCGGCAACTCAAAAAACAATTGGAAACCAAATGAATGTTAAGTTGTATGGAACTAAAGAAGCTTCTGGTTTCGAAGCAACTTATAGTTTACCAGATTGTGGCGGACTCCAAACGGGCGGCTCCGGGGTTGTTGCATATGAATCACCAAATGGATATCACCAAGAAGAAAGTTGTACTTTCATGATTCAGGCTAATCAACATCACAGCATTAACTTTGGATTCGATGAAAATTTCATGGTTCCCTGTCACTTATCTGGTGGCGAGTATCAATCTGGTTCTTATATTGAAATCTTTGAGTACTCATCGGAAGGATACATGTTCCTAAAGGACAATACAAGCGGAAAATATTTGACAGTCGATCACCAAAGTTCCCAAAAATATGTTATTTTGGCTGACCTAGTCTCTGAGCCAACACAATATCAATTGTGGTACTGGCAACATGGTAAATTCATTCGTTCTGTTGGACTGCAAGATCAAACACTTGCAGTACAACGAAATGCTGGCGATGATTCACCACAACAAGGCAAGCGAATTGTTGTCAACGATTTCATTGCTGGAAGTAACAATCAACAATGGAAAAAGGATGAATATGGACGACTCTCTCCAGCGACAAATATGTTATTGTTTATTTCATCAGACAAGTCACATCCAACCAATGTTATTCTTGATAATGGTCGAAGCGATTCAGCAGGACAGATTTATGACGAATCAAATACAAATATTGGAAAACAAATTGGAAAATTCTGTGGCACACAGGCACCAGCAAATTTTACTTCACTTGGATCTGAAGTTATTATTTATCATTATGAAGATAGGGAAAAGAATAATTTCACTTTATATTGGAATGCTGATGAGATCATCTGTGGTGGCGAATTGACAGGTCGAAGCGGTTTTATGATGTCGCCGAATTATCCCCAACCATATGACTCATCCAGACGTTGTTCTTGGTCCATTTCTTTGCCTGATCAGGATAAGGCTGTCACGGTTTCATTTTTGGACTTCGATTTGAAGACTTCAGATAACTGTATGGACCACTATGTACAATTTTTCGATGGAATAAGACCAAGTTCACCAGCTTTAACAGAAAAACTTTGTCGAAAACCAGAAGATATCACATCCCATGGTCATCAAATGATGATGATATTTGAAACAGATTATTCAACAGGGTCACGTGGTTTCTATGCGGAATACAGTTCAGACGAGCTTGCAATCTGTGGTGGCGCTGTTGATCTTCCTGATGGAGCCATTGATATTACTTCACCAAATTATCCAAATGCTTATAATTCAAGCACGGAGTGTAACTGGGTTGTTGACTCCAAGCAGCCTTACAACAAAACATTGAAACTGACCTTCGATCCAACTTATCATATTGAAGGTAATCCGGACAACTGCATCATGGATCGCCTCATAATCTCATTGATGGGTGACTATGATAATTACCATTCGCCAAGGGATTGGTATACATTCTGTGGCGATAAAGTTCCAGAACCTCTAGGTATGCCTGGTCAAAAGATGAGAGCTGTTTTCCAATCTGATGATTCAAATGAATATGAAGGGTTTAAAATGAATGTGGAAGTGCGCCAATGTGGTGGAGTATTTGGTGGAAGTAGCGTGGGATCACCTATCGGAGGTGGATTCATCGCCTCACCAAATTATCCGATGAACTATCCTGACGATGAATATTGTTTCTGGCTTTTAGTCGTCCCAAAAGATCAAATTGTCGGATTTAAATTCACTCATTTTGACTTGGATGGGCCGACGAGTCATCGACCGGAATGTTCCAATGATGACTGGGTCGATGTTATAAATGGGCCAACACCATTTTCACCAAAATTGGGAAGATACTGTTCGACTAACAAGCCACCATTGAATGTGGACTATCATACTACTGGTAATGAGGCTATTGTCATATTCAAATCAGATCATTCTCATTCAAAGAATGGTTTTCAAATGCAATGGCAGGCCGGTGGCGCCGAATGCGGAAATCAAATTATCCAATCAGAAACTGGCCAATTGACATCTCCTAATTATCCTTCCAACTATCCAGATGATGCAAACTGTATTTGGACCATTCATACAACAAAAGGAAAGCATTTGGTTCTTACTTTCAGCGATTTCAAATTGGAAAATCAGAATGGGGAATGCCTGTATGATTATTTGAAAGTCTTGGATTCAGATGATTCCGAAATCGGAAGTTATTGCGGAAACAAAATCGACTCACCAATTAATATTTCAAGAAGTAAAGCAACTTTGAATTTTGTTTCAGATGTTTCGATTAATGCAAAGGAAGGGTTAAAATATTGTATTACAGTATGTTTCCTGAGACATGGAACGCTGTCCGATTTCTTCGGTCGGTTGAACTTAATTCGTAACCCACCAAGGGATTTAAGATGGATTGGAAGACCGTTTGCGGCGAGAATATTTTAGATGATCCAGAAGGATATGTAACGAATCCAAACTTTGGCGTTGCTCTGTATGCAAAAAATATGGACTGTACTTGGAATATTTCAAGTTCTAATCCAACAGATTTGGTGAAAATCAAAATGAAAACTATGGATATTGATGGTACGCTAGAATCTGGTTGCCCCGATGATTATCTCGCATTTTACACCGGTGACACTTATATCAAAAAGGTTTGTGGCTCAACAGCAGGTGATAAGATAACAGCTCGAGGTAATGTTCAACTTCGATTCGTCACAGATAACACTGTAGAGAAGACTGGCTGGAGTGCAGACTA
>JACLAC010009830.1_pt1 | contig 15289 bp, 10 predicted proteins | sample 8027881 | NCBI WGS metagenome assembly JACLAC01 (sample SAMN15725517, study PRJNA655200) | protist metagenome | isolation source: fluorescence activated cell sorting (FACS) single amplified genomes of... | place: Spain: Blaines Bay Microbial Observatory, Mediterranean Sea | collected 2016-01-19
CGGCTCGGCTTTGGCGGCTGTTCTCATTAAGGATCAAGACCATCTTGAGATCAGTCACCTCGCGATTCGAAACTTTCGAAAAAAAAGCAAGCGAGATAAAGCGGATGTCAATGCCTACGGGATCCTTGTCAAGAATACGGGAAAGCGTTCTTTACAAGGGTTCGAATTTCATCATTTGAATGTCGAAGAGGTCTATCCGATTCGGCCTAAAAAATCTTTTAATGAGACGTCCGTGACCGGTATTCGTTTTGAGACCGCTCCAGCAAAATCAAAGAAACAGGCGTTCAACACGAGCGATGTTTTTATTCACGATAATGTGATTCGCCATACGGCTCGTTTCGGGATTGCCATTCGCCACAGACCGTCGAAGAAGGAGGGCGTCACGGGAACACCTCTCGATTACGATACAGATATTCGCATTGTGAATAATCGGTGTGAAGATTTGGGTGGCAGTTGCGTTCTCATGAATGGGGTTTCGGGTGGCCTTCTAGAAGGGAATACGTTTTTACGCTCGGGGGCTTTGGTTGAGCCGGAGCTTTCTGTGAACCGGGGCAGCGGGGCTTGGTTCTTTCGCAGCCGAGATATCGTGGCGCAACGAAACGTGTCTATTTCTTCTCGCGGTCACAATGATTCGGCAGGGATGCATGTGGACTTCGGGAACGAGAATATTTTAGTTCAGTACAATTTCTTCGTAGACAACGAAGGCTATGGCACAGAGATCTTGGGTAAGAATAAAAACGTGATCTGGAGGTACAACATCAGTGTGGGCGACGGCTCGCGTCGAATGAATGTGGTGCGTCCCGAGGGAGGAAAGAGCAACTATCCCGGCAAAACAATTTTTGTGAGTGATTTTGCGGTGCCCAAGCGTGTGCAGTCCCAAGAGGTATATATCTATAACAACACCTACTTTATCAGTGATGGCACGGACCCGTTTGTGGAATTCAACGGCGAGGACGTCCACGTGTGGAACAACGTTTTTATCGTGGAAGAGGGCGGTCGACTGGGGAAGAAGGTCAATCTGGGATGGGCGAGGGGGCCGGCCATCGATCTTCAGGGAAATGTCTTCTCAGGCAACGTCTCGCCAAACTTGATTGAGCTGGATTCCAGTCCCACAGTGATGCAGCTTCAGATCAAGGGCGGTTCGGCGCTTTCGGTTCATTACGCACAGGACTATGCGCTTGATTACGGGGCCATGGCCGCAGCTGACGCAGGGCTCAGAGTGGATCACCCTCTTTTTCCAGCTGCCGGAAAGGGGCTCTTTGGTCACGTAGATGCGGTCCCGTCGGTGGATTTCTTTGACAATGTGATCTTGGAGGCGGGGCCACGTGTGGGCGCGGGATACAGAATGAGTGATGGGGTTCAGTAGCTTGGAAAAAGTACTGGGCGTACGCGGGCGCTTAAGGATCTCGGCGCTTCTTCTCGTTCTCATCGGTTTGCTATGGCCCCATGCTTCTTGGGCGTCTCCCAACTTCATTTTGATTCTGACAGATGATCTAGGCTGGACGAGCTTGTCTTCCTCGATGGATAAGAATCGGCCGGAGGCCATGAGTGATTTTTATCAAACGCCGCATATCGACCAACTGGTTGATCGGGGAATGCGTTTTTCCAACGCCTACGCGGCGGCGCCGGTTTGTTCGCCTACGCGTTACAGCATTCAGTTTGGCAAAACGCCGGCGCGGATCCTGCGGACTCGTTCCGACAAGCCAAATAGAGTCGATCACAGCCAAAAGTCCATCGCTCATGTGCTGAAGTCCATAGACCCGAACTACACGACGGCGCACCTGGGAAAATGGCATATCGATCATGATCCCGGAGAGCTTGGTTACGATGAACACGATGGTTTGACCAATAATGGGACCGGGGGGTTCGTGAACGACAATCGTCAATGGACGGGTTCTGAGGACAAGGACCCCAAGCGGGTGGATTCGCTCACCCGGCGAGCCATTGCTTTCATGAAGGACGCCGTAGAGCGAGATCAGCCCTTTTTTCTCCAGATTTCTCATTATGCGGTGCATTCCAATATTGAGTACAGCGAGGAGGCGTTTTCGACTTTGGGTGGGCGCGACCCCGGAGCCATCCACTCCAATCGGGGCTACGCGGCCATGATTTTGGACCTCGATGAATCCATCGGAGATTTGATTGCGGCGTATGAGGCGCTGGACCTCGATACGAACACGTATTTGATCTTTGCTTCAGACAATGGAGGTATGCCCGTGATTCCCATGGAGGTCAATCGGGGTCAGCCTTATCGCCAAGGCCTGAATTCGCCGCTGCTTCGCGGGAAGTGGGACTTGACCGAGGGCGGAATTCGGGTGCCGTTTGCGATGGCGGGGCCGGGTATCGAGGCGGGCAGTCAGAGCGATACGCCGGTGATTTCGTATGACCTTCTACCAACTCTGGCCGAACTGGCAGGATCCACGGATGACTTGCCCGCAGACCTTGATGGTGGGAGTCTGTCCAAAGTGTTGTCTGATCCAGAGGCTGAGGTTTCTCGGCCCGTGGACAGCCTCATCTTTCATTATCCACATTACAATCGGGTGGGGATGAACGAGCCTCACTCGGCCATTCGGCAGGGGGACTACAAGCTGATTTATTTCCCGGTCTCTAAGCGGAGTTTGTTGTTTGACGTGAGTCAGGACCCGGGGGAGAAGATGAATCTGGCCGACAAGGACCCGGCGCGAAGAGCGGCTCTGGAAAAAGACTTGGCAGCGTACTTGGCCTCGGTGGGTGCCGAACGGCCGGAGCAAGCCAGCAAGTGGAAGACGATTGGTCAAGAAGGTGAAGTTCGAACGAAGTTTTTTAAACGCTATGACGCGGACTGAGTTCCGGATGGGTGACCGGTATCAACAAAACTCTAGAGTTCAGGACCTGAGGTCTAAGGCCTTAGCCCTGATGGCTCTGATCCGTTTACGTTCCCTCTCAAAATAACGAATGTGAAAAATAAAATATGATTAAAAAACTATCGATTCTTGTCGTGTGCGTGCTGATGGGGTCGCCGGTGTGGGCTGACTCTAAGCTCCCGTACCAGGATCCTGCTCTCTCCGACGAAGAGCGGATCGATGATCTCATCGCGCGAATGACTCTCGTTGAAAAGATTGGCCAGATGAGTCAGTACGTGGGCATTGAGCACATCCAAAAGTCTGAAAAGAACATGTCCATTGAGGAGATGCAGGCAGGCGATGCCCAGGGACTTTATCCGAACTTGCATTCGTCAAAAATTCCAGCCTTGATCGAGCGTGGCGAGGTGGGTTCCTTTTTGCACGTTAAGAATCCAGCCGAAGCCAACCTGCTGCAGGGCTACGCCAGCAAAAGTCGACTTGCGATACCGCTCATTATTGGGATCGATGCAATCCACGGGAATGGCTTAGTCAAGGGGAGTACGATTTACCCCACACCACTCACAATGGCCAGCAGTTGGAATCTCGATCTGGTCAGAGAGGCGAACGTTCAGACGGCTCGCGAGATGCGGGCCAATGGGGCTCAGTGGTCGTTTACGCCCAACGTGGATATTGCTCGAGATGCTCGTTGGGGGCGGGTGGGAGAGACGTTCGGTGAGGATACCTATTTGGTTTCCGAGATGGGTGTGGCCGTCATCGAAGGGCTGCAGCAGGGAGATTTTCGGGGCCCTGAAAAAGGGTTAGCGACGGCTAAGCATTTCGTCGCTGGAGGAGATCCGATTAATGGACTCAACCTTTCGCCCATGGATATTTCTATGCGCTCGTTACGTCAAGATTTCTTTCCGCCTTTTAAACGGGCGGTGGATGTAGGCGTGTTTAGCTTCATGGCCGCTCACAATGAGATCAACGGTGTGCCGGCACACGCGAATCGTTTTTTGTTTCATGACGTCTTGAGAGAAGAGTGGGGCTTTAAAGGGTTTGTGGTGAGTGACTGGATGGATATCGAGCGTTTGAAGACCATGCATCGAGTGGCAGAGACGCAAACGGAGGCCGTGTTTCAGAGCGTCGATGCGGGCCTCGATATGCACATGCACGGGCCAGACTTCCTCGAACCCCTCGCAGACCTCGTGGAGAAGGGGCGCATTTCGGAGGCGCGAATCGATGCCGCCGTGAGACCGATCCTCTTGGCTAAATTTCGCTTGGGCTTATTTGAGAGCTCACAGGTTGAGCTGGGTGAAGCGCGAGCCGCCATGTTTACGACCGAACATCAACAGACAGCCCTGCAAATGGCACAGCAAGGAATTGTGCTCTTAAAGAACGAAGGCCAGATCCTGCCCCTTAAAAAAGACCAGAAGGTTTTTGTGACAGGTCCAAATGCTGATAGTCAGGCCATCCTTGGGGATTGGGTTTTCGCCCAACCTGACGAGAACGTTACAACCGTGGTGGAGGGACTGAAGGCGCTTTCATCTGTACCTGTCGATTTTTATGACGTGGGAAGCCAAGTTAAAAGTACTTCGGCAAGCGCTATTAAGGCGGCGGGCCAACGCGCCAAGGAAGCCGATGTGGCCATCGTGGTCGTGGGTGAAAATGCGTTAAGGCAGAACCACAAGGGAAAGACGGGGGGTGAAAATGTCGGACGAAGTTCAATTAATTTGATCGGCCAACAGTTGGATCTCGTGAAAGCCGTTCAAGGGTCGGGGACTCCAACAATTGTGGTCCTCGTCAATAATCGGCCTTTGTCGGAACCCTGGATTGTGGAAAATGCTTCGGCCTTGATCGAAGCGTGGGAACCTGGATCATTGGGTGGCCAAGCCGTGGCTGAGATCATTTACGGCGAAGTCAACCCGAGCGGTAAGTTGCCCATTACGATTCCGTACAGCGCAGGGCATATTCAGAGCATCTATAACCACAAACCATCAGCACTCGTGAGGACTTACGTGGATGCGCCGAGTCAAAATCTTTACGAGTTTGGTGATGGCTTAAGCTACACGGAGTTCGAATACAGTGACCTTGAACTCTCAAAAGACGAAATGGGTCCTGATGGATCGGTGAAGGCCTCTTTGACTGTGACCAATGCAGGTGCGCGCGCCGGAGACGAGGTGGTTCAGCTTTATATTCGAGACAACTTTTCGAGAGTTACGCGTCCGGTAAAAGAGCTCAAAGGGTTCAAGCGAGTGTCTCTTGCGGCGGGGGAATCTCAAACAGTGGATTTTCAAGTGACAGCGGAGATGCTGGCGTATTACGACTTGAAGATGAAGTGGGGTGTCGAGCCGGGTGACTTTACGATCATGGTGGGGGCCTCGTCCAGGAATCGTGACCTTAAGACAGGTCTTCTTAAGGTGACTCCGTGAAAAGGCTCTAAAGTTTCTTCTTGAGGAGCCTCGGATTGCGTCGGCTCGTGCAAACGGGGGTGCCTCGGAGGAAGGAGGGCGTGAATTCAGGGTCTTTCTTCATCGTAGGGGAGCGCATCGTCTCCGAAACGAGTCCGTATGCGTTTGACGATTCCCGGGTTGATGTGGTCGAAGGCTTCCATTTCCGTTTCTAGGTCGCGGTCGCCGCTGGACTGCATCCAGGCGTCGAGAGCTTTGCGATGTTTCGCGACTTCCGGAGCTAACTTCGGGTCGAGTGCCAGATTGTTGAGTTCCCAAGGATCATCGTCTAGGTCGTAGAATTCGATCTCGGGTCGGTTGAGGTAGGCGGCTGCCCGCTCAGGCGCCACCGTTTTCCAACTCGCAAGGATGGCGTCTCGGGGTGGAAGGCTGATTGTGTTCTGGAAGCCGTTTTCGGCGGCCAAGTTGTGGATGAGTTTATAGCGACGGGAGCGCACGGAACGGATGGGGTAATCGGTGCCATAGATGATCCCGCGCGTGGTTTGGATCCCGTAGATATGTTCTCGATGCTCTTCCGCTTGACCGAGTAAGACGGGCAAGAAACTCTGTCCATCTAAATTTTCGGCCGTGCCACCGGCCGCCTCGATGAAGGTGGGGACGACATCCACGTAATGAACGAGCGCGTCTGAGGTGGTGTTGGCCCTCACTTTATCAGGCCACCGAACCACCATGGCGGTACGAATGCCAGCGTCGTAGAGAGTCCATTTAGCGAAGGGCAGGGACGCGCCTTGTTCGCTGGTGTACATGACGACGGTGTTTTTCTCTTGTCCGCTTGACTCAAGTGCAGTGAGGATCGAACCCAATTGCTCGTCGAGGTGAGTGACCTCGGCGTAGTATTCGACGAGAGCTTCTCGCGTTTCGGGCGTATCAATGAGGTAGTCCGGGACCTTGATTTCTTTAGGGTTAAAAAGGGTGGGGTCGCCCTCGGTCCACGGTATGTGAGGACTGTTTGAGGCCACTAAGAGAAAAAACGGTTGAGCCGGGTCCCGGGAGATGAAGCGGGCAGCGGCTTTAAGGTCGACCTGCGAGCCGGGAGCCTCATCTTCGCCCTCAAGCCAACGAAGGCGCTCGAACGGAAAAGACTCTTTCGGTCCAAAATGATGTTTCCCGGTTAATCCGACGCGATAGCCCATCTCTCTAAAATAGTGGACGAGACTGAGTGTTCCGTCGCGCACCACGCTGTGATTTGGGTAGGCGCCGCTCCGAACGGGGTACAGTCCGGTAAACAGTTGCTGTCGCGTGGCGGCACACATAGCCGTGCTGGTAAAAGCATGGGTGAACAGCATGCCCTCGCTTGCAAGGCGGTCGATGTTAGGTGTGGGGAGGTCGTCGTTTCCGTACGCCCCTGAATCGATCCAAGTTTGATCGTCTGCCAGAAACAGCACAATATTCGGTAAAACTGACTTTTCTGCGGCAACGATTCTCAAAAATGACCAAGTCAGCGTGATGCTTAAGGCGAGAAACACCAATAAAAATCGACTCATCTTTTTCTGGGTAGGAAGGCTGGACGAGCGCTTCACGCTTACCCCTCCGGTCGAAGTCTTCTCATTTTAGAAGAGGACGGCCCATGCTCTCGATGCTTAAAAAGTTTTTGGGAATTCCTTTTGGGCTAGTGACCCATTTTTGTTCTTGTCAAGCCACTTGAAGTTGCCATCGATGGCTTGCGCGGCTTCGTCCGTGCTCCATATGCCGTCTTCGTTTTTGTCCCAGCGTTTAAACTTCCCTCGGAGCGAGTCGGTTCGACCCATGCTCATGTTAGGCATACGTTGAACGAATTCTCGTCGCGTCCATTGTCCGTCAGAGTTGCGGTCAAGCACGGTGTATTGAGTAATCCGCAGTTGGGTAAATTCCTCGATGCTCAGTTCATCGTTGCTGTCAGTGTCGAACTGTCGCCAGCTTTCATCGGAATGGGCCGTTGTGCAAAAGAGCAGCGTGGAAAATGCGGTGATCGCGATCAATCGGATGGAATAGGTCATTGATGATGGCCTTCTTGTGGTTTTTTTAAAGAAGAAATTTCACAAAGAGCGGTCTGTGTATGGGAGTTCACTCTGGATTAGTTATTTCCGGCCTTTATGCGTTTGTCGTCGGGCGTAAAAAATTTTTCGAGATCCGCTTCGTCGCCTTTTCGTAACCAGTCTTCGGGAAATTCTGCGGATTTTGATCGGTCCTTTTGTCGAAGGACAGCTCCTGAGCTCCACTTGCGCGTGTAGGGAACGGCGTGTTCTCCCTCGATGGCCAGTTGGTCGTAGAGATCCTTACGGAGTGCGACTTTGACCTCAAGAAATTCTGGGTCGTCGATCAGATTGTTCATTTCTTTGGGATCGTTTTGGATGTCGTAGAGTTCGTCAGTATCCCAGAGCCCATGGTACTGGATCAATTTAAACTGGTTCGTTCGGACAGCAAAAGTGGTGGGCGTAGATGGAAAGTTGAATTCCCAGTAGTACTCATAGAGCAGGCTGTCTCGCCAATCAGGGACTTCTTTGCCTTGGGCGAGTGGGACTAGGCTGGCTCCAGCAAATTGGGGGGGCATCTCCGTGACGCCGGCGAGATCGAGCACCGTGGGTGCGATATCAAGGTTGGCAGCCATTTCTTCAACGATGTAGTCCTGTTTGGCCCCTGGGATGTAGGCGATCAAGGGGACGCGCATGGACTCTTCGTAAGCGTTTCTCTTGTCAATCAGACCGTGTTCGCCAAACATGAATCCGTTGTCACCCATCAGGAACACTGCGGTGTCATTCTCGAGGTTGTTTTCTTTCAGCCAGCTCAGGATACGCCCCAGACTGTCGTCTACAGCCGAAAGGGCACGGTGGTACTGTCGTTTGTATTCCTGTACATCGAGCTCACTGTGGTAGGGGAAGTCGACCCCGTGCCAGCTATTGCGCTGGTTTTTGACCCACATGGGTTTTCCCTCATAGTTTTCGGCCGTATCGGCTTGACTTGAGGGCACTTTAATTTTGGCTTCGCTGTACTGCTCGCGGTGCCTCTCGGCTGGGTCAAAGTTAGCGTGAACGGCTTTGTGAGACAGATAAAGAAAAAACGGCTTTTGAGTGTCCCGTTCTTTATTTAGCCACTCCAACGTATAATCGGTGAGCTCGTCGGTGATGTATCCCTTTTGTGAGACATATTTGCCGTTGATGTTGAAGCGACTCATCTCGCCATTGCGTTTCTTTTTCGGGTAATAGTCTCCCTGACCCGCGAAGCTCAGCCAGTAGTCAAAGCCAGGCTGCGGGTCATCAATGTGGCCGCCCATATGCCATTTGCCGACGAAGGCCGTTTCGTAGCCCACTTCCTGTAGGTAGCTGGGGAAGTAGATGGTGCCTTCTTTGGCTGCTTTGTTGTTGTCGACCACTCCGTGGCTGTGCATGTACTGCCCCGTCAGAATGGTAGCTCGACTGGGTGAGCACAGAGCGGTTGTGACAAACGCATTCTTGAACTGAACACCCTTTTGGGCGAGCTTGTCCATGTTGGGGGTCTCAAGGATCGGATTCATGAAGCCCAGTTCGTCGAATCTCTGATCGTCGGTGAGGATGAAGATAATATTTTTAGGGGTTGTGACGGCGGGTGTTTCGGAAGCCGAGGACGGTGCGATGAACCCGAGAAGGACCCACGCGAGGCTGGCTAGTGAGATGAATTGGGGACCTGAAGTGAAGGCGCTGCTCATATTTGGTTCCAGTACAGATGTGAAGAGATTCAGGGAGTTTCGGAAAAGTGACTAAAAAGTCACGCAAGCATTAAACATTTTCCGTAACTGGACTATCATAAAAAGATGTGACAGCGCTGTCAACTAAGTCGCCTTTAGATCAAAGTTTCTTACTTAAAACCAACTTTAGTCTTTTTTCATGTTCCGTCTATGCAGATTGCATAGAGGGCATGCATGGGAAGTATTGTGCAGATCACGGAGTGATTTCTCGATGACATCCACAGGCTCTTCCGATTCTTCACAAACGCAGAGTTACGCGTTCGCACTGAGTTCGTTGACCTCGCTCTTTTTTATGTGGGGCCTGATTAGCAGTCTAAATGACATCCTGATCCCAAGGCTTAAATCAGCTTTTGAACTGAATTACGCGGAGGCCATGCTGATTCAGTTTTGTTTTTTCTTTGCCTACTTTGTAGTTTCCGTACCGGCTGGGCGACTGATTAAATCTGTGGGGTACAAAATTGGAATTGTGATCGGTTTGCTCGTGGCCGCTTTGGGGTGTGTCGGGTTTTATCCGTCGGCCGCATCGAATTCGTATCCTCTATTCTTGTCGTCTCTATTTGTTCTCGCTTCAGGTATTACTATCCTGCAAGTGGCGGCCAACCCTTACGTGACCGTTCTCGGGCCGTCGGCCACCGCGAGCAGTCGGCTGACCATGACGCAAGCCTTTAATTCGCTTGGAACGACCATCGGCCCATGGCTCGGAGGGATCTTGATCTTGGGCGAGGCCACCGGTTCCGTCGAGGCCATGGGACGAGGGGCTGAGTCCGTCCAAGTGCCTTACCTCGGTTTAGCTGGATTGCTGGTTCTTCTCGCGGTGATCATGGCCGTGCTCAGGCTTCCTGAAGTCGAAGAGGGAGAGCCTGACGCGGAGGGCTCAGGAGACGAGATTCTGCCGGATGCGGGCTCGGCGTGGGGGTATACGCACCTGGGTTTAGGAGCTCTCGGTATTTTTGTTTATGTCGGGGCAGAGGTTTCGATCGGTAGTTTTCTGGTGAACTTCTTTTCTCAAGCAGATATTGCGGGAATGGAAGAATTTCAGGCGGCCAAGTACGTTTCATTTTATTGGGGCGGAGCCATGGTGGGAAGGTTTATTGGAGCGCTCGCCATGCGAAAGGTTGAGGCTGGCAAAGCCTTGGCCTTCAATGCCATGATGGCCTCTTTGCTGGTCCTTCTCACCGTATTTAGCAGCGGCGCTTTGGCTATGTGGGCGATTATTGGGGTGGGGTTGTTTAACTCGATCATGTTCCCGACGATCTTTAGCCTAGCGCTCGCTGGGTTGGGTAAGCATACCAGTCAAGGCTCGGCGATTCTCTGTCTTGCCATCGTGGGCGGCGCACTCGTTCCCTTGTTGCAAGGCGTGCTCGCGGATGCCTTTGGGATACAGCAAGCGTTTTTGTTGGCTGTTCTTTGTTACTTCTACATTGGATACTACGGGCTCAAGGGTTCGAGGGCATCTGTGTGATTTAACGAAGAGTATTTTGGACGCTGGCAATCATGGCCATTCTTAATCGCTGGGCCGTTTTCGCCGAAGTCTGGGGCAGGGTTCTGGCGAGCACGTTGAATCAGGGATCGAACCATTTTGGGGCGAAGAAAGGGGACGCTCCCTTTTCCGTATCGAAGATGGCACACAGTCTTAACTGCAGACTTTCACATATTCATAAATATTTCACAGAGACTTACACTGACTCAAAAAAAGCGTAAGAAATCTAGACAAAACTTAGATGCGGCTATCTTTTTTTTAAAATTTCACTAGATTGATGGAACTTTTCGCATCGCCAAATTTTGCTTGCCCGTTGCAGACAACCAATTTGGCCCCAGCTACGACTAAATTAGAAGGGTCCATCCAAATTATGAAAATTTTAAAGAGCTTAGCCGTTCTGCTCGTCTTAGTGGCAACCGTTTCAGCGTGTAGCGATAACAATAGTGGCTCGGGGAATGATCTTCGATGCTCGGATTGCAATCGTCCCCCTTCTTCAGCGGCGGCGGCGTTTCCCGGGGCAAGGGGGCGTTTCCCGTTGCAGCCGGGGGACTGGATCGGGAGCCCCGATGGAGGCCCGACTACCCAATGGCTCGACACCGATGGTGTGGCGCCCGAGATCGCAGGGTGTCATTTGGGGTGGGATCTGGTTGCGGACGAATGGGATGGACGAGCTTTTGCAGAAGTTTGCCGTGAGGATGGACTTTTGGTTGAGTCCAATCCAGGTGTTGAAGAGATTCATGACCATGCCAATGATACGGGCAGCCCGGATACCTTTAACTGTAAAGAGTATTGTATGGGCATTTACGAAAATGCAACAGGTGGATCTTGCCAACCGGTTCCGCAGGTCGCTTGTCCGTTGAGCACAGTCTCGCTTGATTCCGCCGAATGCGTATGCGACTTTAACTCGGAACTTACGATTAGCCGTTGAGGGACATAAATAACTAAGGAGTAACAGTGTGAAGACGAATGACAAAAATAGGGCGGTGATCGCTGAATCCATCGCCCGTTCTTGGAAAGACCCCTCATTTAAAAACGAGATGTTGAATAACCCGAAAGCGACCTTGGAGGCCGCGGGAGCGAGCATTGACGGCGGTCACGAGGTGGTGGTCGTTGAAAATACACCTGGGGTTGTGCACGCGGTTCTGCCTTTAAAAGGGGATCAGTCGGGTCATCTTGATCAAATTGAAGCCGCGATCGAAGAGCTTCGAAACCTTCCTGAAGGCGTGGAGGTGCGTGTTCACAGGGATGCTGCGAACAAGTCCTACATTGCGATTCCCGAAGCTCCATCTGCGGCAGGGCGTTTAAGTGACGCCGATCTGGAGCAAGTCGCAGGAGGCAAGGGGGGGAACAACGCGGTCACCCAGGGGACAGTGGTTCAGACTGGGTACTCGGCCTCGACTGTGGCGGTGGACGCTGAAGTCGAAGTCGCGGCTGCAGCTGAAGTCGCCGCTGCTGCGGCGGTGGCAGTGGTTGTGGTTCCCTGTTTTATTAGCTGAGAGCCTAACAACCACAGAATGGAAACAGAGGGCTTGGGCCGCGGGATTGCGGTCCAGGCCCTTTTCGCTTTAGATCTGCGATCGATGTGGCCGAGACTAAGTCTGGGGGGGCTCTTCGAGATCGATGGGTCGAAAATCAGAGAGCGGCTCAATGTAAACCGAGCTCGTGGAGTAGGAACTGTAAGCCAGTTGTTGATCGTAGATATCCAATCCGTGCGGGAAGCTCGCGCAAGGAGTTCTTTTAAGGACTTTGAGCCCCCCTTTGGTTCCTACGGTCACGATCTGACCACACCGGCTTTTGGCGTTGTGTAAGCTGAGATAATGAAGGCTGCCCCGACTGACAGCACCATCAATTTGGCAGTCTTCGAAGAGAAGGGAGTCTCCTTTAACGAGGCGTTGGCCTTCTTGTCGGTAGTGGCTGAACCACGAGTTTCCGGAGCATTCGGGCTGTGCACTAGAGCCTTCGTGGTGGTCGAGGGAGAGGAAAAAATCTTCTCCCTCGTGGGCGATGGTCTTGATCCGGCGCGGTTGTTTTTCGTCGAGGTCAAGCGTAGAGGTTGTGTCGGTTTCCAAATTGACTCGCGTAATCTGATTGGATTCCACGCCGCCAAGGAATAGAGCCCCGTTTTTGAAAGCGCATCCGTGATAGTGATCAGCGCCTGTGGACTGGATTTCTCTCTGTTTAAATCGATCGTTCTCGAGGGTGACTTTGGCATATTGCATGGTGTACGAAGTGAGGTAGATCGAATTCACTTCGAGTGTGATCAAGTCAGGGTGAAAGAAATTTTTTCGAACGCGGCCACGAGCGCCCAATCTGATTTGATGAATGATTGGATAAGGTGCCTCGCTCGTGTCGAGTAGGTAAAGCTTGGCTGCGGCTCGATGGGCGACGATGAGGCGGTTGCCTTTGTAAAATTTCACATCGGTGACAGTGGCCATACGTCTCTCGCCGCCAAAGTAGAAGAAACCCTGTTTCCAGAAGACACCGAAAAGGGGACGTTGCTCGGGCACTTTTTCGATGAAAGGAATTTGCATGGATCTCCCTATGGGGTTTCGTAGGGGCCGGTTGTCCTTCGTGCTTAAGAGAGAGTGCGCGGACTGTTGAACGGCCGCAAGGGTGTCATGGTAGCTTCTTTTGATCGGCGTTGAATTCAGGAGGGGAGGACGAGCGCGATGGGAAGCGTCAAGATATGCACGCGGTTCCTTGACGCGAAACGGATAGCGTGGGGTGAACCCTCACAATGTGGGGTTTAGAGCTGCGCTTCAAACTTGCTTACTTTGGTGGTACGATTGCCCCATGCTCAGATATGACCTCGGGTCCACAGCCCAATGAACGGCCGGGAGCACCTTTTTGTCCTCTTGGCTTTGGGCTGTTTGGGTCATGGCTCTGAAAGTCTTTTTGGCGTGGAGTTTCAAGCGATGAGGTGTCTAAAGGGGGCCGTGAGCGGATGATTGATTCGGACTCGAATCTCAAAACCGGCAGCGGGGAGGAGGCCGTCTTGGTCGCCTCCGCGGATATTTTCGCTTGCCTTTGTGCGTGTACGGCGCTGTCCGTAGCTTTTGTCGATGTTCTGTTGGCTTTGTTGATGGAGCCGGAGGGCCTGCCTGGGTTTTTGGTGCTTCTCCCTCCGATGGGACTGCTTGCGGCGGCCATGGGGATTTTCTTTGCTGTTCTTTACCAGGCTTGGGGTCTGGCTCGGCCGTGTGAGGAGCGAGACCTTTTGTTGGCGAGAAGTGTGACCGTGGGCGGTTTCTTGTTGGCTCTCTTTGTTTTGCTTTGGCTGACAGGGATGTTTTCGACCTCGGCCCTGGCTCAAGCGCCTCTCGCCGGCCTTCTTACTTTTAGTTTGCTGGGGACCTTGGCGCTCTGTGCCGGGATGGGCGCGGGAGCGCTCGTGCAACGTAACACGCCGACGGCTGAGAGTGTCGTTTCTGTTCTTCGAGGTGTCTGCTTGGGCACGTTCGGGCTTGGTGCCGCGGCGGTGGGTCTGGGTCTTTGGCTAAGTGAGCACGGGCTGTCCCTTGTGATCTGTTTATCGGCGATGGTCCCTTTTGCCTTCTTGGTGCTTCGGAGCAACGCAGCGGGGGTCGGGCGTATTCCATTACTCGTTCTTGCTGTCGTGGTGGCGAGCCCCATGGCTACGGTATTTGGGTGGCGAGAAAGTGCCCCGACGTCGGACCTGGCGGCCGATGTTCCGATTCGTCGCATCGTGTTGCTCACAGTCGATACGCTTCGACGAGATTCGCTGACTCTCTATAACCCAGAGTCGACGAGCGCAACTCCCGCGATTGATCGTCTGGGCGAAGACAGCCTTATCTTCGAGAAAGCGTTTAGTAGCGCACCCTGGACGGTTCCAGCTTTTGTCTCTTTGTTTAGTGGTCTCACCCCCGATGTTCATGGCATCAATGAGCATTTCCCGACGCTGCCCTCGGAGATGCAACTCTTAGCGCAGCCCCTCCAGGCTCAGGGGTATCTCACAGCGGCGATGGGGAATCAGATTCAGCTTCGACATATGAATCGAGGTTTTGATGTCTTCAAAGTCGGCCCTATGCCACCGCCGTTCCATCGCCTGACGATATTCGGGCGGCTCCTTAACGGTAAATGGTCAAAAAACCGATGGACGAGTGAGGGGATTTCGAGTCGAGCGAATGAGTGGCTGAGAAAGAATCAGGAAGAAGACTTCTTCCTTTGGCTTCACTGGCTTGAGCCGCATTTGAGTTATTCCCCGCCCGAGGATCTTTTGTCGGATTCGGTCCTAGATTCAGATTTAGGGCGCTCTTTTCCCGCCACCTCGCGGACCTTGGTTCAATCGGGTCGACTGATTCGAACGGAAGCTGAGAGGCGCTGGTTGCGCGAACTCTATGATGCCGAGGTGCGGTACACCGATCGTGTGGTGGGTCGGGTTCTTGATCAGTTGCGTGAACTCGGTCTTTACAAAGAGACCCTCGTGATCTTCACCACCGATCATGGCGAAGAGTTTTGGGATCACGGGGGGTGGGAGCACGGGCATTCGGTTTATGATGAACTGGTCAGTGCTCCGCTGTTGGTGAAGCTGCCTGGGGAGTCTAAAAGCCGGCGAATTAAAACACCCGTTTCAACCGCCGCTCTTTTTGAAACGATTCTCGATCTCACGGGAGCGAAGCGCTCAGACCAGCCGTTGCGTGCGCCCTCGATGGCGAGGCTCTGGCAAGAGACCGAGGCGGTCGCCGCCGCCCCCTCGGTCTATATCGGGGGCGTGGCTTATTTTGAGGCCCAGGAAGCGATGGTCTTCGATCAGTACAAGTACGTGTTCCGTTCGGATAGTCAAATTGAGGAACTGTATGAT
>JACLAC010015465.1_pt1 | contig 15284 bp, 17 predicted proteins | sample 8027881 | NCBI WGS metagenome assembly JACLAC01 (sample SAMN15725517, study PRJNA655200) | protist metagenome | isolation source: fluorescence activated cell sorting (FACS) single amplified genomes of... | place: Spain: Blaines Bay Microbial Observatory, Mediterranean Sea | collected 2016-01-19
TGAAACCAAAAACAAAAAGCAACGCAAGGATGACGTTGACTAGCTGCAGGGCCTGAATAAGGGTTTCAACCCGCGCTCGCAGCTAGGTGACGAGGGCGTGGACGGCAAAAAGAACTACAACCTCATGCTGCTCAACCTCGCAAAAAGGAGGAGTTGGAACGACACGATGCGCCTATTTCTCGAGTACATCGCTAACGATTAGTAATCTCTCGCGAAATGAGTTTGGGCTGCGCAAGCACTTCACGGGCCGCGGAGAACGGACGGTGACCAGGATCGTTACTAACGGGAAGGCGTAGAACGGTGAAACTTAGAGAACTGAGACCGAAAGAGTGACAGAGAGTCGCGGCGTGCCGCTTGGCAAGTTGATGCGTATGCAACAGATCCGGAAGTTCGGAGTGTACCACCCGAGCCAGCTGGTTCAGGCCTTGAAGAAGAGTGCGACACTGGTGCTGCGGAACTTTAAGGAGGAGAAAGAGAAGGAAAGGGAAGAATTCGGTGATGAGGGTGATACAGATACTGCTATTGATCAGAATCAGGAAGAGGGTGACGCGAAGAGGCGTAAGGTCGAAACATCTCCAAATGTCGACGACGAAGACCTCGATGACGCGACACTCAAACTACGCCAGCAGTAGGCTGAGACTGCTGCTGCGCGAGCGGCCAACGACGAGTGACGAGGTGGCGAAGCAGCCAATTGATGAGCCAAGTACCGCAACCTAGAGGTGTGCAGAGTGCGTTCCTTCGTCTTTAATGCCGCGGCAGCCTTTGACGAGGAGCTGAAACAGTAGCGCACCCTCTACGTCGAGAACGCGCCGTTCCATCTGTGACTGCCGATCCTGCTGGTGGGCTTCACGAGCCTGATCCAGAAGCGTCATGTGGACTACTATAAGGAGCAGAGGGAAAAACGAGAGAAGTAGGTATAGGCGGTGTTAAAGAAGAAGATGTTGACGATAAAAGAAAAAGAGAAACAGGCATAGCTTTCTTGTAAGAAAGTAGTACTAGTAGCTGATGTGGACAAAGAAAAACTTCTGGAGCAGAATCCCGATGAGTAAGATGACTCAAATGCGTCAGATGCTTCAGATGCTTCGAATCGCTTGAAGTTGAAACGACGAAAGGTCGATACTGCTTTGCCTAGTCCAAGCGCTGATGTCGAAGCTTATCCAACGCCAGATTTGAAAGAAAAGTCCAACTAAAAGTCAAAATCAACAGTGACCGATGAATTTGAATGATACCGTGAGGAATTTCAAGATGATGATGATCATGAAGAGTTCAACAGCATCGTTGACGACGACGAAAACACTATCGTTGACGACGTCGGGTTTGACATGATCATGAAGAAGGATGTGAACGATGTTAATATTATGAAGGGTGACGACGACGATTACCACGATGAAGTGCCCTCTTTCTGTCCCGCGTACATCCAGCGCGTGCGGCACTAGTAGGACCGGCAAATTCCAGAACTACGCGTTCGTGGAGTTCGCGTCGTAGTGAGGCCTAGTGACTTCTAGAAGTGGGCGCTGCAGGGGAACTGGGCCCAGAACGTGTGGCCGCTGCGCAGGGACGGGCGCAAATTGAGCGTGCTGTCTTAGTAAAGAACTGAGAACTCTGAAGCTGGAGTGAAAAGGGTTGCAGGGCTCGGGAGGCGGTGGTGGTTCGAAGAAACATGGTGCTCTTGTTGTGTCCAGTTCATCCTCATCTTCCTCCTCATCGAGTTCATCATCATCAGCGTGAAGTTGAAATTGAAAGCGATCGAGCCCTCTAGCCGAAGGCGCGCGCGCCGCCTGATGATTAGGACTGGGGCTGGGATCAACTTCAACTTCAACGCCTGCAGCTGCCCTAAGTGCGGCCTACTGCCGGCTGCGTTACTCCGCCAACACGCGCGCACCCCAGACGCCGCTGTCCGTGCGGCAGTTCTGCGAGCACGCGGTGACGGTTCTGCATGTGGACTTGCAGTAGTGATTTCAGGGTCAAAAACTCGAGCACGACGTGAACCTGCGTGGTAAAACTATAATAGGTAGTGACGATGTGTGAGTGCTAAAGTGAGACGTGCAGCGGTGCGGGCGGCAACTTGGAGTAGGGCCGGGCTGAGCGGTGCCGTTGGTTGAGGAGATGTCGGCTGGTGAACAGGTGGCGTACGCGTGAGAGGTAGCGAGGAGAGTAGGAAAGAATGTAGCAGCTGGAAATAATAAGAATGCCGAGGACGGGAATGAGGATGGCACTGAACCAGCTGCCTCAGCTAGTGCTAGCAGCAGTAGTAGTTCGGATGAAGAGGCTGCTGCAAACAAGATGAATAACACGGTGTATTTCGATGTGGAAGACGACGACGACAATGACGGTTTTAACGAGACTGACGTCGCAGTGAAGAAGAACAAAAGTAAGAAAAGTCGAGCAGGTGGAAATCAAAATAATAGGAATCAGAATCATGGGAATAAAAGTGGGAGGGGTACTGGAACGACAGGTAATAAAAATAATGGCCTTACAGCCAATCCGATGGGAGTTCTGCGCGGTGGCGGTGGCATCAAGGCGTCGGCCACGCACAAGCGCAGACGGAACTTCAAGCAGCAGAACGCGGGGACCTTTGGGTACACCGATATCAACGACATGTAATTCTGAAACTGAATTTTGCATCGCATACTTTCTTAGGTAATTGCAATTGTGGGGTGTGAATGCGAGTGCACCAGCTTCTATCAAGTAGTTGATGAAGATGAATGTGAATGACTATTACAATGTCACAATTACTTGAAAAGTTTATACGAACTCGCTTGCTAATCCTAACTTGGAAAATGAAAAATTCATACTAACTATATTTCTCTTTACTTTCTCGTTCTCGACGTCGACTCATTTTTCTCAACTGCTTCCTCTTCGTCTTTCTCTTCCTCTTTCTCGAACTTCTATTTGTTTTTAATCTCTTCATTCATTTCATTCATTGAGATTATCATTCTAATACTATACAACCTAAAAATCACTCTCTCCAACTCCACCGTAGTAGTTGTAGCCGCACTGACTACGCGACATAAAGTAGTCATATTGGGGAGAGGGAGTTATAATTTCACAGCGGCTTCTACAACTTGGTTTGTGTTAATCTTACAGCCGACGCATTTCTATATGGATATTACATAAGAAGAAGATTGAGTACAGTTGCATATTGTAAATATTCATATCTGTGTCATAATCATAAAAATAAAATCGTATGACATCAGTCGAGTCGAAGTGATAGTGAGTTAGATTAGCTGCAGCATAGAAGAGCATTCGGTGAGGTTTTGATGTATATATGTGTGCCAACTGGTGCTGATACTGTATAAGACTGTAGTCAATTTTACACTCAATATCGCACGGTATTGTCTACACTATCAGATATGTTAGATGTTGCACATCGACTTCGCATGTAGATATATAGTAATTTTTGTTCGCACATCACATCAGTGACTGTGTTGACGTTGATTTACATTAGTATTTTAGATCAGAGTGGTTTACTGTTATATCTTTAATTATTTTTGTCTCCTAATCGTCCGATAGTGATACAAGAGTTCTTACTGGAAGTATTGTTCTGTTCACAGGCGCACAGCTGCGTCAAGTTTACTTCTTCTTATTTTTGAGTATAGTCTATGTCTACCTACAACAACTTCTGTAATCATTTTAGCGACAGTACTAAAAATTGAGTAATAAAATGCGTGCGCTCGTTGTTCTAGGCAAACTTCTTGCTAAAGCGGCCATCGTTACCGAACACGAAGCAGAATCATTTGCCGTGCTCGATGATTTCTTCTACGCCAAGCTCAAAGCGCTCAACCACGACTACGAGGAGCTCGAAGACAACTACGTCGCGCTGCACAGTTTCGCGAATGGGCAGCTGGAGGCTCTGGCTCGTACCCCTGCACAGCTTCGCCAATGAACAGGCTTCTCGAGGCCGAGAAGGTGAACGTTAGCTTGAGAAAGTGACTACGACGACCGGGACGCTGTTGCAGACAGTGACTCGAAGAACCCGAAGAATCTGCTCCGCCTGACGCAGCGCCCCTCGAGCACCACGCGGTGCGTACTGCGCCAGCGAAAAGAGGCTACCACCCTCATCCGCAACGCGCAGGAGTGAAAAGACGCGTGGATCGCCGGCACCTACGGACAGAGGCCTGGCACGGCGACGCAGTTGAAGGTGCCTAACTCGTGCGCCAAACCGTGGCAACCGGCGAGGACGATCTAACCGGAAGAGCTGTTGCGGGTGCAGCGGCGCATCGATTTCGGCACGCGCCTGAGGAGCTCGCCGCTCATCGTGGGCGCACGCGTGACGTAAAATGCGTAGTAAATTGCGCGCACTCGAACGGTAGTAGAGATGCCATTCTCTTTGATGAGTGTGAGGTGGCGGTGGGCGACGGTGCGGGTGGGTGAGGACAGGTGGCGGTGGGTGAAGGTGCGGGTGCTGGTGAACAGCACAGTGAAAGTAGTAGCAGGTTTGAGGAGTATGTGCAGCTGGTGGAGAAGTTCATTGTGGGCGCGAAGGCATTCATGAGTGGCTACGAAGAGTTGGACAGCGATGATGACGACCTAGCCTCCACAGCGAGGAAGCTAGGTTGGTCAGGTACTGTCGATGCATACGGCGATGCTATGGATGATGCATATGAGAATGACGATGTGCTCAGCGAAGAAGACGATGTGGATATCCTATGCGAGGACGACGAGTTGTTACTTGCCGAGACTTAGCTATTAAAAAGGCGAGCTTTGCCTTTTCCAGCCAGCAGCAGTACCAGTAGCCACGTCGCAAGCGCATCCGTTTCGGCATCCAGCAGGTATAAAAATATGCAGGTTAGAAAGAAGTACCGAGTCTGGCACATGAATGCTAGAGAAGAGCTAGAGAAGCTTGTGCCGCGGCGCAAGGCCGGAGAGATGTGCCCTCTCATCGCTCTGGGGACTGGCTTCGTCGATTTCTCCGAATGTGGAAGAGACACAGACCCGAAGGCAGTGCGAAACTGAGTACACGACGTCGACGGACGACCACGGCGTTTTTCCAAAGGTCGGTTTGTAATATCGGATGAGCCGCGCCCTACGAGTACAAATGAGCTTGCGCACGAAGAGCGTGACACTGACACAAGTCCTAGACCGCCGAAGGAGCAGGGCGTTCGCAGAGGGCAGGTGTTCGCCATGAGCCAGGAGCGGGCAGAGCAGACTCGCTCTGAGTCTGATCCTGATGCCAAGCGGAAGGCGAGGTACAAGGAATGGAATTCGTACCACGCTGCGGAGTACCGCGACGCGCAGGGGACTCATAGTGGTAATAGGCGCAACGGCAAAGCGCCGCTGTCTGACGCGGAAATTATGAGTCACTACGACGATCCTGTAGCTCCGTACTTTCCTGTAGATCCTGTAGCTCCACCGCCGTCGCCTGTGCTCGGCGGAGATGGATGATCATCTTCTTCTTCATCGCCTTCGGGTTCGGCGTCATCTTCTTCATCGGTCGCGTGGGTATCGCTGATGACGCGCGTTCCACCTCCTTTTACTGAGTCGCCTGGCTCATCTGCCTACACCACACCGCGCTCTGCGTCGCCCATGCTGACTGAGTCTGAGGACGAATCCTATCTGCGCGAAGGCCGCGAAGACATGGAATCGTACCAGTTACTCAAGCTGCCCGAACACCTGACGTGCACGACCAAAGAGATGCGTCGCCGCTATCGCGCGCTGCGATCGTGAAGAAAGAAGTAGCGGGAGCAACAGGCGGACAGGTAGCGGCAGTTGGTCGAGGTCGACGCCACAAAACGAAGACGAAGTTTTGCGAAAACAAAACTGCCGCAAACGCTCAGCCAAGAACAAGATTAAGGAAAGCAAAAGTAGCACACGCAAAAATAGGCGAATGGGCGACCGAATTTCGGCACGCCCCCAACACGGGCTGTGCAGCGGAGTCAGACCCCAGACGAGGTCTAGCAGCGCTCCGAGCTCGTCGTGGCGGCCGCCCTGAATTAGCTGTGAAGATCGCCGAGCTCGTCGTGGCAGCATGTGAAGATCGTCGACCTGCATGTGAAAATGGCCGCACTGCTGCCCGCCCTCAGCGAGGAACTGAGAAATGCCGATTTGAGTAGTTGGCGTGCGTGGAAGCACGGCGCGGGTGGGTGAAGCGGGGCGCGCACGCACAGGACGAGCAGTCCGTGGGCCTGGTGGGTGTGGCCTGTGAAATCCACTGCGAAATTTGGTGAACGTGAGAAATTTATTAACGTGGGCGCCGCTGACGAGTGGCCGTGGCCGGGCACGCAGAAGATGCTACCTCACGTCGGTGGACTCGGTGGACTCACGTCGGTGGACTCGGCGGGCGCGGACGGGGCGCTGTTGCTGCTGACTCTGCTGCACATGGATCGCAGTGAAGACCGCACTGGCAGGGCGGGTGTCAGCTTGCTGGACCTGTGGTCCGATATTTTGTGAAATATGTGAGTTGCGATCACGAGCCAGCCGGCACAAGGGAAGCACGTGCTGCAGGCGCAGATAGACTTAGACGGCTTGATAAAAATAAGCAATAACTGGGTGTGGCTGAGAATCGGCGTTTTCGCAGACACCTGGAGCACATGGTACGTAGAGGATCATGAGAAAGGAGGCACCCAGCTGGGCCGCAAAGAATTCGCGAAGTTCTGGAGCAGTGTGCTGACGTTTTGCGAAGCGTGGCATCGAGCGAAGTTCTCCTATTCCGAGTTTGAAATGCTGAAAATAAGATAATGAAAATAAGAAATGCAACAGATGAAAATAAGATAATGAAAAGCAACAGCAACTGCAACATCAAGCTGCCGGCGGTGACTTGTTAGACGCAGACGACGACGCACTGTGGCCTTCGAATCGAAAACGTGAAGCTGACCCAGTACAATCTGATACTGAGACCGAGGCGCAGGACTCCAACGCACAATACCATGTGTGGCAGACACGGGTCGAGTACGCTGCACTGAGACTGGCCAAAGCAGGCGTGAAGCCTCGGGATGTTTACCGAGAACGAACTGATGACATCGGCAGTACTTCTAGCAGATCTAGCAGCAGTTGTTATTGAGCGGGCTGATCGGCACCAGCGACGGCGCCCGCGCCTGTGTTCTTAAGTCAAGCTCAAGAGCGTCAACTTCTTGAAGCCTACAGAGGTGGAGCGGACCTTGCTGAGGAGAGCGATTGTCTAGGCGAAGCCGTACCTCCAGAAGTGGCAAGCGCAACTACCAGCAAACGTGAAGATGAAGTCGAAGATGAAATAAAAACAAAAACTGGAGAATGAGAATCTGCAGAAATATTTTCAATGGACGACACTTCAGCTAGAGGTTATGATACTGTGCACGAACCCGAATTGCCCTTTATGATGATGAGCGACGACGAACAAGTTGACGCAGCACTAGAGAGTCTGAAAAAACAGTGAAAAGCGTAGAATCAGGACTGAGAACAGCTAGAGATGCGAGATGCAGAATCTCTTCCAGGAGCACAAGTAATACGCGAAGGCACAGGTACACAGAGCTTTCGTTGGTCTGCGCCGTTGCTACTAGCTCGCGCGCAAGTCGAGCAGGTCGAAAATACCAGCGCTACGTGGCCCAAATGCAACAGAAAACATCTGCGGGGTCCGAACAGTCCCACCAAGTCTGCCCCTGCCATGTACTATTCATATGGGCCTGCACCTAAGGGTGTCCCTAAATTCGCGGTCGATCTTTTCTATTCGGGAGCTGCTGAAGCTGAAGATCTAGCAGCTCGGGATCGAGAAATGCGCGTCGCTTAGACCGCCGAGGCCGCTGCTGCATACGCAGTTTGAATATCACCTTCACCGGACGCGAAGTACCTCGAGGCCTGGGAGGACGAGAAGGAATCTGTACATGGGTGACTGGCTCCTGACAGTAAAGAGGAGAAAGTCTAAATTCTGGACGGTGCCGTTGGCGTCGGGTCACCCTCGCCTAAATCGAAGTGGTGCCCTCCTTCCCCTGTTGTAGGAAAGATGAGCTTGGTGGAGTCTTCGCAGTGCGATACTGAAAAAAAGTTCGATATGCGGGCCGACACAGGCGATGCCGATGGCGCCGCGTCTGCGTGATTAACACAACTGCGTGAAAGCTTACTCGCCGATGCGTGAAGAAAGATTGCTGTGCCAAAACCAAAACCGAAAGCAACAAAACCTTCAATTTGATCTCGAATCGCAGGAGCATATGCAGCCGCAAGTGCAAGCCAAGATCCTGCGGCTGCGGAAAGCAGCACCAGTAGCAACGGCAATAGCAATGGCAATGCGGCCGCAGAGGAGTATGATTTTATCGCTTGCCTGCCCGACATCGACCCAGTGTTGGGCGTGAAGTTAGTGACGCGCCTGAGCCAGCGCCTGCTGTGGGCCCGCCGGCGCGCCATCCCGGGCGGCGAACTCGACGCGCTGGCGCGGAAAGTGCGGAAGGACTCACGCGACCTGCAGGACATGCAGCAGGTGCAGGCGCAGGCCCAGCCGTAGCTCGGCCTCGGAGTTGGTGCTTCGTTGGTTGGCAGAACGAGGCTGAGCCTGAGCACGCGGCCGGGCGTGCGAGGAACAGATTGATCCTGATCTCGATCTGGATCGTGAAGTACTAAAGCTCTGGGCGCAGGGCTAGGCGCGAACGTGAACAACACGGTCGCGGACGGCATTCTAAAGCGATCGACGCAGCCGCAGACGCAGACACGACAGTCCTTTAACTTCGAGCGCAAAAGCTGCAGTCCTCCAACGAAGAAAGTAGAAGTACATGACACTGACAGCCGGGCGGAGCAGGAGCGCTAACTGGCAGATCAGATAGGGCAGCAGTTCAAGGCGTGCATGGGAATGGACGTTGACTTAGGCGGTGTCGAGTTTTGCAAGGAGTGCGATACCGGTGTGCTTGGGGCCACGTGTGCCCATTGCCTCGAGTCGGGCCGCAAGTGCGTAACCTGCGGCGTGTGCACGAGCTGTGGGTGAGTTGGAGATGCCGTTGTCAAAATTGTTTATGACCACGATGAAGAAGAGTAAGATGGAGATTCTGACAGTAAAAGCCCGACGTTCGGCCGGCTTGCGCTAGCGCGCTGCGCGGACGAGGAGATGGAGAAGGCGCGAGTCTAAAGACGACGGCGAATGAGCGATGAGTCCGAAGTGGAGACCGCCAACGCGCTGAGGAGGAAAGCAGATGAGAAGAAGTAGAAGCTCGATAGACGCGGAAATACTACAGCTACTGATGATTTAGCTTGAGATGAAACGTCTGACCCCAATCTTGCCTCTAATGGTGATGCTGAACCTAATCCTAATCCTAAAGCGAGTAAGCAGGGTAAAGCTAAAGCTAAAGTTTATTACGATCGTGACAACCATGTCAACGCATCAGTGTCGCCTCATTCCGTCATGAACTTGAACAACGACACCGTCGACGTCTTCGTACCGTCGACACCTTCGCCATCACCGCCGACACTGCCTGTGCCACTCGGTATCGAGCATCTACCCGAGGGCCTTTAGCAAATCGTCTTGCGCGAGCGGTAAAAGCGAGGCATAACCTTTGCCTCTGACTCTTCCTCTATCAGCCAATGCCAAATCCCGCCGCGGCCGCAGGTAGACCACAGCGGACGATCGGGACGATCGGGCGGAATTTTGCGTTTTGCTAGAGACGGTTTCTGAAATGAGTTTGCAAGCCCGCGCTCGAACAAGCCCGCGCTCGAACAGCCTGCGATCGCGAGAGAGGAAAGCCTTTTGCCTAAGTTGTCGCCCGCGTCCCCGACGAAATCATCTCGACAGCAGGGCGACGGTTATGGCAACGTGGCATCTCGACAGCAGGGCGACGGTTAGGGCAAGGTGACAGACGGCGCGGAGAGCGACGGTCGGACTTGCGGCGTGCAGGAACGGATTGAAGGAGGCATAGACATGGAACAACTAAAGCGCAACAGGAAAAATAAGGGCTTTTGCTAAACGTAAAAGCTAACCAAGCCGAGTCCGAAACCAATACGAATACCGGGTGTCGGCACCATGTCCAAATCCATGACATATAGAAGTCAAAATGTGAAAATAACTAATGGAGAGGAACGAGTGTAGATGATAAAAGTGCTGAAACTAATGAAATAAGAACGAGAGGTAGAATGAGTGCCAGAGGCACAGCTGCGGTGGATGCATTGATGCATCTTCCCTTGGTTGCGCCGACACCGTTTTTCGCGGAAACATTGTTTGAATCTTGAAAATATTATTAAACAAATCAATCATTTTGATACGTACAACTACAACATGATAGGTAGAAGATCAACGGCTAGCGCCGTGATGTAAAATTCGTACTGGGGAAGCCTGCTGTCTAAATCACAACGAGTGGTCTTTGTTTCACAAATTATAGGACGATCGATGATGAAATCAACTTATAAAAAATAAATGAAATCTTCTTCTTCTGTCTTCATGATGTGATTGAAACAATTGTAGTAAAGGTAAATAACAGTACGTTTTACTACGGTCTATATTGATCTACTTATTCTGCTTCTTAGCGTACTATTATTCAACATTCCGTATTCGCAATCTAGATAGAAGTTGAGTTGTGTTGCCGCGTCTTTTAGAGTGTGAGTATTGTATTCGTTGCCACCATCGATCTGCTTATTTCTATCTCTTCTATAACTATATTGTCCATGGAGCCAGTAAACACCGAGAGTGGGACTACGAACTAGTACTTAAATAAACGAGGCGTCGAGAGAAAGCACTTCTAGATAATACAAAAGCCAATTGGTTCGGAAGATGACGTGCTTCTGCTTGTCCTTTTTTTCGACCGGCTATCGGGCCAGGGCCATATTAATTATCGCGGCTTGCTTCACCGTTTGCGCTGGCTCAGTCTAGGTCGTGGACGCCCGCGCCATCGGCGGCACCAACTGGTGGAAGCTCTACCTCGCCGAGAAACTCTCTGAGTCGCAGCAGCGCGACGACTACCCTTTAGGAGGAAGAAGTGACGCCCTGGACGCTACATAGAGGGGTCAGTTGAGTGAGGCGAACGGATTTCTAGGTGGTGGAGGAGTTGAGGCGTTGGCGTACGCGGGGTACTGGCGCTAGTGACAAGAAACCGGCGTAGTGATCGACGCGGACCGCGAGACGGGCACGACACGTCGGTTGCGTCGGGTATGTCAACAGCATCCTCGACGTAAAAACTCGAGTCGGAAGAGAACCCGCTGCTGTGGAACGCCTTAGCGGGTAGCAAGCCAGATAATTGCATCAAAGATATTGCACTCTGGACCACAGAAGGTGCGTCGCCGTGGGCAATTGACATTTCACGATCTTGATCAGGAGCATGAACATGATCATGAAATATGTCAGAGTCCGCCACAGTGCAGCGCGTCTCGCTGCCGGTTGACCGCCAGAACAACCTCGTCGCGCACTGCGAACACCACCTCGGCCAGCTGTACTATCTAGCGCTAAAGATCAAGTGCGCTGATCCGGACGACCCAAGCGGCGATGCCGCTGCCGCCAAAGAAGCCAAAGAGGAGGTATCCACCTGTAACCAGCACGGCTACAAGAGACGGCTGGCGTTCGCGTGTCTGCCGCTGAGCTGCGCCGAAACGCACCTGCTGGAAGGCGGAGTGCAGTCACCACTGCACCTGGGCGCTTGGCTTCTGCTGTTCATGCAAGACTTGACTCGGAGAGTGCAGAACGGTGAGATCGCGACCTCCGACTTCGACGGACGCTCTTTCCTAAATAGTATGCCAGCGCTTAAGGCTTTGCGCTACGGACAACCGAAAGAGAAAGAGTTGAAGACCTAAACTCAGATCGGCACCAGTATCTTGTGCGGTAAGAACACGGCGTGCGGGACCGACTTCGGGCCCGGCGTGCGACAAACGCTCGACGCGTTCGTGAAGCTGCTGACCAAGCACACCAACAACTTTGAAGTCGGCCGGTCCTCGACGGAAGAACTGGAGGAAACCGACAACGAGCTAAGAGAACGAGTGCGCGTGCTGGCGGTGAGACGCGTGCGGACTGTGAATGTGAAGAAAATTAAAAGCACCGAAAAAGCGAAATAGAACCTAGGCCAGCTTTGCTCTGATCTGGACTGGGAAGCTGAAGCAAACGACCGAGTGCTGGACGCGCTCGAGTGACGCTACGAATCGCCGCGACTCAGCGAGAGCGCACGCGGAGTATTTCCATTCATGAGGTGACGGTCGGAGGTGGAGGGAGTGATCGTCACATCGAGCGTGGACACCATGGAAGCACCTGGAGGCGAGATCGTGCGGAAGAGACGCGAGAGAGTTGAAGGTGATGCAGATGATGAAGACGATTCGTCAGTGGCAGCGGTCGTGCAGAAAGAGATACCTGCCGACACGCTCCGTCTGTACAACATGAGCGATTGGCGCTACGGCTTTGCAGACGCCTGCTTTGGCTCAAATGGACTGCGGGTTAAGTGCTTCGAGTATGGTAGTGAAAAACGGTCGCCTAAATGATCTTCTTCTTCTTCATATTCAAAGCCAAAGCGCAAGTTCGCTTTGGTGCTCGTCAGCGACCTCCAAACCCGAGGCTACGACGAAGAAAACTCGAAAGGTATGTACGACGTCTACGGGCGCCAACGATAGTGAGTACAGTGATTTCTCCTTCTGGACGCTGAACCGGCGCGCGTTGCAATACCTGAGGCACAGGTAGTGAGCTCCAGGGCGACGACCTGGAGATGTTGCTGGTGCTGCCGAAGAAAGAGAGGTTGTAGTGACCCTGAGTACTACCCGTCGACGGAGACGCTGGAGTTTCTGGACGCAATGCAGGTGCGCGTGGTAAGTCCGGACGAGTTTGTGGACGAGAAGGAGAGACAACGACTGGGACTGGGCCAGTCGAGCTCCAATGCCCGCGCGGTTGCTGGTGTTGCTGGAGGTGAGAGTGCGAGTACAAGCGCAAGTGCAAGCGTCGACATCCCGGTGCACGACTCTTGGCGCGACCTAACGTATCGCGAGTGGTCTGAGTTCGTCAACTTCTCTATCTGCGAAGGATGAGATCGTCGAGGGAGATGATGCGACGCAGATCCTGTACCGGTGGACATCAATCGCTTGATTTTGCTGAAAGTAGCTGAAAAATACGACGCGCTGCTGTATGTGGACCACGATTTCTACGTTTATCGTCCAGGTGAGGTGCTGAAGATGTTTGGAGCCGTGGCAGGATCAGGCACAGGTACTGGTGCAGGTGCAAAAAAGATGAACGAAAACGCCCTCTTCATCCACAACGGTTGCACCATGGGTATAGGCTCCTTTTGGCTGTCGCGAATCACGGATGATTCCTTCGAGAAGTGAGTTGAAGTGATGCGCGAGGCCCCGGTTATCTCCGTGCAACGACTCGTACAGTCGTACCAGACCGGAGTCGACCCGGTGGGGAGTGGTCTGAGTTTTGACGAACTGGCCGCGAAACACAACGTGCGGCTGAGCGACGGCACGCTCCGGTGACGCTACACGGACGGGGCAGGTGGCGACAAGAACAGTCGGATCGGGAAGCTGCTGCAGGATTTGGAGAAACGCAAAACGCGTGCGCACCAGCGCGTCACAACACAGGACCAGGCGATGTGAGCCCACCCGGACGAGCGGCGCTTCGCGGCCCGTCCACCTTTCGACCCGGAGGGCATGGCGGACATGGGCGGAGTTTTGATCGACGGCGAAGGCTCAGACGCGCCCAACCAGTACTCGAGCGGCAAACTGTATCATGGTGTGGCGGGACTGGGGCAGGGCTTCTGGTGGCACCTGTTCATGAAGAAAAAGGTGCTGCCAACAGTGGAGATTCTGAATCGCTGCCGCTGGGGCTACATCCTGGAGACCCAGGAGATGGACTATAGCATGGGCGCGCTGTAATAACGAATAGTAGCAAAGTGCGGTGTCCGGTGCCGCTGGGCTCCGGCAACATCGTCAAGGGGTAATACAAGGGGTGAGACTAAAACTAGTGACGAAGGCTACTGCTACGAGTGGCCGTTGCAGTTTCGCTCGGTCGGCTTGCGCCAGGGTAAAAAGTTGGCGGGCGGTGTGGTCGGACCCGTGCAAGGCGCCGCGTACAAGTGCGACTTGAGTAGCGGGCCGCCCGCGCTGGTGCACAAGTTCGACTAGTAAGCTCGTGGAGATGCTGCGTGCGTGGACGGCGGGCGGCAACCGCTGCCGGAGCGAGGAGACCTGGGCGGAGCCGGAGGCGATTCCGCGGGAGGACGAGCTGAAGATGCTGCGGTAGTAAGCGGCGGGCGATGGACGAGGCGATGGACGAGCTGGAGGGGGAGGTGGCGGATAGAAACGGGGTGCCGAGGAAGAAGTTTCGGGCGGTGTACTCTTAAGGAGACCTAGTCTTAGACTAAATCTAAAATGTGAGACTAAAAGTTGCTGGGAGACGTTGATGTGGATGAGGATGTAGTCCGAAGACGAATACTGTCTACTGAGAAAAATTTATGCAAAATTCTTTTTTTAGAATAGTCACAAAGAAATAAAGCTTCATCATGTGAGCATACAGGATACGATGACTGACTCTGAACTGCGTTTTTGCATACAATTCAAGTTCATGGAATTAGAGCTAATTTCATTACCAGTTGATTGATGAATATATTTTTTCTAAAAAGTGTGATAGTGATTGAATGCTCGCTGTCTCTTCACCATCATGAACCATTCCACTATAGTTCAGCTTTATCTATATTTTGATGATCGCGAGGACGACCTTTTCTTTCAGAGCTTTGGACCACTTCTACATGATCATTCTTGAACTCGAATAATTTTGAATTCCATGCACCTATCATATTCGCGATCGCGTTCATGCCTCTGCTTCGCCCTTGCTCACTCTATCCTAACGCTCAAACTCATTCACAATCGCTTACCCTCAGGATCGCTAAAATTCTTTTGTATAGCTAGTTAGCGTTTCACATCAGCGTCAGCATTTCCGATAAATCACAGTATCACCTGGTCCACTCAAGTTCAAAAATCGTAAACATCAGAATCTCAACTTCGTTGAAATTCATTTTGATTGTGCTTCTTTTGATCGTCTACTAGTGTATGAATGTCTGCCCTTGATATGAAATGCGTTTGACTCTTCAACTTCGCTTCGCTTCGTTGTCATGATGTATTGAGTTTACTGATTGAAAGTGACTATGAGCTTGATATGAAATGCGTAACCAAAAAGGATAACTTCGAATGAATCTTCTGTATTTACTTGTGAACTGTTGAAGATTACTTGCTTATGTTTTCATTGCATCACTACGTTCTGCATGTCAACCATTTGTCCGGGAGAACCAACACTTTCACTAGCAGATTTCATACAGTATTTTTAGAATTTCGCTTAGTACTTAGTTCACTTAGGAAGAATAGTAGGAGAAACGAAAGTAGACTATCTTCTTTTTCACCATTGTCATTGTCTGAAAAATATAACATAACTAGAAACT
>JACLAC010019061.1_pt1 | contig 15282 bp, 15 predicted proteins | sample 8027881 | NCBI WGS metagenome assembly JACLAC01 (sample SAMN15725517, study PRJNA655200) | protist metagenome | isolation source: fluorescence activated cell sorting (FACS) single amplified genomes of... | place: Spain: Blaines Bay Microbial Observatory, Mediterranean Sea | collected 2016-01-19
TCGCACGAAAATTTCGGTGGCCCCACTCAATGTCGAAAAATGCCGCGCTGCGCGCGGCTAAAACTGGGATAACCAGATGCGTCGTCCTCGTGCCGGGTCCGAAATTTGAATCGACGATCCTTCATCGCGACAATTCAATGTCGCGAAAATTCAATAGGTCGGTCTTGAGGAGACGCTCGAAGCAGGGTTTGCAGCTGCAGGCGCAGTACAAACAGCTGCTGGGGCTCAACTTAAAGCGGCCAGCGAGAGTCTTGCAGCTGGCGTCGGTGGGGTCGCATTGGCTGGGGGCAGAGCTGCGAACAGGACCTTAGCTGCCGGCCGTCAACTTAGCGAGCACGGTAAGCTTCTTGTGTACTCGCGTGCAGGCGCTACGGTTTCTTACCTTGACGCTGCGTTCAGCCCCGGATTAAATGAATTACTTGCGCTACCGGCGCAGGTGCAGAGTGGTGTGGTGGAGGCGGTGAAAAAAGGTAGGGCGACTGCGAAGAGTGTTGTGGATGACGCTTACACCCGCTTCGCGGCGGCGTTTCTGAGCGAGTGGGCCAAGCTGTGGGACGCGCTAAGTACCAGTGATCTGTTGAGCACGAAAGGAAAATCTATGTACGAGTGGCTAGCGGCCCACCCCACCGACAATGGCATAGAATGGAGGGAAGAAGGAGGTAAGCTCTCGGTCGAGGTGCCAGAAGAGGAACTGGTGGCGCTTAGCGATCAGCTGGCGCTTTATGTGCCGAAGTTCGCGGAGTTGGATGTGAAAGCGCGGCTAAAGAAGGCGCAGGAGGTTCTTGACTGGTACTTGCACAACATGCAAGAAAAGATGAGAGCCGTCGGTGAGTCCATGGGGAAGTTGAGCCCGCCACGGGGCATTCCGATGGGAAGCTCGCCTACGGAATTCTACGAGAAGACGATGGTGACTTTGGCACCGCTGCGTGACACATTGAAGGAAAAAGAAAAGGAGTTGATGGAAGCAATTCACAGAATCCTGACAGTTCCAGGGGTGGCTGAAAACGTATTTAACGAATTAATGATACTATTCTAATGATTGTCAGCGGTGACCTGCATAGTGCATCTCGCTTTGATGTTTTATATTATTCGCTGCACATTTTTTTGAAACCCCTGGTTGCTGCTCAGTTACAAATTCCTGCATTCTGGTCTTTTCTCACATCCCAATCTTCACGCACGCTGGGCATGGCACGCGACCGTTCATCACGGTGAACATTGCACAGGAAAAACACACGGTGAATGTTTCATTGCGTGCTGTTTGTCAGCAGACTGAGGAGGTGAAACGCATGTCAGTGGGAGAGAAAAGTCATTGGTGTTTACGGTTGGTTTGTGTTGTGTGGTGTGTTGTTCGAAAGCGACAGGGCGAAGCAATTGCCTACGCAGCTCATTGGCCATGAATGATTGGAGTAGTATGACGCCCTGGCATGCGATTTGGGACCAGCTTGGTCTGCTACGATTATTCTACCATGCTGACGTACCCATTTGCGATTCCGGTTGCGACAGTCGGGAAGACTGGGCGAACAAAAACTAGAAGGAGCAGATGTGTCTTTTTGCCGTGAATCGAGAAGGTTGATTTCTGAAAGCATATCCCAATCTTCGTCGATTCATCCATCGCCCCCTACGCACACTGGGCATGGCACGCGACCGTTCATCACTGACCCACCGCGCACGTGTATACCCACGAGTGATGACCAGGTGCACTACGCGTCCCCACGACACTTCGCATCCGCTGACACATCCAACTGCATCGCGCGGCCATGGCAAAGATTCCGGAGGTTTGCAGCAGCTGCTGGTGCAGGGTTTTCCTTTGTCAAACAGTCACTGGGGTTTGTCTTGCCGCCCGTGTGGCGCACTGTCACGTTCTTCATCGTTCGAAGCAACTGGAAATCACCCTGGAGATTCAGCTCGACCGGCCGCTTGCGACCGCGAATCATTCGACACACATCCTTGGAATCGCTCAACACCTCCACGACAGAGGCATTCGAAGCCAAACCGAGTTCCACGAGGAAACCCCTGGCGTACATGCTGTACGCCACTGCGGTGCGGACTGCTAGGAGCTCAGCGCCGCACGTGGATGTAGCCTTCCTCCTCTGTTTGCCAGATTTGAACGCCACGAGACTGTGCTTGGACGCCTTGTCGTCGCACACTGTGACGAGGAGACCTTGCTGCGAAGACCGATCGGAACGGTTTTGAAAAGATGCATCCACGAAAGTCGCGATTCTGCAGTCGCCTGTCAGCTTGCTGATACGGATGCTGCTGTCAGCGCCACGCACTGCATTGCGAATCACACCATTCGCCCGCCGCGCATCACCAACTGTGGGGGAAGCTAAACCTGAGGCCACCACGGAGGTGCCAAAACTCAAGTCCGGCCGACTATTCTGCAGCCATTGCAGACTTCCCACTACCCCTCTGTATACTGATTTTCCACCACGCATCTCGTCGAAAGATGCGTCCTCCGGAAGTTCAGCAGGAACCTCTTCTTCGACCAGCTTTGCAGCATAGTGGGACTGCGAGATGACGATCGAATGCAGACGACGCCCAACAACTTCGGACTTGATAAACTTGCCACAGTACATGAACTCGTCCTTCTCCACCTTGCCAGCCTTCAACTGACGACAAAGGCTGGCCCAGATCGGCCCATCCAGGAACGCATCATCTGCTGCGCAGATGATGTCATCAACATGACAACCCACCATTTCCACCGGCGCGCGAGGAAGTTCATCGAACATGAACAGTTCTTCGTCCTGGATCTGCTCAACAGTATCCAGTGTGGGCTGCGGTGCTCGCGCCACCTCGGCTGCTGCATCTCCACCGGAACTCCCATTGTCTGGCAAAATCCAGAGCATCGGATCGCTTTTCAACGGTCTGAAACCGTGTGCCCGCAGCTCTTCCTCGAGCCGCAACTGCCACCTTCGTGGCGCATCCTTGAACCCGTACAAAGATTTACGCACTATGAAATGACAATCCCGTGGGAACCCGTACAACCCGTCTCGAAGAATGCACGGCGACCGCATCAGCAACGGCTCTTCGCTCGCATCAAAGAAATGCCCTTGCAAGAAAGCACACTCGTAGTCACACAGAGCGATGCGTTTGTTGTACTGCACAGCGGCCTGGCAGATCATCTTCAACCCAATCTCCGATAGTGTCTCCGAGGCCGTGTCTTCGACTCCAAGAGCACGCGGATCCTGAAAACCTCGGGCACACCAACTCCTCACACTAGCAGCACCATGCGCACTTGGGACCCACGGACCGAAAACCGGGCCTGGTGCTGCGCCGCCAACTGTCGCAGGACTGCTACGCACACTACCAGGCACATGATCACTTTCGAGCCACTGACTGAAACCATCAGCTTCAGGAGTTCCCTGCGGCTCGTTCAACTCGTCGCGCGTGATCATTGAGAAATGCTGCGGAGTGACAGGGTTTAGTCGCGCCAACAGGTTCGTTGCCCGTCGCTGCCCGTTTTCCGCAGGCGGATGACCCATCAACTGAAAATCAAAAGAGTCGCTTCCATGCGACGATGGAGTCATCATCGTGCGCTGTCGATCTATTACACGCTGATGCGGCTGCTGAAGCAATGGAGGCACCGTCGAAACTGCACCCTTCTCTGGCATTCCCAGAGCGACACGAATTTTCTTCAGCAGCTCTGGCTTCACGTTCTGCCGCTCAGATGTTGTACCGATTTGCCGCACTTTATCCAAGCTATCCTCAGGCACCATAAACACGACATAAACCTGGCCCTCAACGGTGATGACACGCGTGTTTTCGAGTGTACCGCCCTGGGCTTCCTCGATTTCCGCCACAAACACACGGGCAGCGCCAAGCTGACACACGTAAGCAATAACCACCGTGAAGGCATGCTTGTTCGTGTAGGCGTACCACCGACCTGGTACGACGCATGGACTAGCCATCCTGCCGATGATTCAGTCGCACGCAGAAATGCCCACGCTCTGCGTAGGTTGTCTGGCCCCGTGCACTGCACAGGATCGCAGAAACTGGAGTCTTGATCGCACGATCCCACGCTCTGCGCAGGATATAAGATGCCCGCGCTCTGCGCAGGATCACTGGAACTTGAGTCTTGATCGCACGCTCCCACGCTCTGCGCAGGAGTATACCCACGCTCTGCGCAGGATCAAAAGCACCGAAATCTTGATTGCCCGCTCCCACGCTCTGCGCAGGAAGGCGCCCACGCTCTGCGCAGGGTCAGAGGCGTCGCAGTCTTGATTTCGCAGTCCCACACTCTGCGTAGGAAGACGCCCGCGCTCTGCGCAGGATCAACGGAAAAGAAATCTTGACCTCACAATCCCACGCTCTGCGCAGGAAGCTGCCCACGCTCTGCGCAGGATCAATGGAAAAGAAATCTTTACCACACGCTCCTACACCAACGATGTCCGAGGAAATGCGTCTTTCCGCTTGTCACCACGTAGCGCCGTGGCCCTTGTTCCGTCAGAAGAAGAATCAACCCCACACCGAGGTAGACACCACCACTTCGCACCACTCCCGCTATGTCGCTGATCCGAGTACTGCTGAAGAAGACTTGCCGCGATAATCGTCTTCAGCTCAACCCGAATGTCCAGTAGCAGGTAGCACACGCCAACAGAAACGACTCGGCCTTCTGTCGCGGTCGTAGAGCAATCGCCCGTGAGCTCTACCCGAGGTCCGGTCAGTTATGGAGGAGCCATGTTAAAGTGATAATGCCTATGCTCTACCTATGCGACTAGGAAAATCCTAACTATATGGTAGAGCAACTAGACTACGTCAAGCTCATGCACTGAAGGTGCAGAGAACACGCATACTCTCACTATGCGTCTGTCCAAGGATCTCCCAAGCGTCGATCTTGACACAAGTCAAAGCTCGCCTCTGCCTCGGCGAGGTGTTGAATCTTCTATAGACGAAACTACGTTGATGGAGAGCACAGATGACATCGTTTGCTCAATGTAGAGCGTTGACCATTTGTTCCAGTTCAACCACTCACCACATCAAGACATCAAGTACACCACGCCACGGCGCGTAGATCAAGTCGCGCTTTCATTCCCTCGTCACGCATCACTCCTTGTTCACGCTAGTGACTACCTTGACGCCATCAACGAAATAATCAGAACACAATCGTGATTGCAGAATCACAATTGACACTGGGCATGGCACGCGACCGTTCATCACTGACATTGATTCATTGGGAATGATGCATTCGCTCATGAGTAAGTGCTACCACAGTGACACCCCATCATTCATCGAAGAAGACTGCACTGTCGTGCTCCTGATGTGCACCCCAGACTGTAGATGAGTGTTTCACCAGCAATACACGTGCATCTGCACAGGCATGGCCGATCATCCGCAGCCTTGAAGGGTTTTTGAGTCTCAAGATGCCAGAGAGCCTGGGGTATGACGGTGTTTCAGGAATGATTGTGCATCATCATCATCATCATCATCATCATTCGTTTGCATCACAGCCCGAATCATCCGTGAATTTTGATAGAACGCACTAATCGCCTCCGTCAATGCTGTCGGCAGGTGAAATGAATTTCACTCCATACAGGGTCACAGCGTGTAGAATCCGGACAAAGAAAACGGCAACACAGGTATACTATCAACATGACGAGTCAGCTGCAGAGCATCGGCATTCCGCAACTCTTCCCGGGAGATGGTATGTCATTTTCTTTGTGCACGAGCGAAATTCACGAAAGAGACAAAACATCATCACATTACTTGTCTTTACCCTGTCGGGATAGATCTTCTCTTTGAAGAAGTCTTCGGCTCGGGTGCGATCTTTACCCTGAGTAACAGTAATATCGATGATATTGCGAATATACATATCGTGCCTTTTCAATGTCGACAGCGCAACGCTGAAAACTACTTCGCATTGTTGCTACGCGTGCAAGTGATAGATATGCTGTACAGATGGAGCTAGCCCGGAATTGGTGCGTTTCCGCAGCCGGGTGCAGGAACTGTTGGGGGCGCTCGAAAACAACACGACATTTTCGGGATCCATAACTGCGGGCTCGAATGGCTGGAATAGGAACGTGGTCCAAGAATTGAAGCTGAAAGAGGTACAAGAATTAAAGACCCCTGGCTTCTCGACAGCACAGCAGTCCTCCATCAGCCCGAATGGTGCGCTGTAAAGGTACTCTCGCAGTCGCCACTGTCTGTCCCGTCGGGTACCGGCACGAGAAAACACGCTGGGATAGAAAATGGAATACTCTCTTCCCGTACAACCCCTTTCCAACCGTTGCTACTGGCACATGCTGGCAATCACTGTTGTGGGGAATCAATCCTGCTGCGGTGTCGCATTCGGACCTCGTGTCAATCGGACCACCTGTCAATCTTCCTTGGTCATTCTCAATTGAGTGCATGCGCCGCATGGCCGCGTCTTGTCGAAGCACCTGGCTCTCGTGGATTGTTTCTAAGCCGAGCGACCTAAATGATTCATTCCGCGGCTTTCGTTTCGTCACCGAGGTGCAGTACCGCCTCTCCGAAGCCTTGAGCTCCAAAGCCTTGAAAGTGCAGATCTCCTCCTCCCACTGAGGCCGAAATCACACGCACGAATGGCGGAAATGTTGCAAGCATCCTAGGCACCGTGCATCCTTTGACTTGGATGACCGAAACGATGCACAGTCAAGCAGCTCGCGAGACGAGCATCAAACACGACACCATAGAGTGCGGAGCAGTATTGGGGTAGTCATCTGCATGCCAGCTTTGCGATGGTGCAGCCAACACAAATGCTGTTTCATCGTTTTTTCTCTCACATCTTGTGTGGGGAAGTTTTTTCTGCATGGTGCATGTGTGTAGTACATGCTGGTGAAGCAAAGCGGACGCGCAGATCGTCATACACGAAGTGGAAACCTCATCGATAGGACGTAAAACGTTGATCAGGACTCGGAGCCACTGAAAGACATGGAAGCGAGCCTGAAGGAGTGGAAAACCGAAACCAGCAAATTGCAAAAGCCAGCAATCGAGGCTCTCAAGTTGTGGTTGGGTCGCGCGGATTGGAACTGGTAATAGTCACATCCAACAGAAGTAAGTATTGATACCCCCATAGTGCTTTGTATCTACATCCAACAGAGGTAGGTGCGTATGTACAATGGCAAAGCACTTGCGATTGTGAAGGTCCTGTGCATGCAGATATTGAAATTTACAATCTCCATATGAGTGCATTGTGCTGAGAAATTGTGTGCAAACACGTGTTTCGCCTAGACGGTAATGCGCCCACCTGTTCGTGCTGGATAGTGCGTTCATGTCTCTTGTCACATGACACCTTATGAATTTGATGACGGCTTCCGGTCGTCTGTGTTGTTCGTTGTGATGTTGTGCAAGAAGCTTCGAGGAGGATGTGCTGATGGATTGTTCCTGGCCCAGTGCAGCGTTGAAAGCATACTACTTTCCAGGAAATTTTTTGGCGACGCGAAGCAACAGCTCTGCGAAAATTTGTACGTGTGGTCGGCAGATCTGAAGAGGATTCAATCCGACTTGGCAAAGAGCGGCTGGGGGCCTCGTATATATTCAGTTGTCGTAATTTTATTCGATGTAATACTGACATCCATTAGTTCCACTTCTGTATCATCTACGTGATTGAGAAAAAAAGCCTGCTCATGCACTACTGTCACATAGTATGGGTCGACTCCTTTGAAATGTGAATTGAAAATTGAAGGGGTGAAAAACTGAGTGGAAGACACGGCATCTCGACTAGGACCTAAAAGCACAAGACTGGAAGACAAAGCATGGTGGCGACTGATTCATGCCTTGTCTCATGATGGTGCAACCAGTGTCTCTCGATTCGAGAGTGCAACGTGTGTCGATCAAAAATGTTTATACAGATGTGTTTCTGCCAACAAGCGAAGCCAGAAGCGTGGCGTTGACGGGGTATGATGATAGGGGTCGCGCACGACCTGGGACTCTGGAGCCCGTGGACGAGTTGCGGACGCGGGATTTTCCCAAAGCTGCGCGGGTTATGAAAGTTTCGAAACAAGTTGTCTTGGAGAGGCTGCTAAAGATCTATGCAGAAAAAAATGGTGAGGTGATGATGATACGGGAGCCAGGTGAAGTTCCGGGCGATCTTTTTTTCGTAAAGGACCGCAAGCCCCCCGAAACCGTATCCAAAATAGCGGAAAAGGCGATGCCATCGGTGATTCAGCAACTGCGCAACCTGGTCGCACCCGGGGGAGAACACTGCAAGAAACTCACGGTTTGTGAACATGGCAGTGATAAAATTTTGATTTTTATAAGTTCCATGTCCATTAAATGAGCTCGATCACAGATTCTGCGGCATGGCGTTCCGAACTTCCGTCGCACGCTGCCTCGTGAACGTGACAGAGTGATTGACTTGATGCGCACATCTGGGTTCGCTGTGCTCCTGCTGGTTCAGTGCCAGGAAAACGTGATTTTCAATGTGAAGAACGAATTTTCAACTCATAGAGTCATAATATGAAAATAACGATCATGCGCAGAAAGCGAAGCAGATGGAGATGGAGGCCAAGTATGGGGACAATGCAGCTCATCTTGGAAGCCTGTTCCCTCAAGTTCCCGACTTAGGTGGCAGCTTCAAAAAGCTCAATAAATTCCCCGCCTTCTTCGGCAGTATCAAAGGCCTCCTGGGATCATACCAATCCGACTACTGCAAGTCGTGGAACATTAGCCAAGAGCCCGGGCGCCTCAGTGAGTGCCAATACGTTGCGACCGAGGTACTGGGCGTTACAATTCTAGATCGTTGCTCCTCGAGAGGGCGCGAAGCGCCCACGAGCGGAGCATGTTACGGCGCGAAGCGACTGTTGTGGCCTAGAGAGGTGGGCGCGAAGCGCCCAATGCCATGGCCGAACTGCGCCGGCGCGTAGCGCGCAATTGACCCACCGTCCATTTGAGGCCCGAAGCGCCTTGTGCCTTGTGTCAGACGCGAAGCGTCGCTCGTCAGCCTGGAGTGTCGGCGCGCAGCGCCGTAGTTGAAGCACTAGTCGCCTGCAATGGGCGCGAAGAGCCGTCACTCGCGAACGGACCCGCGGGCGCGAAGCGCTCGAAAAGTAAATCTGTTTCAGTAGGTGTGGAACCCCTGAATCCGGCGCGGAGCGTCGTGAGTCGCGCGCGAAACGCGTGAAGTAAGCTCTGAAACTCATGTTTCGGTCTGCATCCGGTCATGTTAACGGCCGTCAGTCGCGCGCGCAGCGCCCGAAATGTTTTTTTGTCCTGACGGCGGCACGAAGCGCACAAAATAAGTGTTGAAGTTTATTTTCGGTATAACTCGTAAACTCGGCTCGAAGCGCCGTCAGTCGCGCGCGAAGCGCCCGAAATGAGCTCCGCGTTTAATTTATGTTTCAGCATTCACCGGCGCGAAGCGTCCGAAATTAGTTTTGAAGTGTACGCTTTTTCGTTTTGATTGCGTCCGAAAAAGAATCAGATCAGTTTGAAAATTTGATTCGCAATGCTTTTTCGCTTTTTCGTTCGACGATGCAAATTCGTCGGTCGTGGGATGTTGATCGCGCAGTCGCAGCGCGCAGACGGCGGTTCACGTTTCGCATTGATCCCGAGTTGAATTGAATTGGCAATTGAATCGGTCACCCCCCTAAGACGTGACGTGTTTCGCGTCAGTATATACTAAACTTAGAGAATGTTTTAGAAGTAGTTGGTATTGAAAACTAGCTATAAAATGTTTATTCCATTGACAGCTAATCGATGTCGCGTCATTGAAAAGATTGTAGTTGCTAATTTTGAAAAGTATCATGGCGTGCTATGGGACATGAAATACATCCGGATGCTCCCCCTCGGTCATGTGTCCTTTCCACAAACAGTCACGAAAGATTGGTCTATCGCACGCGACATCCCTGCCATGCTCAAATGCTCCGTGGCGCCAAGTTGTGAACTGATGTCGCAGTATTCATCGTTGTCCGTAAAACTGAGATGAAAACGGACCCTATGATGCTGTTCCATCTGCTGCAGAAGGTGATGGGGCCGGCGTGGAAACCGCACAGCGACACCGACTGTATGCAATTTCTATCAAATGTGAATAGACTGTTTCAATATGTTGCTGCTTTCAGATCATGGTGACCATGGGCATTTTCATTGTTCGACCGTGGCGGTGACGCATTGGTGCATCGCAGTCGTGAAAGTTGCAAGCGGAGCTTTTCAAGATCACGAAAATGTGAAAAGTGACGCTGCTCGCAGCGGCAGCCGTTGCGTTGCAGTTAGTAGCTGAGGTGCTCCCATCGCTACTACATGTAACAAGTAAACGCATGGGGTCAAACAACAGTGACCAAGCCGGAAGAGTACGAGCCGAGCTGTAGCACGCCGTGCTCGTGGCGGGACATCGTGTTGGAGCGACTCACATACATGACCAAGAAGGAACCCGAATTCGAAGGGCTGAATGAACCGGAGAGCTACATAACGACCTGGTGGAAGAAAATCGTGACCCAAGAACTCGCACACGCGGGTACTCTCACCGCCATGCCAGTTTTTGGATAACATGGCCCATCATTTTCACTACATACCAGCTTCGCCATTGCTTGTGCTGGGAAAATTCTTTCCTCACTGTGGTAATAGCCTGCTAATATTGAATCATTTCAACATGAGACGTGTTGCAGCGAGCGATCGGAGTAATACTCCAATGCGAACAGTGCTTGGGCCCGGCGAGGCCACAACGCGCGACCGCAGGCTCTTGCGCACAATTCAGACTGCGCCGGAGCGATGCGCTTTGGATGGGGCGACGTACTAAAAAGATAAAATCCTTCTCTGAGATCGGGCGACTTACAATTACGCGCTCAGCCTGGTTCCTGATGTTTCCGGAAAAGAACCAGCCACGATAAGAAACGCTCTCGGAAACCTAGCTGTGGTACTTCGAATTCCGAGCTTTTCGAATGCACAGGCATGTGTGTGCGTCTTCTTCGTCAGGATGTGGGAAGTGCGTGTCGCCATGCCATGCATGTATACTGTATAGCAAATGCCAGTATATGCAAAAGCAATAGCACAGCAAAATTGCTATCAGTGCGCTCCAGTACATGCAATTCAATGTTTGACATTTTCGACGCCTTCCATTCATGGGCAGACTGTCAAGGGATGTGTCATGTGCTGATAGACGTGATCGACGTAGTAGTGGATCGGCAATGGAAATTACGGTCAAGCTCACAGGTGCTCCATGACCGCCGTAGTAATTTGTGGTGCTTGGCCGTTCAATCGACGTGTGTATACATCTCAAACTCTACATGATGGTCTCTGCTTCATGGCAGCATGCTTGCGTGGTAGCATGAATTTTTTTTCTCTTGAAAAACAGTTGTTGGCACAGCCGCAGCAGTATTTCTTCGCCTCAGTCCCGGTTTGGTGGTCGGAGGATCGGGTGGGACCCCTCTACGAAAATGTATTCATTGCTCAAAACTGCCAGCTGCGGCCAAGAGATGATCACGTCAGTAGAATCTGGCGTGGAGGTAGTACATCTAGAGAGCCAATGCGCGCAATACAGTGGCTGAGATAGTATGATACAATCGTCAGTGATCGCAATGATTGTGATATCCATTGAACGGCAAGAGTGCGGCGAAGTGACATGTGGGCAGCGAAATTCGACATGTTTCACCTCCTGTCAAACGGGCCCAATGATTGGCCCAGGGCCCGGGTCGTGGCACTGGCTTTGGTAACGAACAACACCCAGGCCGGCAGAGCAGTGCAAGCGCAGCGAAAAATGAAAAACGCACCAAAAAATAGATTAAGGGGAGGTTAGTGCGCCTCCGGCAGGAAAGTGTCGACAGGATGCATTCGAGAAAAGAAGAGATGAAGCGAGTCGCCGTGTGGTCTGGCGCTTCTCTGAAGGAACTCTTTCCGCACTGGAGGGCGGGTGTCCCTCTGTCCCCTTCCGATATCAAGCGGAGCATACGATTGCTAGGGAGCAAGGCTGCTGGGTCACAGCTAAGTGGTGTGGACGCAATCTCGGAGGCTGACTTTCACCACCTCGTCACCCTCCTTGCCCACGTATAAATGAATTAATTAGTGTCATTCGTCTAGCGCCCTTTCTTGTCCGCGATAACGACTCAACTAAGACTTCCTGCCGCGGAGAGTGCATTGAGTGACTTGACTTTTGAGCCACGCGGCCACAGGTGTCAACGATGCCTGAGGAATGGTGGCGCACAGAGACTGGGGAGGATACGTGGTGGGGCCGCGCAGGTGAGATGGCGGAGAGCATGGAGAGCTTTATGGGGAAGGCGAAGAGCTTTGTGACAGGGATGGCGAAGTGCGAAGCCAAGGAACCGACGTCATGCCGTGCGAGTGATCTGGACGAAGAAGAACTAAAAACCGCTTGGAGGATGTACGAAAGTCAAAGACTTAGGGACGACCCCAGAGGTGCAATGACAAATGAATATCTGCTGCGTGTCTGAAAAGGGTGGTATCATCAAATGTCGTCGGCAGACTATGGTCTGGCTGCACATATGCGAAGAGTGGCTACGCGCACATCAAAAATGGCGTTGCAGAAAACAGGGCACCACGGGCAGAAGAGTGACCTGCAGCTGCGTGGAGAGGAGTGTGAGACCTCTCACTCATAAATATGCTGCACAAGTAGGAGGCTGAATTTGTTTGCATTACACGCGATTGCTATGGCACAATCCCTGTGCTCGTGCTTCTTCCGTTGCGAGATCGCCTAAGGTCTGCGCAGCAAAAGGGAGCTGCAGCGGAGTATGTGCGGAGGACGGTTTGTGTGCATAAAAATACTGTTGCTTTATACTAGAAAAATGCCGAACTCAACTACTTCAAGGTAACTACGACAAGCTGAACGGAGACGTCTGGTGGCAGAAAAGCAATGACTGGACGAAAATCCAAGAAGACCTCAAGAATACAGCGGGGCTGAATGCGACAAAAGAAATCCGGGAATACTTCTGGGGTGCGTTCAAGACGCATCAATGCGGACATCCAGGCTACTATGGTCAAACAAAAAGAAATTCAGACAACGAAGAAAAGAAGAAATTTTCGAAGAAAATCCTGCACCACCAAATCCCATACAAGCCCGCATTCAATGTCACGAAGTATATTCCTTCATCATCCGGCAATTCACTTTTTCGTTCGTTGTTCAGGCGGCGTCAGCGCTCACGCCATACGTAGTCCACATACAGTGACTCGCCTACACACCAGTTGTGGTGTCCGACTCTCACCCGCTGCACCTGCAGAGTTTTTTGCACGCATAAAAACCCGCAGGCTTACACTTCATACTGCAGAGATGGACACAGTTGCATCAAATAAAGAATCAGTAAACAGACTTCGTCGAAAATCAGGAATGAAGGCCGAACAAGATAGACAGTGAATGGCACGCAGTGGCACTGAAACTGTAGAAAGACCTTAATTTTGCTGAGAAAACTCTTACCGCCAACTGCGCCAACTGAGGCCCATTCCTGTCGACGACAGTCGAAATCCATCGCGATCATACTGCGAACGGAAATTTCGCGTCAACGAGTTGCAACTGTGGGAACATCCTCTGCACGTCTTTGACCCACTCAGGCCGACTCATGCCATCGCTGATGTTCAACTTCGTGTTGACGTACGAGAACCACCCCAAGACTTTGCTCCTCACATTTGTCGAGTGCAGCTGCCACACCGTTGACGAGAAGAGACTGTCACGCGCGTACCCGTCCATGATACACGATATCGCAACCTTGTTATCAGCATGAAAGGAAACTCGGCGACCTGCAATCAGGGAGCTGAAAGTCTCAGCACCAACTGCTACGGCTAATGCCTCGTACGTTGCTATTGGCTGCTTTTGACGACTATTTGCATCCTCAACGATGGGCTTCGGCACCGGCTCAGTAAACCCGTACACCTTCACCTCTGACGACGAGTTTTCATCGGCGACTACAGGCAGGAACAGCACTCCCCCCATATGCTTGACGTTTGTTCTATTACGAGCGTCCGTGTAGAGATGCGCCCTTGGCAGGGTCCATACTGCGATGTCTAAGTCAAGAGGCGGCGCCTGATACGCCAACAGCTGCAGATTCTGAAGACACTGTACAGTTTGCTCGCGCGTAAGCCCCGAAGTAACTTTTCCGCCCCTCGGATCCTCAGGATCTGCATCATCACGATACTTCATCATAGCTGACCCCTGCGAAGACTCCATCAACTGATACAAATTCGAATACAGATGCCTTCCTGCAACGAACTTGGTACTTGTGAGGATGAAGTTTGCGAGCCCCAGAACCTGCTGTAGCATCTTTACTGAAAAACCGACGACGAGACTACCCTGCGCTGTTATGAATTTGCCGATATCAGCAGCTAACTGCTGTCGTTTTTCGAACTTTACCGCCACCACGACTCGCCCACGCGTATCGAGATGATACACCAGACCAAGCGCCTCCAGCGCTTTCCCGACATAGTTCTTCTTGATCGATATGTTCATGAATTTATCGAAAAGCCACGTCAGGCAATCGAACCCGTACACCACCGTTGCGTCCCGCTCAAAACCGCAGGTATCGTCGATGTACTTGTGGCAGAGACTAAGCCTAGTACAGAAACATCTCGTTCGCGATTACTCTGAGAGCCCGACTAAGCCTAGACGCCCCATAGGGACTATGCGTGTTCCCGAAGGATGTTGCGAAGGACCGAACGTACCGCCAACGATGTTGACTCGGACTCCAGAATGCCAACACTGCATCATCGGGATTCATCGTCGGAATACAGCCATAGTAATCTTCGAAGTCACACTTAAACCCCGACAGATCCTCGTACTGTGGCCGAAATACTTTTTGCGCTCCCACCGCAAAGGGCTCCGTCAACATCGACTTCAAAGAAGATTCGTCGGCACTCTTACTTTTTCTTTCCTTAGCACGCTGCATGTACTGACGAAAAGCGATTGACTCTTCTTTGGCCGACGAAAAAACGCCTTCCCAGTCTTCGTACGATTTTCCGTCACCGGTTGTGGACTACACACCACAACTGGTGACTCGCCATACGTAGTCCACATACAATCCACATACATGTCGTCATCACCGGTTGTCACTGTCCAGCGTGGTCACGCAATATTGCGTTTCGTGTCACTACCATGTTGCTGTGAGTCCAGAAGTGATCGATGATAGCTCTCGTTGTTGTCTGGCTTCGACAGTTCTTCCGATTATATGAGGGCTTTCCAACCTTAAACCTTCATAGTTTTACTTCGTTAATGTTGGCATTTTCTTCTTAGTTGCACGTTTGGTGCCTTCTTTGGAACTACGATGTGAAAAGTCGTCCACAGTCACTTGCGTGTGTTGCATAGAAATGGTCATGTTTGCGTCGTACCAAAAATGCGTAGGATGGCTGTCTTCTTGCGGGACTCCGGCGGCCCGCGCCGTTGGTCGCATCTGG
>JACLAC010023592.1_pt1 | contig 15281 bp, 10 predicted proteins | sample 8027881 | NCBI WGS metagenome assembly JACLAC01 (sample SAMN15725517, study PRJNA655200) | protist metagenome | isolation source: fluorescence activated cell sorting (FACS) single amplified genomes of... | place: Spain: Blaines Bay Microbial Observatory, Mediterranean Sea | collected 2016-01-19
ATAACAATGACAACAATAGCTACAAATGATATTGATATAAAATTAGCAGAAACAAATATCAACGACGATGAAGCTGATACTATGAATAATCCAACCACCAACACCACTATTAAACAGAAAGATATGAATATTACTAATAATGATAAAAATAGTATTGTTGCTACTGACGGAAAAAAAAAGGAAAAAGAAAAAAAAGTACCAAGAAGTACATTAATTGCTGCGTATAGACAAGAATGCCAAAAGAAATATGCTGCATTAACAAATGATAAAGATGCAGTTGAGAAATTGAATACAGAATTAAGAAGATTATTCCCATTATATAAGGAAGTAGATGAAAAAATGCGTTTAAGATCTGTTAATTTATTTGATATGGAATTTGAAACATTAAAACCTTTTATTGAATTTAGGATTTTACAACAAGTTATGCAAGAATTATCTGAAATTCGTATAAATACATCTAAAAAACCAGATAAAATGATTGAACGAAGTAAGAAAATTACTGCATATACAGAAGAATGCCAACGAAAATATTTTGGATGGATCGATAAACCAAATGCAGCTAAAAAATTAAATACTGAAGGACAAAAACTCATGCCACGTTACATGGAAGTACATGAAAAAATGCGTAAACGAAATTTAAGTATGTCGGAATTAGATTTTGAAAGTTTAAAACCGTTGATAGCATATAGATATTTGCAACAAGCTATGAAGGAATTTACCGCAGATGCTATCAGAGGCAGTAGTAAAGGTCGACGTGTAGCACATGGTGGTCGTTCACGTGGTGGTCTTCAATCATGTTCATGTTGTGGTCCACCTACAAATGCTCGTGGGGCATCAGGCCGTCCATCCTCCAATGGTCCTCCCAAACCAAGACCAATGCCACCACCGTATCCTCCACCAGGAAATGGGAAAAAAATACCAAATATGGTTGTCGGTAATAATAACGAGAAACGAAAATCATTTGAAAAAGATATTGAAAGTTTCGATGTGACGAAAAGAGATAATGTTATTAATTTTCTAAAATGGGCAAAAAAATGGTTAGAATCTGATGAATTGCAAAATGAGATTCAATTAAAATGCAAAGATAAAGAAAAGAAAGAGAAAGAACGTATTATTTATGACATTTTTGAAGAAGGTTATAATAAAGAATGGATCAAATCAGTTGAAAAAGATTTAAATATTGAAAAAGGAAATGCGGAAAATCGTTTAATGTTTGCCTATGAGAAATACGTTAGTCGTGGAAAAAAAGATTATTTTTATTATTTAATACAAAAATTATATAAAGCATTTCAAAAAGCGGAAGATGGCTGTTTTCATATTGGTGTATATGGATCCGATATATTTGAAAAAAAACAAATACGGGATAAAAAAATACGTGAATATAGGAAAGAAGCACAAGAAAAATATATTAATTATTTAAATGAAAACGATGATGAAGGTGATGATATTGATCGATTAAATGATGAATTTATGAGATTGGTACCAATTTATAGGGATTTACGTGAAAAAATTAGAAGTGGAAAAATAGATCCTGCAGAGATGGATTTTGAAACCATAAAACCAATGATTGAATTTCAAGCACTTGAACGGATCATGGATTTATTAGTCAATGATCAAGAAGATAATGATGATGATTATTATATGAATCAAAGTTATAATACTACCCATGCAGGACCAGCGAATCAAGCAGAATGTTATGATCCATGTTGTCAACCATTAATGCCAACAACAGTTGGAGGAAAGAAAAAACCAGCAAAACCGAAAACATTTAAACGAAAGATTCAAACGAAAAGAAATAATATTTCACAACGTAGTGCGATTAATGCAAAACTTGCTGCTTCCACTACTAATACAACTAATGAAAATAGTAATGGTACAAATAATAAAAAAAATACAACAACAGGTATGTACAACTTTTTTTTTTTGTTTTCCAATTTCCCCAATTTTTGCTTATATATATATTGTTCGATCTCACATTAATTATATACCCCCATGTCAAACATACACATTACTAACATTTTTTTATGAAAAATATTTATCAATTATTATTATTAGGAGGTGGAGCAGATGATTTATTAAATATGTTTATGAGTTAACATTTTTGAAGTTCAAATGCGAAAAAAAAAGTATATCTCTAATTGTGAAAAATTCAGTACAAAAACCATCATAGGCTTGTATAGTTGTATTTTTACAGTTATGTTACAATTATTCAAACTTTAATATATTATAAAATATCCTCATTTGTACAGTTTTAATTATGTTCGTAAAATACACTTAATAGAATGTAAATATATTTTATTTTTGTATATAAATATAGGCTATGTTATTCCAACACAGATATAGTTCTAGAATAGTGTTTGAAAATTTCATTTTTTGAAATAGATGTACGATAATTAGTATACTAATTTAATGCATATTTGATAGGAACCATGTGATGACATATTTTAAATTTTATAACTACACACTATTGAATTTTTGAACAATTTTTTGAACAAAATTTGGCTTTACTAAAAGGATACTAATATATATATATCAGTCGTCTATACACATGTAAATAGATCCAAACACAACAAGATGTATCATAACACATACAAAAAATGCTTTGCGCGTCTTATAATATGACCCTGATACTAACATTTCTAAAAATTATTTAGGATTTGTAATTTGCAGCAGGCCCGGCAGGCTGGGCAGGCATCTCTTGCACCTTTATTGTCTGTTGTTCCTTTATCCCTTTCTTTCTACGCCAAAAGAAATATGACGCGACAATAGCAATAATAACTACTACCACGGCAACGATGATGATTATTACCACAGGCCCGCCACCCTTACCCTTGCCCTTTAGTCCTAGTTTTGATTTGTCTTTACAACACCAAAATATATTCTTGCTTTCAGTTTCCTCATTTCCAGCAAACACTTCAAAATCATCCAAGCATTCCCTTTTTTCTCCTATTTCTGCCGTACAATGCCCCGCTCTCTTTTTCGCTTTCTTATCTAATTTTCCAGTACATTTAGATTTATCGCAAATGTAATTTTCCCATTTGCTTACTTCTTCAGCTGGACAACAAAAGTATTGTCCTGTTATAGGGGGGTATCGTGGAGCTGGCGTATAACACTGACCAGCTCCCTCCACTTCTAATACTTGAAGACCTCGAGCACACTTTTTTACTTCTCTTGGCTGGTGCCCCGAACAACAACCCGAAGTGGTACCACAAGCGTTCTTACTATCCATATTGCTACTACCACTACCTCTTTCACATTTTGCCAGTTTTGGTGGAGGGTCAAACCGGCAGCACTCAAATACGCCACAATAATCACCTTTAGCAAGCACATTATAGCCATAATTGCACTTATGTGACGCGAGGTCTGCGCAGTCCTCACAACCCCCACGTGTTGAAACACAAATGTCATTATGTTGCAAACAATGTTTCGGTTGTGTACTTTTTGCTGTAATCGTTGCACCACTTTCGCTATAAATTTCCACACTTTTTAGAGCTATAAACATTTTTATATAATGGTGTATACATATATACAGTAATGGTGTCGCCGTGTTGCTCTTTCGTGTGTTAGACAAAAATGATACAGGTACGCAGGTACGCGTGCCAGAGTACCAGAACAATGGTATGCAGTGCTGCTATAAAACAAAACCATCACAGGCTTATCGAGAATATGTGAAAAATTCAGTACAAAAACCATCACAGGCTTGTATAGTTGTATTTTTACAGTTATGTTACAATTATTCCAACTTTAATACATTATAAAATATCCTCATTTGTACAGTTTTCATTATGTTCGTAAAATACACTTAATAGAATGTAAACATATTTTATTTTTATATATAAATATAGGCTATGTTATTCCAACACAGATATAGTTTTTGAAATAGATGTACGATAATTAGTATATACTATTTTAATGCATATTTGATAGGATCACCAAGCCGGGGGCCGGGTGATGACGTGATGACGTGATGACATATTTTCGTTGTAGAACAAATGTGTGAAGGATTTGGAACAATTTCACGTATACCAAGTTTTATAACGACACACTATTGGATTTTTGAACAATTTTTTGAACAAAATTAGGCTTTACTTTTTTAATTATTACCCAATAGGAAACAAATATATATATATATATATACATGTAAATAGATCCAAACACAGAGATGCAAACACACACAGATATATATGTGTGAACAGAGAGATTGAAATATTGAAGTAATACAAACACATTCAATCCCAGCTACAGCTACAACAGCAGCAACAACATTAGCGACAACAACTCGATCACCAACTCCAATCTTACCAACAAGTACAATAACAATCGATTGGGATTATATGGTGCCTAACGGTCAGGTATGGAATAATGTGACAGAAATGCCATTAGTTCATTGTGAAATTGGTCAAACGGTAGAATTTATTTGGAAAAATTCAAATAATATGCATGATATATATGAATTATACAGTTATGAATCGTATATCGGCTGTGATTTCAATTCACAAGGAGCAGTAAAACATTCGATGGAATCCAAGGATAATACTTTCAGTTTTACGTGCGATTCAATGGGAACAAGATTTTTTGCATGTAGTGTTGATGATGCATGTAAAAATGGGAAACAACGTGTACGGGTACATGGAATAGATAGCCGTAAAACGCAATTAATCAGAGAACATGGTGGTTATACGTTGGCGGAATATATTAAAGAATCCGTCGTTTCATACCAAAACGGCGATACAATTGTACCAGAATCAAAGGCAATGCAATTGGAAAATATGTTATTGTCAATCGCAAGCAATTCGCCTTCATCATGCGCAGATTGGCTGATTCCAGGACATTTAAGCAATGCTACTTGTTTAGGTTATGTTTACACTGATTTAGGAGTTCTATATCGCCAACGTGCTTCCGTTGATCTAGAAATGGCTGAAATGTATTACAACAAAGCATTAGCTATCATTCCTAGTTTTTGCTTAGCAGAATCATATTTAGTGGAATTGCAAATAAAAGCAAATGATAAGCAAGCTGCGGATTATCAATTTAAAAAAGCATGTGATGCATGTGGAACCTTGAATCTAGATATGGAGTTGATTCGAATGGCATATAAAAGAAAAGGATGGGAACAACCATATGATAGTGTATGTAGCGATCGTGTCGATGTTGGTAGTAGTAGTGGTAGTAGTAGCAGCACTACGTTTGCACCATCTTCTAATAACAACGGGATTATAGGTAATTCATGTCAAAATGCAGATTGTTGTGGTTTAGGGACAGAATACGTTGATGGTAAATGTCAAATTAAATATACAGGTTTGCTGGATGCACATGCATTAGGATTTCCTATTAAACGCCATAGTCAATGTGATGAATAATGAAAAAAATATATATAGTGTGGGATATGTGGAGATATGTGATATGAAGTACCTAAATTATAATTTTTAAAAATATATATATAAATAGCACAATACACAATACGCGAAGAATGCTGGAATGCAAAACCGGCATTTTCTGAGTAGGTGACACATTTGTACTTAGTAGAATATACTTGTACACAAATTTTGATAGGAATGTAAAAATAACTTAGGATTGCATAAAGTTCAGCACAGCAGCGGTTGTTCTTCATTCATAGATCTATCATCAGCAACAACATACAAACAAAACTCTTGCCAACTACTTTATTATCATATATGGTAGTACGTTAGGGTACGTTTGAAGTTTGAATAGATATATATATCTATCCATTTTTGTAATAAAGTGGAGGTAGAGAGTAAACATAAAAGTAACACATTAGAACGGTAAGAAAGAATTTGATTCCTGGCGATGAGAAAAGTAGCAATTTTTTGTACCTTGTTGATATTGTGGGTGAAAGGTATCACTTGCTTGTCACCGTTGGATGAAGAAAGGGAAGCATGGAAAAAGATTTATGACCATTGGCAATTGGGAAAATTTAAAATAGAAAGTAGGTACGATAATGGAGAACAAAGATGCCGAAATGACGATCCGTGCTATTACTGCAATGGGTTGGAAGGAGGGGGTTCCAGCATACAGTGTAATAAAAACAAGTTCATCACTACTATTTATATGCCAAATGTATGGAGAGACTATGAAGGCTATATTAACGGCTCAATACCAGTTGAGTTGGGAAAATTAACACAGTTAAAATATATTGATGTTCGTTATCAACATTTAAGTGGATCATTGCCGACAGAAATAGGAAATTTGGAAAATTTAGAACGACTTTATCTTTCTAACAACCAATTGAGTGGATCAATACCTTCTTCAATAGGGAATTTAAAACAGTTAAAAGAACGACTTTATCTTTCTAACAATCAACTGAGTGGATCAATACCTTCTTCAATAGGGAATTTGAAAAATTTAGAACAACTTGATCTTTCTAACAACCAACTGAGTGGATCAATACCTTCTTCAATAGGGAATTTGGAAAATTTAGAACAACTTGATCTTAGTAACAATCAAATAAGTGATATTCCAAGTTCAATCGTAGACATGATAAAATTGAAAATACTTCGTCTCGCCAGCAATGATCTGTTAACCGAACCACCTCCAAGTGTAATTGAATTTTGCCAAACGAAAGGAAGAAGCTGCGATGGCATATATAATATTGCTTGGAAACACATATACGATCACTGGGATTTGGCTAATCATGATATTTCAAATAAATGTCGACTATACCCGTGTAGTGACCGTGACTGCGTACATGACATATTGAATCCTACGTATGAAAGTGAATGTTTCGGCTCAATTGTAGCATGCAATTCCTTAGGTTTTATTGACAAAATTTGTTTACCAAACATTCCTCTTGGCAGAACTATTCCAAAAGCCATAGGAAACGTTAAACACTTATCTTTACTTAATTTGGAAGGCAGTAATTTAAATGGCTTGATACCAAATTCGATTGCAAATTTAAAACAATTAGTCACTCTTGACCTGGGCAATAACCAATTCACATACCCAATTTCACCAAGTATACATAAATTTTGCCTCAATACAACAAGAACATGTGAAGGTATAGAAGGTCCGCCATTTTGCTCCGCATTTGGCGGCATTCCTTCCGCGGATCTAGAATCTTGTATCAAGTGTACGTACGAACCTTTAACGATAATAATTATTACTGTTGTAATTGGTATTTTAATGGTATTTGCAATTCGTAAAAAAATGCAATTACTCCATGATTATCCAGGCGCTGTTGGTGGAACTCTGGCATCAATTAGTATTTTAACGTCACATGCCCAAATGATGTCAGTTATCTCACGTATGAAATTGTCTTGGCCAGGAAAAGTAAAGGAGGCACAAAGTGCTTTAAATGTGTTTAATTTAAATTTACCAGCCGTTGTAAGTGTTCAATGCGCTTTGCCAACACAAGAGTCCAGGTCTTACACATCACAATTCTTTTGGTTGTTTCTTTTTCTTTTTTTTTGTCTTTCTCTATTTTTCCCAGGATGTATGAAATGTTTTACACGTTGCTGTTGTAAAAAATCACGTGATCTAAGAATTGATAAAGTTTACAATAAATTAGGCTTAATGATATCTTTAATGGCGGTGCCGTTTGCAAAAGCATTTATTCGTTTTTATGATTATATAGATCGTTTGAAGGAGCTGCACAACCGCGACTCTTCAATAGATATTAATGCAATAGTTAAATCCGTTATTTTATGTATTGTACTTCCAAGTTTTTCATACATATTTTTAAAATTTTTCCGTGAAATGCTTGTTGTTTCTGGTAAATGGGATGGCAACATGAAATGTTGGTGCTGTAATCAAAGTTGGGGTTTTGGATCCATTAAATTGTCAAAAGAACGTTTGGCACGGCGGATGCATTATTTAACAAAAAGGTTTAGTAAACGTGCACCGTATTGGCAATTCATAATTTGGGGGAGACAAATAAGCATTTTAATTTTTGAGTATAGTGTTTCAAACGTTTGGATAATGTCAATACTAGTAATTATTGTTTGCGCATTGTCATTGATATTGCATAATCAAGTCAAACCATATAAATATAAATTTCAAAACAAAGTAGAGAAATGGTTATTGAGAGTCAATATATTTATTGTAATCACAGCTGTTATTTACAGCGAGGTGTTGAAAAAGCTTATTGAAGTGGACGAGGAAAATATATGGTCATGGATACTTACAGTAATAATTTTAATTGGTATGTTTGGTTCGTTGTTAATTGCAATACTTTACCTTCAGTTATGGAAGAAATTTTTTTTATCTATGAAAACAATGTGGAAAAATGAAGAGATAGAAGGTGATGATCTGACAATGAGTGTAAATGAGGGTGGTTATGCTTTACTCGAGGAGGAGGAGTTGAGTGAGGGTGGTGGCGGCAGTGCTGTTAAAGAGGACATGGAAGATGAAGAAGAGGAGGAGGAAGGTGGTGATGTGGATGAAAATGCCATGGAATTGACATTGTTAAAACAATAAAAAATATGCACAATGTATGACATACGATGTTGGTAATTGTCTAATTATCGTCGTTAGCTTTGATTTACTGCCATTATACTTATATCTTTTTCAATTTTGACATTTTATATTAAATTTTGATGCAATAAAATAAATCAGTATACATCTTTTTTCAAGGTGCTATTGTATTTTTTAATGTAAAAATGACAAAATAATAAAATCATATAAAATACATATAGTAAATTATACTTATTAGTATATAAAACACGATTGGAATAAAAAAAAAGATGAGGGAATATAGAATAAAAGAATTTGGAAGTTAATAATCGACATAAGGTTTTCGGCAGCATGCTAGCCTGGCTAGCCCTAAGGCTAGCTATTATTCTAATTATAGCTAGCTAGCTACAGCTAGCATAATTTGTATTTTTTTTTATTTAATTTATTAAATACTTCCTTTTATCCAACAACAAATCCACCAGTAGCTTGTGTATTTTTCAATCGTTCATATCGTTGAAGTAATGGTGAGGCTTTTTTTTTACGTCTTGGACGATGCGGGGAATGTGGTGAAATAATATGAAAATGATTCTTATTAGAATCTAAGATATCATCAGTCAATTTCATCGCATCGTTAAATCCTTTCTGTTTTAATTTATAATGACGTCGAGCACTTCGTCTTATATATGTTTCCAACCGTTTTCGTTCTGCTTCTTTTAATAATTGTGCACGTTTTTCTCGTATTTTTTTAATTCTCTCATCGTTTCTAGTATAACCAGAATGAAACGAACTACTACCACTACCTGCTGTTTTTGGTCTATTCCTCATAATACTTTGTAGAGCTATGTGTTTGTACTCTGATACAGTAAGCGCCACACACAGACAATGGCTTTTCATGTATATTTATATTCACATTAACTAGATATATATAATAATATTGTAAATGTGTGCTTTTTTACATTTAAATATATGTACCTGGTGGTATTTATTGCAACATAATTCATATATTATATATGTGCATATGTAAGTTGTAACGTTGTAACCGATTAATAAAAATATTCATCAATTTCACCTTAAATGACACATACTTTATTCTTTCTCTTTGCTCGAAATGGAAAATCATCACCTCTTGACGACTTATTTTAGCATTATTTCTTGTTCTTATTATAGCAAAACTCCCCATAAACAGTAGTTGCAATACTCTATGTACACGTTCCCCCCTACCAAAAACGACGTTTAAGGATTCTACCAACTCATGTTCGTCTAGCATGGTAAACACAAATCTCTTCTTCGAGCCTTTGTGTACCGTTGACACCTTAAGATTTCCAGCAATTGATCCCCAGCCTGTGTACATGCTACAATGCTGTGTTCATAGAAAGATAAAACAAAACCATGTCAATTTCACCTTAAATAAAAAATGAATAGAATAGTATAAAAATCGTTATAATAAAGAGATAAAGATGATCCCAGAAGAGTTCTTCTTCTTCTTGTATTAAAATTTCAATTATGTGTAGTTATAAATTAAAAACATATATAAATATATATGAACTATGTCGAGTATAAATTGCACAATTGCATATATGGCCTCGTCCAACAAATTTATGTCATCATCACAATAAAAAACATATAGAATCGAAAATAGTGTACATATATCCTCCTCCTCATGGAAAGTAATAAAAACATATGACATGTGATGATACCAACATTGTACTCACGTGTTACATGTTCATATATATATATATATATATATATATATATAATGATATCAATCTCCTGTTGTGTTTGATGTCCTTTTTCTTTTAAATACCTTTTGTTGCTGTTCAAAAAATTATTAATCGATTTTTACCTACGCTTGCACTTTAACACTCCTTACTCCTTACCTGGTACTGGCTTACCAGCTTACCTGTAGCTGGCGTATAACTTTTGGTACATTCTAAAAATTAATAATAATATATTATAGCACGGTCATAGCACTAAACAAACTATGAGATCGGCTAATATCTCATTTCTATTAAGTATATTAATTAGTACCAGGTATAGTAGTGTATTATTACATCAAAATTTTGTTCTTGAACAACAAGCAACAAGATAGAACAAATATATAAATACATAATAGAAAAACACAGACTTTTAAAAGATAAGAAGTGAACGATATTATCGTGAAGCGATAAATACATTGCCTTTTCTTGTCTTGTTTCTCTTTTTTCTTTTTTTTTTTCTGTGTTTCTTTCCATTGATAAAAATAGTTTTGGTAAATTTTATTATATTCATTATTTATTTTTTTTGGTTGAAGATTTGCACATTTTAATTTTAATAAATAATAAAACAAATTAGATATATTATATTTATATCTTATTAATTTTGTGAAACCAAATTTGAAATAATAATATAATATAACATTCTTTCAATTACGAAAATACAAAGCAATAATATGCATACGGCAAAAACAAAATTACCATCCAATAATAACAATGCAAGTGTAATATCATTGATTTTACTTTCATTATTTGCTGGTATAAACAATGGATACAATTTTTATATAGGTTCTACATTAATAAGTTTATTACGTGGAGAAAATATGTTAAATCATCCAATTGAAGAAGCATTTATGAATTCAAGTATAACGTTTGGATGCGTATTTGGTTGCTTTATTGGTGGATATATGGCAGATGCATATGGACGAAAAACGGCAGTGATAGCTGGTGAAATTATAGTCATTTGTGGAACCATTGGACATTTAATTGGTAATATATCCGTCATACTTTCATTTCGTCTTGTCCTTGGTTTTGGACTTGGAATTTGTTCATTAATGAAACCTATGTATATCGCCGAACTTAGTAATAAATCCAATCGTGGCGCAGTCTTAGTTGTTTTTTCAGTAGCATCATCCATTGGTATGAATTCTGCATTTTTATTAAAATCAACTACTGGCTCTAGTATTATAAATACACCTTGGAGATGGTTAGTGATTGTTGGAATTGTACCTGCATTGGCATTAATATTATTAACTATATATGTATTGCCAGAATCACCAGAATGGTTGCAAATGACTAATCGAAAAACTTCTAACAATAATAATAATATCAATAAGAATGATATTGAAAGCAATAATGACAATAATAATATTAATAATAATAATAATAATAGTAGCAACGATGAAAACAAATCATTATTACATCATGATGATAGTACCGATGAGGACGAGGATGCTACAAAGAAGAATGGCAAGAAATCATTATCTAGTACTGCAATGCACCATAGTCGCAACGAAGTATCAAATGGTATCAAAGCACCATTTTTACAAATTGCAAGTATCATTTCAATAACATTCAAGGAAAAAAAATATTTTCAACCATTAGCATTAGCATGTTTGATTGGAATTGCAAATGTATTTGGTGGAGGAACAATTTCCATGTTTGAATTAGATTACATTCTTCCAGCTATTTTCACAAATGCAACAAATGGATCAAATATTGTATATGTTGGTATTGTCCATTTAATTGGTGTTTGTGCGGGTATTCCATTAATTGATACAGTTGGTAGGAGACCATTGCTTTTTATTGGATTGTTTGGTATCTTTATTACCAGTTTAGCATTAGCAATTTTAATAACGATATCACCAACAGCACCATCATCATCATTTACAACAATATTATTTCTAATATATATGTTTTTATATCAAATTGGCCCACAAGCGTATGTAAATCACCTGACTTTTTTAAATATATATTATATACGACTAACACACACACACACACACACACTCACACATTTGAATTTTTACATTACATTTATATTATATAATATATATATGATACTACAGAACATTTTTTGTTTTGTCATCTGAAATTTTACCAACAAAAACACGTGCGATTAGTTTATGTATTTGTTATGCATTTTTATATTTCTTGGATAGTATACTTTTATTGATATATACATCAGTTGCAAATCGTGAAGTATGGTTTTATATATGGTCAATAGGTTCATTAATATGTGGTATTTTATTATTGTTTTCATTACCAATTGAAACAAAAGGCCTTTCGTTGTCTGAGATAGAGGAGAAATTACAATCTAATGCTAATGGAAAATCGAAGAAGTAAGCATACAAGGAGCACAAAACATTGTGTGTGATTTTGCAGTGTGAATTTTACGATGCATGTATACTCTGAAGGAGGGAGTTAAGAGTGCCTTCGAGGAAGGTAGAGGAAGACAGAACCGGTCGTAGAAGTTTGTAAAATTTACTAACGACTGTCGGGGTTCGGGGTGTGTCGGGGTCGTTTTTTAAATTTGTTTTAAACAGAACGCTCCTATATAAAATCAGTATACTATTTAGTACATTTGCTACTTTAAATTGATGACAACACACGCGATATATAAAATCGCTCCTATATCGCTTTCTCTCTCTCTCTCTCTCTCTCTCTCTCTCTCAGTGTTCACTTTTTAATATAATCTTTTTTTTTAAATATTTTCTGTTTTTAAATACTGTCTTTACGTAATGTTAGATCATCTGATAATGCACCCGATGGTAATAATGTCGCAGTATCTTTTTTACTCTTTTTCTTCTTTTTTTTAATTTTTTTTGTTTTCTCCATCATGGATGTTTTTGGTTTTTCAGCAAAACTAAATGATGATTTTTTCTTCTCAACTGGTGGTGATGAAGATTTTGATCTATTTGCTAATTCAAGTTCCAATTTACGACTTGATCGGTATGTTGTCAAACCACGTCCACGTCCACGTCCACTTGCATTAGCATTATCTTCATCAGGTGGTAATGTATCTCCTGTATCACGATAAACTGGATCTGTCACAAACATCAATAAATTCATATCTTTATCTTTAAACATATTTTTTAATCCTTTAATAGAGGATGTACAAATATTAAAATATATCGATCGTTTAACACTACGTTTATAGAATACATGGCCATTACCAAAATTATATAATTCAATACCAAATGCAAAACTTGAAAAGGTATAACTGTATAAATTATATAGCGTTAAAACTGAAAAAATCGTTCCTTTTTTTTTTTTTCATTCAATAATGCAATTATGTATGTATGTATGTATTGTTGTTAATTTATTATATTCTCTAAAAAGTTATGATATATATGTATATCATATTACTTACCAACTGTTAATACCATAGTTCGACTTTTAATTTCAATTGCATCCATTGTAAATATACTTAATGCACAAACGACATATGCAAAACTCATCACAACAGTAAACTCATTATGTGGGCTCATAACATCTACAACGACATTGCAAATTGTTAATCCTAATACCACAAGTACATTAACTTCGTGAAACACACGATTTAATACAACTAGTGATATATTGTTATGATATATAAAATAAAAAGCACCACAATATGTTAACAACGATAATAGTACAAACCAATTCAATAATATATAAAAATCTGACATGACATAAAATACTATTCCAAAAGAACCCGCCACAGCACATACTTTTTGTGCATTTTTCACACGTCGTTTTAGTTTTTTACGTTCTTCACTATCTGTATTTAATATAGCATTGTCGTCATGCTCATCGTCGTCCTCCGTTTTATTATTTCCATCTTCAATAGAATCAAGTGATTCACTATATCGTCTTGTTGTTTCACCATTTTTAGTAGGCATTGTGTGTGTGTGTGTGTGTGTGTGTGTGGTGTGTGTTTATATATTTGTACCAGTGATTATGTATCTTTTGTATATCTGTTGTGTATAATTTTTTTTTGATTGATTGTACGTGTGTGTGTGTGTGTGTGTGGTGTGTGTGTATCTATATATTTTATTATTTATTAATTATATTCTTATTTTCTTATTTCTGTGCTGGTGTGGTACTACTACTTACTACTACAATACTGCACTACTACAACTTACTTCTTTCTTGCCAGCTTGCAACTTGCACAACTATTAGAGATATAGATCACTTTTGTATTAATGCACAGTGCTGGAGTGCCACGTGCCGTCTTATTTGCAACCTATATTTCCCCCTCAATAATATCAAAAAAGTCTGTCGTTTGTTTTTTCTACCTTTTTTTGATCCAAAATCAATAGTGAGTAGTTATAAAAATTAACATAGACACACCCTCGTGCAAAAAATGTACACTTAACAAATAACACTATCCACTATGGGAAATATGTATATATCGTTTTCTAAAAATGCCAATTTTATTTTTCATATCTTTGGAAAAAAATAGCAAATATCCGAAAATATAGAAAAAAGATGAATATTTCCCCCATAGTGAATAGTGTTATTTTGTTAAGTGTACATTTTTGACACGGTTAAGATGGTAGCACTGCGTATGAATAGCGCTTAAGTACAGCTTTAGTATACCATAAATATATATTTATATAGGATAATATCAAAAATCGGATATTATTCTATAGATATTTTCATCCTAACGAATCGTATTTTATATACACCCCTGCCAAACCGAAATATTATTTGTAAAAAACCATCGGTATTTTTTACGACCAACGACGTCTTCCTCTTGTTTTCTGCTCTAATTCATTATCAACAACTTGGTTAAAACTTTTTTCATGTAATTTAAATGATTCTTCTCTACGATGAAAATCTTGCACGGCATCACCACGTTTTATTTTCACGTTAAAATAAAACTCTTCACTTTGCAAAGTATAATGATTTAAATGTAAATTATGTGTATTTAATTTTTCTTCCGTGATCCAAGTAACACAATTAGAAATGGATGGAGTCTTTACTAATACGCCACTTTCATCGATTTGCATTATGTTATTATTATTATCATTGTTAATATTATCATCATGCTCGACATTAAAATACATTTTATGTTCATGCCCTTTAATATATTGTAAATTAATATTATTTGGCATTTCAAACTCATTATTCCTT
>JACLAC010022928.1_pt1 | contig 15273 bp, 14 predicted proteins | sample 8027881 | NCBI WGS metagenome assembly JACLAC01 (sample SAMN15725517, study PRJNA655200) | protist metagenome | isolation source: fluorescence activated cell sorting (FACS) single amplified genomes of... | place: Spain: Blaines Bay Microbial Observatory, Mediterranean Sea | collected 2016-01-19
CTAGAGAGGCCGAACTGGCTAAAATCGCTGCAGATTACCAGCAACGGCTCGAGTTGGTTGGTGGGCTTACGGTGGATGAAGCACGAGAACAGATGATGGAGAATCTCGCCAGCGAAGTTCGAGGGCGAGCAGCGGCGGTTATACGGGCTGAGCGAGCCAAGGCCAAGGAAGAGTCGGAACGGGAAGCGAAAAAAATCATTGCCCAGGCCATTCAGCGCTGTGCGGTCGAAGAGGCGGTACAAGTTACGACTTCCACGGTTCCCCTGCCCAATGAGGGCATAAAAAGCCGGATTATCGGGAAGGAAGGTCGCAACGTACGCACCTTTGAAACTGCGACCGGGGTCAAGGTGGTCGTCGACGATACACCCGATACGGTCTTGCTTTCATCCTACGATCCGGCACGGCGCGAAGTGGCCAGTCGGGCTATGCAACGGCTGATTGCCGATGGCGGTTTTACTCCCGTTAAGATCGAGGAGGTCGTAGAAGAATGCCGCAAGGGGTTAGATGAAGATATGGTCAGGGTGGGCAAAGAAGCTTTACTCGAGATCGGAGCTAAAAATTTTCATGGTGATTTGCCCCATTATGTAGGGATGCTCAAATATCGCACTAGTTTTGGCCAGAACTTGCTCCAGCACTGCCTGGAAGTTGCCCATTTATCAGGATTGATGGCTGCCGAGGTGGGAGTGGATGTGCGCTTGGCCAAGCGTGCGGGGCTTTTACATGACATTGGTAAGACGGTAAGTCGGGAGATGGAGGGATCGCACGTTGAATTGGGTATTGATCTGGGCAATCAGTTCAGCGAACATCCGGTAGTCAAAGAAGTTATCGCCGAACACCACGAGGACGACGAGCGTCTCTCGCCGATTTGTTTTCTGGTCAAGGCTGCCGATACCATTTCGTCTATACGACCTGGTGGCCGCCGCGAGGACCTTGAAGGATATGCCCGTCGAATTATGCGCTTGGAAGAAATCGCGACATCATTTGAAGGGGTTAAGGATGTTTTCGCCATCAATGCCGGTCGCGAAATACGGGTTATGGTTCGCGGTGACCAGATCGGTGATGACGATGCAGAGATGCTGGCCTTCGATATTGCTGAACGGGTCAAGAATGAATTGACCTTCGCGGGCCAGGTCAAAGTCATGGTCGTGCGCGAAACTCACTCGGTGCGCTATACGGGTCGAGGTCGCAATAACCGGAGAAATAACGGGTCCCGCAATGGGGGCAACGGTCGTCGATCCCGCAATGGGGGACGCAGACCTCGTGGTGGGGATCAAAACGGTAAAATTAATCCGAATTGAGGAAGTGGAATGGGGCAAATACTGGCCGAATTGGCCAGGGGATTACGGCCCTTGCGGCAGACCGGGCTAAATTTTTGGCACAGGCGGGTTACCCGCCTCTATCCTGAACAGAAAAGATCCACACGTTTCCCAACCCGCACTGATTGAAGACCGGCAAGGATGGTTCAAGTGCGTAGCCTGAAATCTCTGCGAGAGTGTTTGTCCGACTGATTGTCTCGATATTGAGGCGGGACCAATGCCGGAAGGTGAAGGGCAGATAGGTGCGGTCAGTGCGGAATTGGATCTCGGTCGTTGCCTTTTCTGTGGGGATTGCGTGCTCGCGTGTCCAGAAGGGGCGATTGAGTTGCAGCCCAGGGCAAGGTTGGGCAATAATCTCAGGTCGAACTTGATCGATGAGGGTGCCTCTCGCTAGATTGATCCAGAGACTTTCCCAGTAGATAAGAGCGTTCGGATTTTTTGCCGGACGCTTGTTTTTTCTCTCAAGGCTCTGGTTGATGTCTGAGAACCGAAGCGAGAGAAGCCTGATCGTGCTATATTTACGTGAGATTTAATTGGGGGATATGGTATGGGATGCAAAAATAAAAAAGTAGTTTTACTCGGCTGTACGGGGTCTATAGGAGACACGTGTTTCAAAGTGCTCGAAAACCTGGGAGAAGGCTATGAAGTACTGGGTTTGAGTGGGGGGACCAGGGTCGATAAATTGATCGAGCTTGTCGGTCGTTGGCAACCGCGAAAAGTTTGTGTCCTAGACGAAGCCGCGAGAAGCGAAGTGCGGTCTGCAAGGCCCGGTATCGAGGTTCTTTGTGGCGAAGAAGGCCTCTGCGAACTGGCCGCGATGCGAGATGCCGATATTGTAATCAATGGTCTGGTCGGAGCAGTTGGACTGACCCCAACCCTAGTCGCGTTAGCTGAGGGTAAGACGGTGGGTATGGCGAATAAGGAGCCGTTGGTGATGGCCGGGGGTCTGGTTTTGCAACAAGCCCAACTCGGTGGGGGCACTCTATTACCCCTAGACAGCGAGCCTAATGCGGTATGGCAATGTATGAAAGGAGAGAATCCTAAGGCGTTGAGACGGATCATTCTCACGGCATCGGGGGGACCTTTCTTTGGTTTTCGACGTGAGCAAATGCGTGAGATTATTCCGGAACAAGCGCTGAACCACCCGACCTGGAAAATGGGTTCTAAGATCACGGTAGATTCAGCGACGCTGATGAACAAAGGGTTCGAGGTCATTGAGGCCAAGTGGCTTTTTAATGTGGGAATCGACCAAGTGGATGTAGTTGTCCATCGCCAATCGGTGGTACATTCGCTGGTTGAATTTATTGATGGATCGGTTCTAGCTCATATGGGTAAAACCGATATGTTTCTACCGATTCAATACGCGCTGACTCATCCTGAGCGGTGCGAGGTGCCGATTCAATCCCTCGACCTCGAAATGCTGGGCCAGGTCAGCTTCGTCGCTCCGGATCGGGAGAACTTTCCCGCCTTGGATCTATGTTATCAGGCCGGACAAATTGGGGGAACCGCCCCTGCAGCTCTCAATGCGGCAAACGAGGTGGCGGTGGCGGCATTTCTTGCTGGAGAGATCGGTTTTCTGGATATCGTTGCATTGAACTCTCAGGTGCTCGAAGCCTGCGGGGGCGAGGCCGCAGTGTCTATCGATGCCGTATTGGATCAAGACCGTTATGCTCGGCGACTGGCTCGCGAATGGCTTGAGAGCGGAGTGCGGGCTTGAGTGTTTCGAGGCAGCAGGTTTAATTTAGAGTTAAAGGATAGCTAGCATGATGGAAAACGAGGCATCAGAGGAAACGATAGGACTCTGCCAAAAGATTCTTCGTATTAATACCGGAATCATTCTTTCGTCGTTGGTGTTGATCATTGCCATAACGACTATTTCGACGGACTCGTGGGCACGTTTGATTGGCAAGATTCTCTACTACGTGATTGTCTTGGATACCTTGTTTTACCTGGGGGTTTGGTACTATCGAACTCGGGTGGAAAAGGCCCTGTCTGCTATTGATATTGATGGAGAAGAGGGTAATTGAATTTTCAAACGGGGTTTAATGGAAACGATTAGAGCGCACGGAAAATTTCACGCTGCACACCGACAACTCGATTACGACGGAAAATGCGCTTATGTGCACGGCCATACCTGGAGGGGGGTGTTTGTCGTCAGCGCCGAGCGTTTTCCACGTCTTGAGAAGCTGGATATGTCGGTCGACTTTGGTGCACTCAAAGACATTTTCAAGTTCTTGGATCACAAGATGCTGATTGCAGCTCGTGACCAGACTTTTCTCGATGCCGATCTCTTTGATCCCCAGGGGGTGGTGGTTATGCCGGGGGAGAATCCGAGCGTCGAGAATGTCGCCGACTATTGTCTCGACGAAGCCGTAGGGGTTTTGGAAAGGCTTTTTCCCGGTCGTGGCATAGAGTATCGGATTGAAGTCACCATTCAGGAAACCGACAATAATTTCTTCGTGGCTGAGCGCCAGGTTGAGGTGTAGATCCCGGATACTGCACGCTGCTACCAGGAGAAGCGGTTTCATTATGATGAATATTCCTCCTTGCCCAGATCAGTGTTTCCTCTTGCAGTGCATCGGGGAATAGGACTGAGGTTTTAGATGATTTGGAGGATTGTTTTTGTGCTGCTGGCCGGCTCGTTCTGGGCGGGGTGTGGCGAGCTCGGACGGGAAAATCCCGCTGACCCCCTCGGTGAATACAAGGGATCCCAAGAGGGCATCGACCTCGTCGCGCTATTGCCGCAAACGGGAAAAGGTGGGGTCGCCGACCTGCTCTCAGAGATCCGTTATCATGTGAGTGGTGAGGGTATAGCTCAGCCGCTTGAGGGACGGATGGATCTCGTGGGGCGGACCGCCAGGGCTCGAGTTGTCGGCGTGCCTCCTGGGGGTGATCGCGTCTTCGTGGTTAGGGCGTATGATCTCGCCGAAGTTATGACCTTTGCCGCCGTGGATACTGTCGAGGTAGTAGTGGGGGGAGAGTTGACTGTCGAATTAGACCTTGTTCGGCTCAGCGGAAGTCTTGAATTGACTTCAAATCTGCCTCCTGAAGTCACAGAGCTAGAGATTCATATCGATGCACAAGGCGACACGCTCCTGCTCCATTATCTGCTCGAAGGTCCACTTACCGAACGGATAGAAGGGATACCAACCCGCGGTGATGTTAATTTGGTTTTGCGCGGCTATGATGCGGATCGACAGATCGTAGTGCAGAAGAGTCTAAATACGGATATTCGCGAGGATCTGGTCGCCCGTATTTCGCTCGAAGCCGTCGGTGGTTTTTTACAGATCGTCGCCCATTTTTCCGAATATCTCCCCATCGTTGAAATCGATCGATTCAATGACCAGGATGCAACCTTTTTTAGGCGGTCGGACAACCCAGATCTTCCGGGTCCGAACGAACCAATCGATTTTGATGATCCCCGATTCAAAAAAAAGGCCTATGGTCCCGATGGCGAGATCATCACGTTCTACAATTTCGACGTGCGTCCGAGGGAACCTGCGATAGTTTATATGCTGGTCGACCGCCGCGGAAATCAGCTGGTCGGTCAATTGCCGATTTTTGATCGGATTCCAGGGGACGAAGATTATAGCGACTTCTGGCATATTAACCAGGTGCGAGTCCTAGATCCCAAGTATCGGCCCAATACTCTCAGCGACGCTCAGGCGGTGCTCGACTCCGGATGGGAGATCACCCCTACCGAGACGTTGATGCAGGCGGTGATGGTACCGGACCATTCCAATGCCGACCTTCGTTTCGATCCCGCAACTTCATCCGATCTTTTGAACGGTTGGTATCAAGGTCTAGTGGTCAAATACTTTCTCTTCGCGCACCCTGCTAGTTCGGCGATGATCGACTTCGGCTCTGGGCAGATCAATACCCCGCAGATGTATAGTTTCTTTGCCAACGACCGCGATGAGAAAGATGGATTCGAGTTTGATTCGGAAATTGAGATGACCCATAACGTGGCGACGCGCCTCCCCGGCGAGGAGGGCTATTCACCGCTTTGGGTCCTGCAAGTTTTCAAGCTGACGATTTTCGACCGAGTTCAGGATCTGGCTTCTGCACTCGGTCAATCCAGCAACGAAGAAACTACGCTGCCCCTGGAGCGATTACTCTATCTCAATGCTCCGATCGTGCAGGTTGGCGAGATTGGGAGTGAACCAGAGAGTGGACTAGAGAATGAACCCGTGGGCGAAGATGGGAGCGAAAATGGCGGATAAAAAAATCGGGGAAGTAGTGGTACTTGGCGCGGGAGTGATGGGGGCCCAAATTGCGGCCTTTCTCGCTGGAGCAGGGCTCAAAGTTCGTCTCCTCGACCTGTCTATAGAGGGGGATGAGGTGGGGTTGGCCCGAAAGGGGTTGGAGCGTGCACTGCAAGCTAGACCATCGGCGTTCTATCTTCCAGAGATGGCCGAACTCATCGAATTGGGGAGCATGGAGGATCTCGAGTGTGTCGGTAGTGCCGATTGGGTCATCGAGGCCGTACTTGAGGAAAGTGAACCGAAGCGAGCGTTGTTGGAGCGATTGGAGCTGCATCTGCACGATAGTTTGATAATAAGTACCAATACCTCAGGGCTGTCGATCACCGGGTTGGCAGCCGGCCGTACCCAGTCTTTTCAGCAACGTTTTATGGGTGTCCATTTCTTTAATCCTCCGCGTTATATGAAGCTAGTCGAAGTGATTCCCGGCCCGGAAACCGATCCGGAGATCGTCGATCAGATGACCAAGTTTCTCAGCCATGACTTGGGTAAGGGGGTGGTGCATGGACGAGATACGCCGAATTTCATCGGCAATCGGATGTGGGTTTTTGCTGTGTTCGATATGCTCCAGCGGATGGAGGGGGATGGGCTTGGCATCGAAGAGGTCGACGTGTTGACTGGGCTCCTGATGGGTCGCCCGAAAAGTGCTACTCTACGGGTTTGTGACTTGGTGGGTTTGGATACGGTAGCCCATGTGGCGGAAACGAGTTACGATGCGTTGCTTCAAGATCCCTGGAGATCCCTTTTTCGTCCTCCTGCTTTTTATACTCGGATGCTGGAAGAGCATTTGCTTGGTGCCAAGGTAAATAGCGGGTTTTACCGGAAAAACGGGGCGGATATTGAGGCTTTGGATCTGGACCATTTTTCCTACCGAGCGGTCCAAGAAGTCGATCTAGGTGATTTGCAAGCGGCCTTGCGAGATCGCTCGCCGCAGCGTCGTCTACAAGCCCTATGGAATGATCGTGGTCGGTGGGGAGAGGTCGGACGCAATCATCTGCGGGCGGTGTTGGCCTATGCCGCTGAACACGCCGCAGAGATGGCTGGAGATATTGAGCAGATCGATCAGGCGATGCGCTGGGGGTTTAACTGGGATATGGGGCCTTTTGAAATATGGGATCTTTTGGGCGTTGATGAGGTCGTTAGGGAATTGGAAGAAGATCATCAGCATGTGCCCGATCTCGCTGTCGCCCTACTCAATACAGGGGCAAATAGTTTTTATGCAGAGGCAGGTGGGGCCCCTAGTATCTTTTCGTTGATCAGTATGAATCCTGAGCCTAGGGAATACCGTTCCGCTCGTGCAAATAAACTCGACCCCGGGCATGCCTCTTGGTCCAACGATGGGGCTTATCTCGTCAAATTGGATGCAGGGATTGGTGCACTGGTGTTCTCTGGGCAGATGAATGCCTTGGGCCCAGCGGCGCTCGAGGCTGTGCAACATGTGGTGGATAAGGACTCTTTGGCCGGCCTGGTTATTTGTGGTGCCGGCGATCAATTCTCTGTCGGTGCAGATTTGAAACATATGTCTCAGCTCATTTTCGAAGCGGACTGGGAGGGAGTGGAGGCATTTGTCGCCGCTTTCCAAGAAGGGGTGCAGGCGCTGCGCTATGCACCCTTTCCGGTTGTCGCTGCCGTACATGGCCTGGCATTGGGGGGCGGGTGCGAATTTTCTTTAGGTGCCGATTGTCGGATCGCTGCTGCCGAAGTAAGGATGGGGTTGGTGGAGACGAAGGTCGGGCTGATTCCAGGCAGTGGCGGTTGTATGGAAATGATGCGCCGCAACAGGGGCGATATAGAATCGGCTTTTGCGACGATCTTTGCGGGTAGATTCAGCGATAATGCCTTTCAGGCCCGTTCTTGGCGATTCCTCGATGCCGAAGACGAGATTTGCCTAGGGAGCGAAAACCAACTCGTAGACCGAGCGGTGGCTAAAGTGCAGAGTTTGAACGCCGGAGGCTATAGCGTCGAAGAGCCGGTCGGTGTTCCAGTTGCTGGGGACATGGGTTTAGAATTGATCAGCCGGAGTATTAATGAAAGCCTCGAGGCCGGACAGATCAGCGAACACGACGCAGTGGTCGGACGAGGTCTGGCCAGAGTTCTCACGGGTGGCGGGGGAGCGGAACGGGAGGTGGAAGAAAGCTATGTACTCGATTTGGAACGCGAGGTTTTCCTGCATCTCAGTGGCACTGAATTGACGCGAGCACGCATTGAATTCATGCTGAAAACAGGTAAGCCGCTAAAAAACTGAAAGGGAGCGATATGGGATTGCGCAGTGCTGCCGAATTCAAAGAGGGGTTACGCGATGGCCGCGTAGTCTTCTACCGGGGAACTCGGGTCGAAGATGTGACCACGCACCACGATTTGGGAATCGGAGTCGAGCATGTTGCACTGGATTTCGAGTTAGCTGAAGACTCGGATCACCAAGCCCTGATGACTTGGATGGATCCAGGTTTGAACGAGCAGATTAGTCGTTACTTTAAAACACCGGTCGACAGTGGCGATTTACTCAATCGGCGCGAGATGATAGAGCGCTCAACGCGATTGGGAGGTAGTGTGGTGTTGTTGATTAAGGAGATCGGTACCGATGCGCTCTTTGCCCTCGATCTAGTCACCGAGCATCTGGGCAAGAATGCCGGGGGGGCTTACAACGAGCGAGTTCAGGCATTTCACCAGGAGTGCAAGATACGAGATTTGAGCTTGGCTGTAGCTCAGACCGATGTCAAGGGTGATCGCAGTCTGAATCCATCCGAGCAGGAACATCCCGATTACTACGTGCGCATCGTTGAGGAAAGAGAAGACGGGATCGTAGTGCGCGGGGCAAAGGCCCATACGACCTGTGCGCCCTATGTAGACGAACTCATCATCTTGCCGACTCGCGCGGTAAAAGAAGAAGATGCGGCCTATGCAGTTTCTTTCGCCGTCCCGGTCAATACCCCCGGGCTTAAACTAATTGCCAGTCCTTTTGGTTCCCCTCCGGTTAGTGCGTTTCACCATCCCATCAGTTCTGAACACCGGATGATAGATACGCTGACCATCTTCGACGATGTGTTTATCCCCAACGAGCGGGTATTTCTCAAGGGAGAATGGCAGTACGCGGGTCCACTCGCCAATACCTTTGTCGAATTTCACCGCTTCACGGCCGCTTCTTATAAACCACCGCTCTGTGATCTTTTTATCGGTGCCGCCGCACTCCTGGCGCAGTACAATGGAGTTGACAAAGCTAGCCACGTGCGCGAAAAACTCACCAAGCTCATCACCTATGCCGAAACCGTACGCGGATTAACTTTGGCTGCGGCTCATGATTGTCGGATCAATGACAACGGGACTGCTGTGCCGAATATTGTGCTCACTAACTTGGCCAAATTTCACTTCGCCAGTAATTATCACCAGGCGGTGTCTTGGGTCCAGGATATCGCCGGGGGGTTAGTAGTGACTGGACCATCGGAAGAAGATTTACAAAATCCCGAAACCAAGGATTATATAGAGCATTTTCTGGGAGGGGGGAACGGTGTCGGGGCCGAGGCGAGGTTAAAGGCTATAAACCTAGTGCGGGACCTGACGGCTTCGACCTTTGGTGGATACAACGAACTCTTGGCGATCCATGCCGAAGGTTCATTGGAAACTCAGAAGATTACCATTCTGCGCGACTACGATGTTGAACGCTGTCTCCAACTGGCGAAGGAGGCGATAGGTGTCGATTAAACCGCGGTCCATCCTCCGTCGATATGGAGAGTAGTACCCGTAATATAGCTGGCAGCCTCTGAGGCGAGAAAGACGACCGCCCAAGCGACTTCGTTGGGGCGGCCGAAGCGGCCGAGTGGTGTACGTTCTTCGATTTGCCTGGAAAGGTGTTCGCTCTGGTGGAGCCCTTCGGTCATAGAAGTTTCAATATATCCAGGTGCTACTGCGTTGACGCGAATTCCGAGTGCAGCCCATTCAACGGCCAGCACCTGGGTAAGGCTGGTCAATGCAGCTTTACTGGCTGAATAAGCCGAAAGCTTAGGTAGAGCGAGAGAGGCACCTATCGAGGTCATATTGATGATGGATCCGCCGCCATTTTGCATCATCTGCGAGCCGATTGATCGCGTTAGGCGGAAAACGCTGTTGAGGTTGAGATCGAGGATCTTTTCCCAGGTCTCATTGTTCATCTGTTCGGCCCGCTGGTAGACAGGGCTGATGCCGGCGTTGTTGACTAGTACGTCGAGCTGGCCGATTTCTTCGCTCAGTTTTGCGGAGGCTTCGGCATCAGCGATATCGCAGCGGCAAACGCTAACTCGGCCACCGCGTGCAGTGATTGCCGCTGCCGTTTGGTCTAATTGCTCCTGGGTCCGACTGGTTATGGTCAGATCGGCGCCGGCTTGGGTCATCGCCTCTGCACAGGCCCTACCGATACCTCGACCTCCTCCCGTAATCAGAACTTTTTTGCCGGCCAAACTGAAAGGGCTTAAGTCCATGTTCAAATTCCTTGGTTCGCATGGGTTGGGTAGCGAGAATATAGTTTGTAGTATCGAGTTCGGCCAGTTGCGGAGTGGACTGTTTTGGTAGATTTACCAGAAAGCTTGGCTTTGGTGGAAGCCCACCTGAATGGAGACGCGCGTACTGCGTTTCAAGCCTTGTTTTTCGGCGAGATGAAAGAGCGCCTAGTTAATGCGAAGCAGAAGATAGACTCTGAAAGAGAAGGACCGGATCCCTATCAAGAACAATTGCTCTCAGGGTTCGTCTTGCCGGAGAAAGGGACAGAGCAACTAGAGGATCGAGTTGGGGATCGGGAACAGAATGAAACCCAAAGTCACGATGGGCCGGATTCTGGGCGGGCGGGTCTGGTGGCCCTATTAGCAATGCTCTGTGTGACTGGTCCCAAGGAGAAGGTTGCTCAATTGCTGGTTCGTTTGCCACCGCATCTGCAGGGAGCATTGATCCCCAAGATGCTCAGAACTTCCCCTCTCAATGCCACGTCGGGCCTGAAACCTATGCATCGCGATTTGGTCGAAGAACTCAGGGAATCTATGCCCGATCGTGAAGAGTGGGGAGTCGACTCGGTTGCCAAGATTTTAGGCTGCCTCGAGTCGAAGGGGGAATTGCGCCGGCTGATTAACGCCGCAGATGCAGTCGATCACGAATCGGTTGTGATGTTGCAAAACCACCTCTTCGATTTTGCGGACTTGCTACACCTCTCAGATCGCGATATGCAGACATTGCTCGTCCAGGTCGATAATGAAAAGCTGGGCCTAGCGTTGAGAGGATCTGACTTAGGAGTCCGCCAGGGGGTATTCGGCAATGTTTCGGTGCGGCGCCGCAGTATGATTGCCGAGGAGGTGGAACGCTGGGCGGAAGCAACTATTGAGGAAATAGAAAGCGCTCAGCAAGAAATCATGGCGGTAGCCCGTCATCTTTATGACCAAGGAAAGATTAAAGTCTATTTCGGATCGGTCCCAGGTTTGGCTTCGCTCGGAGTTAGTAATGCTGAAGAAGAATATGAAAATGACCAGGTAGCAGAGACTGAGGTCATTGTGGAGGAACAAGAGGGGGAACCGAAAAAAGAAAAATCGAAGTACAGATCCTGGATTTTGGGAATCTTGGCTTCGGCTCTCGCCATAACCGTGGTTTGGGGCCTAAGTCGGATCTTGAGTAGCGGAGTCGAAAGCGAAAAGAGTTCAGATTGGGACTCAAGCGGGGGAGGCATTTTTACTGGTAAGCGTTCTGCCAGTATCGCTTCGGAAGCCGAAAGAACGGAGGATCGAGAACAAAAACTGGCTGATTCGCTAGATGGTCCTGGGGCACAAACATTGCAAATTCAGGCTTTGGTCGAAGTGCCAGGACAGGCTCGGGTAGAAGCGTTGAACCGATCGGAGGTCGTCTTACCGGATAAAGAGAGCAATGTACTGGAGATGCGGGTTGGTAAGGTGCGTACGATGGTATTGGATGAGAATTTCGAACTGCGCACTCCAGTGGTGGAGATCAGAGGCATTGTTCGGGGGGCGATATTCGAGACCAGGGTAGTGCTCAATGCGGCAACCAGTGTAGAAGTTATTCGCGGTATGGTAGAGGTTCGTTCGAGCCTGCGCGATGGCCAGCGTTGGGTTCTCGGCAGTGGGATGCAGGGGTATTTCGATACAGCTGGCAATGGAGAAATTGAAAAAAAATGAAGAATGATGGGCGTTAAGTGCTTGCGAAAAAAAATAGTTGGAATATATTTACTAGTCAGACCATTGCCGTGATCCCTATTGTGGGGCCGGCTTAGCTTTGGATGCATCCTCTCTCCCTCCCCGCATCCGAACCCCAATTCGTACATGTATCAGGTACGATCATAGCTTAATGTAGCCACTTGTCCCCACTTTGGCTCATTAGCAAGCGGAGGGACTAAGTTATGACTACCTTGCAGACCGATTCTCTCGTTGATCAGTATTTCCACGAGATTGAGGGCTCTGTCGGGCTTTCATCTGAAGCTGAAGTTGCCATTGCCAAACAAATAAAAGAGGGGGACGAAGACGCATTATCGGATCTAGTGAAAGCCAATCTTCGTTTTGTCGTCAGTGTGGCGAAACAATATCAAAATTTGGGTTTGCCTCTTTCGGATCTTATCAACGAGGGCAATTTAGGGTTAATCATCGCTGCCAAGCGCTTTGATGGGACAAAAGGTTTCAAGTTTATCTCCTATGCTGTATGGTGGATTCGCCAGTCGATATTGCAGGCACTCGCTGAGCAGTCTCGGATTGTCCGGTTGCCCTTAAATCGGATTGGTGAACTCACACGAGTAAACAAAGCGTTTAACAAACTCGAACAACGATTAGGGCGCCCTCCCGAAGTCGACGAAGTAGCCGATGAACTCGAAGTCGAACCCGGAGATATGGAACTGCTGCTCCGTTTGGCGCAGCGGCCGGTTTCGCTCGAGACCCCTTGCGATGACGCCGAGCCCGATCGCTGTTACGGCGATATGATCCCCGATGAGAGTCTGCCTTCAAGTGATGAGATTCTCTCTGGTGATGAACTCAAAGACGAGATAACTAGTGTTATGTATGCCTTGACCGAGGGGGAGGCGAGGGTTCTGAAGATGTATTATGGTCTGGACGGGCACGAGCCGATGACTCTGGAGGAGATCGGGGCCTATGTTGGCCGGACTCGTGAGAGGGTGCGGCAAATCAAGGAAAAAGCTCTGCAGAAGCTGCGTCATCCCGCGCGTAGCGATTTGCTCAAAGAATACTATTCTGATTGACCCTGCTGGCTTGACAGATAGGGCTGAGCGGTCTATTTTTTGGGTCCTTTAAGGAGTGTTTTGTGGGTTTTGTTCCGCGGTAGCTCAGCTGGCAGAGCGGGTGGCTGTTAACCACTTGGTCGTTGGTTCGAATCCAACCCGCGGAGCCATATTAAATAACCACTTACGATCGTTCGTAGGTGGTTATTTCTTTTTTTTGCCCAGTTTGGCTAAGATATGAGTCGAGGGACCTATCTTCAAATATTTGGCTTGGTTGCTACTAAAAAATCGATCCGATGAACTAATGGGTTCAATGCGCCGGAATATCGCTAGCTGCTTATTCATCCAAGATCACCTAATTATTGACCATCGGCCTTTTTCCGGACTATCCTATGGCTATGAGTTTACGGTGGAATGATATGGTTCGTGTCATAAAGGTCTCGAGTGGTGTCTGTTTTATTATTGCTATCCTCGCCCTTCAGGTAAGCGGGATAGAAATAATAGGCTTAGATGGGATAGGCTTTTTATCTTTCGGAGGTTTTATCGTTAGTGCAGCCCTCTTATGTATTAAACCCGAACTTTTATGTGGATTCATACTGCAGTTAAAGATGATCTTTCTTTCTCTGTTTGTTGGCCAAATCGGGTGGGTTCTAATTTGCTTGGTGTCGTATGTCGGTCATTCGAAGGCTATGCTGATCACCTTTATTAGTTGGATCATTTTACAAATCAAGCCAGAACTACTAGACAAGGCTCCTTTTATACATACCGCAACAAATTTCAAGCCTTGGGCCTGGAAGGCTTACCCTCAGCCCGAGGAAAGGGAATAGAGTCGAAATTGAGTCTGGTGCCAGCCCTTTTTCAATGACTTGCCCATTCTGGTTGCTTGCTACGGTTTGCTTCGAAACTTCATTTGTGGTCTTGAAACTTCGCTAAAGAATTATTCTAGTTCCTTCATCCTGAATAGCTGGTGCTGATCGGCCTGTGATCGGTCGGTTGATAGCTAGTTTTCGTTTCTGGGCTCAGCTAAAATCGCGTAGGCCTCGATTTCGACGACCAAGTGCGGTTTGAGCAGGGCTGCAATGACGATCAGAGTCGAGGCCGGCAAGATTGCGCCAAACGTTTCGCGATGGGCGAGGGTGACCCCCTTGGCATGGGTGGTGTCTGTGATATAGATGACCGTGCGGACCACGTCGCCAAGACTTGCGCCCGCTTCATCAAGGGCGTTGGTGATGATCTGCAAGGCACTTTTGGCCTGGTCGTAGGCATTGCTCTGGTCGTGGGGCGGCTGGGCACAGGTGCCGGCGACGTGGATGTGGTTGCCTAAGCGCACGGCGCGCGAATAGCCGAACTCAGCACCGAAAGGGCTGTCGGCGGGTATGTTTTTGCGCTCCATTATGTTCTCCTCTCGTTAAATGTGCTGTCCAATATAAACGCCTTGCAGTGCCAAAAAAGAAAGTCGAAAATATCCGGATCCTTATTTTGTGTACCGAGACATATCGCGGAGTTGATAACGGCTATAGTGAATCCATCTATAATTCCCGCTATTATAAGGAGACCTGGAATGTTTAGTACCGACGGTTTGAAACCATGTGGAAATCGCCGCGCAGTGTATGTCAGCGATCCTTCCAGCGTCGCCAGCCGATATCTCCCGGATCCGGTTCGCGAGGAAGATCTGAGACGCTGGATTGACGCCATCCCGGCTGCAGAAATCGATACCTTCGTTTTCAGGAGGTCTATACTCAGGGATGGTCGGTCTACTGGTGCGGAGATACCTTTGAATACGACGCTAGACCACAGCACCCTCGTTCCTGCCCCTGCTAGATTCCGGTGTACAGCCTTTGCAGGTCTTCATCGATCGATGTCACCACCATGGAATTGAGTTCTTCGCCGGCTTTCGCGTCAATGATAATCATGGTGTCGTTTCCAGAGCCCAGGGAGTTGGAAACGGGGATAGCTTCGTCGTCGAAAATACCCAGTTCCAGATCACCGAATTCCCGGAGGAAGGCGAGCACTACCGGGAGACTACCCCACTGGATTTCACTCACGAAGAGGTGCGCGAGTTCATAATTACGGCTGTGAGGGAGGTGGTTGGGCTCTTTGCGGTTGATGGAATTGAGCTGTGTTTTCGCGACCAACGTTATTTCTCACCGGACAAGGGAGTTGAGCGCTGCGACTTAATGACGAGGATGTTGGAGCAAATTCGCGACTTCGTGAACAAACCGTCAGATCATGCGGCCAAGCCGAGGATTTTGGGCACCCGGGTGTTCTCCTCGTTGCAGGAATGTCAGAGCATGGGCCTCGATATGGAGACATGGATCCGCAAGGGGACAGTCGACTATATAGCGCCGCAAGACATCATATACGCGGATTTCAACGTGGCCTAAGAGGAGTTCGCAGAGCTTGCCAGATCCTCTGGCTGCATGATGCTCTACCCGGGAATGGTGCCGTGGACTAGCGTCAGCGTCCGTCGGCGTCTCAAGTAGGGGCCGATCTCCACTGATCGCAG
>JACLAC010021516.1_pt1 | contig 15271 bp, 23 predicted proteins | sample 8027881 | NCBI WGS metagenome assembly JACLAC01 (sample SAMN15725517, study PRJNA655200) | protist metagenome | isolation source: fluorescence activated cell sorting (FACS) single amplified genomes of... | place: Spain: Blaines Bay Microbial Observatory, Mediterranean Sea | collected 2016-01-19
GTAGGTGCACGCCCTTCGCACCGAGCACAGCCGCTGCTGCACTATATGCGCAACGGCTAACTTTTTCTGCGAAGGGCTTACCATTTTTTTGAATTAACCTCTTTAAGCACGCAATTTTCCAGCATCGATTCAGCCAACATCATTCTTGAGCTCTGAGTTTTCTTTTTCAAGCTCTTTCAGCCGCTTGGCATCAGCCAACTCCATATCACCGTATTTCTTTTTCCAGCGATAATACGTCTGCTCTGAGATGTTGTGCTCACGGCAAACCGATTGAGCCGTTTTACCCCCATCGGCCTGCCGCAAAATACGGCTAATCTCTTCCGTACTGTGCGTTTTGCCTTTCATCAGTATGCCTCCGTTGGATCTAAGAAATACTCACCACCAAACTGGGTCAACTAACGAAGGTTACGCCACAGTTACCGACACGTAACGCAATAATCTGGTCATTTTATACTCTTCCTATGTCTGTGTGCTCGACAATCAGAGTACTCGCTGATTGAATCTCTCTTGTGTTTTTCTCGTATTTTTGCTAGGTGTTTGATCGCACCAAGGTCTTATTCTACGAGCTCACTAAATTTATGCCTTATATACCAAAGTTTCGGTGACCTATCTCACATCCGTCAGTTATTCGGATAAAACTTCATTATACCACAACATTCAGACGCTCGACTCAAGTATATGATTCGCGCCACATCACGAACACACCCACATTAACAGCTCCACAGATTGAGCATATTAATTACCATACGATCGAGAAGAGAATGTCAACTAGTCAGCTATTATCGTTCGAACAGCTTTGTCCCGAAACTTGCTGGACGACCTCTTCTATTCGATAAATCGATAGTTGAGATTTCGTACACGAAAAATACAACAACAAACAAGCGCGCGCGACCGATCAATAGATTCAAAAATATTACATCTCAGCAATGCTACCCCCACATCGCCGCACTGCGTTTCATACATCATAACATTGACACAATAAGCTAGATTAACTGATTTATTCTACTTTAAACGAAACCATTTATATAAATTTCTTATGTTTAGTCGACGCGGATATACTATGACCTGCAAGCAGGGAAAACGGCGATCTCTAGCCACCTGATGTTACTATACCTGAGCAGCAAAACAAACTGAAATGGGAATTAAAATGGGTAGATGCATAATCGACAAAGCCTTCGAGGCGATGATGCAAGAGTCGATCGCCAAGTGTGCGACACTGTCGCCGACGGAAGCGCGGCGCTTCATCGAACACGGCTGGGTTATGGTGCAACGCGCGTTCTCAAAACAGATTGCGGATGATGTCGTGGCCAGCGCCTGGCGTGAGCTTGAGGAAAGGGGTATCATGAAGGATGCCCCAGAAACATGGAAGCAGGAACCGTACGTACGGACCGGTTGCCCGCCCAATGTAAATATCATGGCTTCACGCGGCGATAAAGAAGCGGCGGCGCAGATGCTGGAGATCAGAACGCGTTACGGCTTGCCGGCGGAAAGCCCCCCGCTACACGAGATAGCCCCTCGAGCACTCGGAGCGCAGCTTGACTGTGTGGGGGGGCCGGACAGAGTCGAAGAACCAGAGCAAATCAAATTGCCCGACTCGCTCGCGGTGAACCTGTGTAGCGATGACTGTAACCTAGGCGAAGAGGGCTGGCGTTCAACACGTGCCCCTGGTTGGCACAAGGACGGCTGGCAATACCGTCACTTCCTCGACTCGCCGCAACAAGGGCTCTTGCTGGGTTACCTCTACTCGGACATACTTCCCGGTTCTGGAGGTACTCAGATGTGCGTTGACTCCGTCGGCGTCGTTGCTCGGTTGCTCGCCCAGCATCCTGAAGGCATCCACCCAGATTCGGTTCAGTCCTACATTAAGCCGCACATGATTATGGAGTGCAGTGAGTTTGAGGAGCTCACCGGGGAGGCGGGAGACTTGGCCATTATCCACCCGTATATGGTCCATCGCGTCGCGGGCAATCCAAGTGGCAGAGCTCGCTTCGCGCAATTTCCCAGCATCAAACTTTCACAGCCGATGCAGTTTCAGCGCGATGATCCCGGTGAATACAGCCTGAGTGAACTCGTCGTACTAAAGGAACTCGGCCAACTACAGTGTTACGACTTCGCGACAGAAGAGGACTACATGACCTATCTTCGAGAAGACATCACGCCGCCGCCATCCCGCACTGAGGAGGAACAGCTGGTGGCAAGTGTCGAATTATACGAAGAGCAACAGAGGATGGCGCTAACAGAGCCCGAATGGGCGCAGCAGATGTGGACTAAACGAGAGCGCCCCGATAGAATAGCTAAGCTGTCTAAAAACTCTATTACAGTGTCAAAATTCGGGTCATGATCCCATTTTAAGACTCGGACTAACCGTTCGACGTGGCGCCTGCCAAAACCGTTATCGATTGCTATATCCTTAATCTAAAATACTCAGTACGAATGCAAGACTGTTAATCTGTCAAAAGGGGCAGAACCATCGACGATTGGCTCCGAATGCGTTGTAACACATATAGCCGCCTCCTACCTTTCCCACTATCGAAAACTTACCTGCTTGGGCCAAATCATTCTCACTGGCCCGCCTCGTCCGCAGGCGCCTTCAGTGCCAACACCTAACATAGGCTTTGCGTATGAGGAATGAGGAATGAGGAAAACCCAAAGAGGAGCAGTCCCGTATAGGTAGGCCCCATCTTCGCAAAAATGATGTTTATACCACCCACAAAATCTTCACGACCACGCGAGCTCCGCAACTGGGGAATCTCCCATACCCCTTCTTGCGCAAAGCAAACGTCGACGCAATTTAGCGTCGACAGTCCGGCAACCGTCAAAAGGGCCAACCGAAGCCAATCCCACCCCCTGTCTTGGTAGTGTCGAAAAAGGCCGAGAGCCAACATAAGTACAAAGACGATGAAACCCAGTTCTGCAAGCATAGACCCTCCAAACCAGCTATGGCTTGTCGGCTTTGGCTGAAGCAGGCTCTGATGCATTCTCTGACACAGGCTCAACCATAATAGGAGAAGTATCACCCAATACGTTGATATATGGTGCAATATGCAAATAGCTGGCGCAATGAATAACAACAATGGTGCGGCCCTGACAGCAGGAGCAATCATTCAAACGCATCACCCTCTGGCCCCGTTTTTCGAAGAATTAAATCTAGTGCATATCGCGCAGCTCATTACAGGCAAAGCTGAGGGATGGTGATGTAGGAAGTATGAATCACCCGATTCTATTAATAGCTGTACTACGCCGAGCTATTCTCAAGTGCACGCCTTAAATATCTCTTCAATGTGGCGGTGATCGGTCCCGCAACACCCTCCCAATATATTCACATCAGGCAGCCTCGCCGTAAGACTCTTGTACTGACGACCAAGCTCTGCAGGATTTCCTTCGTCAAGCACATCAGATTCGTCCAGTTCCGCATGGCTTTTGCGTGACGCATTTGCCCGTATCCCCTTCAATCTACCAGCCCATGGCTGATCGGGCTGTAGAATGTGGTCAAATTGTAGTGGATGAGCACAGTTTAGCATGAAATAGGCGGTGGCATTTTCGGTTGCGTTATCAATAGCTTCAATACCTTGTTTTAAGGTCTCGCCCGAAGGGAGATTTCCATCCGTTTCAACAGTGAATGAAATTACAACCGGCATCGCAAGATTCGCAGCAGCCCTTACAATCCCGATTGCTTCGTCAGAGTATGTTATGGTAAAGGCGGTCACCATATCAGCATTACTCTTTGCAAAAGTTTCGATTTGGCGCATATGATACGTCTGTGCCTCTCGTTTGTTCAGTTTTTCCGTTGGATTATAGCCGTCCCCCTGAAGGCCAAGACAGCCACTAATAACAAATTTACTGGATTGATTCTGATAATCGTTTTTTACTCTTTCTATAATCTAAATCACTTTAAGTTAATATCTTCTAAATCTTCTTCGGAATATCCCAGCTTTGTCCCCCAAGCCGAACTGGCTCTCCATGTTACGCTGTCCAATATGAAACCGACTCTGTTCTGTGTAGCGATTGCCGCATGTCGGGCAAAATAGTTATATAAACTATCGCACCCCTCGGCATCTTTTAATAATTCGAAAGCAGTAAATTCCTTTAATTCGATGCCATCCGTAAATACTAAAGTTGTTTCCAAACCGCTATCGGTTAAGTAGATGCCACCGTCAAGTTGGGACAACTGTGTTCTATATCTCAGATTTTTGATTTTCCGTGCCAAGAATTCGATGGTCTCGGCGACCCATTACGAGCACGCCCACGACCATTTCAAGCTGCAAATCCCGGTGTATTCATTGGACCATCCTGCTCTACCATTCTCGTATTCCCACAGCGGCTACGAACCCCTGCGTGAATTTACGTCCGTGCAGGGGCAAATTTATACTATAGATCTTGCTACTGATACGCCAAAGCTTGAGCCGTGAAATTGAAATATAATTTTCAGGCTTTGGTAAAGCCGTTTGGTAGAGTCCGGACCGGTAGCCCAGTTTGATGAGTACTATATGCCGGTTTCTTTAATTCGTCCTTTGCAAAATTCCGTAACCGCAACTTTACTTTCCGAACGAAAGAATTCGTGCACATCGCGCTCAAGGAAATCCTGAGTATCCAACAGCAGGTCAAAGAATGCCTCAATTACACTCCATTCCTTACCCTAGTTCGCTGACCGGACGCGCCGAATTATCGTTCCCCCGATGGTCGGTTTAAAAAGTCATCCGCTACGAAGTGTAACACACCGCTCATATCACCTGCGAAGAAAAAATCCCGGTATCGCTTAACATCTGTAACGTTTGCATCATTCCTTCGTCTTTCCGCCGTTTGAGAATTACTTACGTACATTCTTCCGCAGGCACATAGATACCTGTATCGAAGGCGAGCGGCAACTTTATAGGGGTAAGTAGCACGGAAAACCTCCTGCCAAAGGTTTTGGAATAGAACGACGGACTCTTCAGCCGATGGTGCTGTTTATACGACACAATTGCTTCGTCACGCACAACGTACCGTGGCCAAATCACCCGCCGTTGGTGTGCGCATAACCTCCGCCACTTGGATACTAGTCCGGCTTTACGTATACTGCCGGTTGAGGAAGGACGGTCGAGCCTATGGCCGAGGAGTCTGATTAGAAAATCAAAAACAAACAGGTAAAGCGATATGAAACTTAGGGATAGGGTTGCATTGGTTACCGGCGGCACCGCCGGCATCGGAGAGGCCATAGCGATTAGATTCGCATCAGAAGGAGCGAAAATCGCTGTAATTGCCAGCACCGATATTATTAAGGCCGAAAAGGTAGCAAACGACATCACGAAGGCCGGTGGCGTCGCCAGACCTTTCGTGGCGGACGTCACCAACGTCACCGAGATCCAGTCAATGGTGGAGGCCGTCGTCGATGCTTTCGGCAACGTAGATATCCTAGTCAACTCGGCCGGTATCATCGGGAATACACCAGCGGGCACTACGAGCGAAGCGGATTACGATCGGGTGATCAATACCAACCTCAAAGGCACGTTCTTCTGCGCTAACGCGGTGGTGCCGCTAATGAAAGCGAATGGATCCGGCCATATTGTGAATATCTCTGGCATCGGTGCTTTCAAGGGCTCGAGTGGGGGCGCCGCTTACTGTGCCTCCAAGGCTGGCGTTCTCTCCGTTACCGAGTCCCTGGCGACCGAATTGGCCCCGCACGGCATCCACGTGAATGCCATCGCTCCGGGTCCCACGGCAACCCCGGGAAACGAACATCTACGCCGTGGTCCCGGGGCCGAACTGCGCTTGAAACAACTCGCCGATCGCACCCTAAGTGGACGGCCCTTCTCAAACCCAGCCGATATCGCACGCGCCGCGCTGTTTCTAGTCTCCGAAGACAGTATCGCGATGCACGGCTCCGTGGTGGTACTAGACGAGGGGGCTAGATTAATCTAACAGGTCTCAGCATCCGCTATGTGCAAAATGTCGCCACCGAATGCTGAGCCAATCTATCCCGGCTAAGCGGTAAGATGCAGTATCTGCAAGTAAGATAGTCCCCATCACTCATAGTGCCCCCCAACACCGAGAGGACTGACCGATGAAAATCGTGTAGATAGAACTCTTCGAAGCCGATATCCCGCCCATCCCCCCATCGCCCAATACAGTCCTAGAATATTCGAGCTGACCTTGTGCCAAATACACACCAACGAGGGTTTGACCGGCATCGGCGAAGCCCACGGAAAACCGGCTCACTTCGTTGCCCAGACCGACTGCTACACTGGTCAAGATCCGCTTGCTCTGGATCCCTTCGCCAAACCAGAGCCCTTCGAGTGAACGCTGCTCGATATCACCGCCTAGGCCGCCGGGCTAACACTTTATCACTTCTTCGGCGCCAAGGTCCGCGACAAGGTACCGGTCTCCTACTACTGGTCGCGGCCGATCGAGCCGCACTAGACCGCCGCCGAGGCCGAGGTCGGCGCGCGCATGGGCTTTAGTTGCCATAAACTCAAGGCACGGCCGTGGAATGTCGTCGAGACAGTGCGGCTGATGAGAGAAGCCGCCGGACCCGATAATACAGTCGGCATCGTTCCCAATCAGAATTTTCGTTTAGTCCACATTGCCGCCCGCTTGGCCCACGAGTTGGAACCTTTCGGCACCTTGGCCAATTTCGAAAATCCCGTGCTAAAAACCCACTACGAATGGTTCCGGTTGCTGCGCGAAAAAACCCATATCCCCATTGCGTTGCACGCAAGCTCCGCTGCCCAGGTCCTCGCCGCGACCAAAGCCGAGTGCATCGACTATGTCAATTTAAGCGGTTCCGCTATGGAGATAAGGCAAGCCGCCTCCGTTGCCAATGATGCCGACATTCCATACTGGGTCCAACTCGGCGGCCTATGTATGGGAGTCAAAACGGCCGACTCGGTACACATGCAGGCGACAATCCCCAACGCCACGCTGCCCTGCGACGAGCTACCTTTTGTCCGGGTCGCCGATGTATTGACAGAGGGCCTCGGGCTCAACAGCGGTCATTTCTACTGTGCCGGAAAAACCCGGGCTCAGCGTGACGCTGGATATGGCGGTGTTCGAAAAGTATCGCGTTGGGTGGTGAATATTAGATTATGACATTGCAATCTCAATGGCCGATTCGGGTACAGTCAGCTATGTATGATGCCAGCACACCAGCGATAATTCGGTAACCAACTACGGTGCAACACCGCAATGCAGGTCTTACCGAGTTGAGGCGCTTCTACCCTTTCCCCTATCGAAACCAATACGTGTGAGGTGTACGATGCTATCTTCCAAATCGGCTGTAAGCATTGTCCCCACGTCGGGAGAGTTCCAGTTTGCTGAAGACGGCCAGATCGTGCTTCCCTACCAGAGCGAGACAAAGCGCTGTGATGCAGCCCATTCGCGGTCTCATTACATCCATCTGCTCTACGGTATAGATGGAGAGGTATTGACGAAAGAATTCCCTTCCGACCATCCTCATCACTGTAGCATTTTCTGGTCCTGGCACCAGGTGTGAATTGGCGATAAGAGGATCGGCGACGCCTGGAATCTGAAAGATTTCGCTTGGGAAGTGCTGGACGTGAAAGAAATCACCGGCGATCCCGACGCATCCTCACTGTCGGCCGAGGTGTTTTTGGACCTGTCCCCTATGGACCGACACCCGAGGGGTGCGCAAGCCGCTTGTCAGAGAGACCGCGACGATCAAGGTGCATCGAGCATCACGAGACATGCGCGAGATCGATTTTGACATCCGCTTGGTTGCCCTGGAGAATGGCATGCGCATCGGTGGCGCCGAAAATGCTAAAGGATACGGGGGCTTCTGTACGCGGACTCGACTACCGGACGATCTCCAATTTATCAGCTCTGGAGGAAGCGTGGAGCCGGCAATACGACCCGTTGAGGCCGGGCCCTGGATAGATTTTTAAGGGACTTTCGGCGAAGTGGGCCGGGTGAGCGGCCTCGCCATTCTATGCCATCCTTCGCTGCCGGATTTTCCGCAGCCTTGGATTTTAAGACGTAAGACGAGTATGCAAAACCCGATTTATCCCGGCCCTGACCCGGTGGCGCTTCCCCGCGAAGATCCGCTTGTACTGCGCTACCGCTTAGTCTTGCATTGTAGAGCGGGTCAAGAGTTGGATTTAGATCGCCTACAGGCTGAGTATGGAGCTGAAGGCGGATAGCGATCGTCGGCGAATATTTCGCCTAGATTGGTACGAATAAAGCGTTCGATTATAAGTACTCCGTCTTTGCCCAACTCTGCGAATGCAGTCTACAACGATACGACCGGGCCATATGCAGGCGATATGGGTGCGAAGAGATGAAAAGAAAGGAAGAAAGCCTAAGGGAAGACCGTATGCTTTACAACAAAGACCGCACGCTGCGCGTTCTTGCAAATCACTGCGTCAACAGCATCCTGTGCGGTTTAACCGACTGTCATTCTCGTGGCCTCTTCTATAACCGCGGCGGAAGTAGCTGAGGTATATCGCATCCGATGGTCCGCTCTGCAAAGGAACACAAACATCTCAAACACAAGCCTGCTGATCACGTTTAGGCTCCCACCCGTATGGGTAAAGGAGACTTCGTATTGAGCCACAATAAAGGTGCGAAGTTAAAACGTGTAGAAATTTGTACAGCAGATTTCATCTCCGCGCCTGGCAAATTTCCTTCACCGAAATCCCGGCTCAGACTCATTTATTCTCCTGTTGTATCATCATTAGGTCAATCTCTTATTTATGATCCCAGGCCCCACCGAGAAAATAGTCAGGAGGGTAGAAAAAAGTGAGATTTATCGCAGATGCAAAGAGCACCCACGGCCAAAATTTTACTACATCAGGAGGCAAGCTAAAAAAACCAGTAGCCAAAGCAGGCAGGATCGATAGAGGAACGAGGCGATTTACCCGCTTTTTTCCCACGATCACCGTGTCCTGGAAACCGTCTTTACGCAAATAGAGCTTGGGCTGATCCTTTTTCGCTATCGTCAACTTTGCTGGTGATACGGCCAACCGCATCCCACTCTCGTCATAAATACCTACGTTGTAAGGCGTCGTGGAGCCAATTACCTCGTCATATCTGCCCGAAACAACTTTGGTCAAAGCGGTTACAGCACAACCCATCAGATGCGAGACCGCTATGCCCAGTGTAATGAGTTGAAACAATCCTAACATAATGGAGGTATTTCACTCAGGTGGACGATTTTATTGCGCCGCATCAATGATGAGAGTCACTTGTCTCTACGCTCTTCAAAGCTCAGTTTGTGCTTTTTTTCATACGTACGACGCATGGTTTAACTTTCTTTTTAAAAATGCCCCCTAACAATACATCAACTACCGGAGTTAGCAATACTCCCGCGATAACAGACTTTCCATAAATTACCGGACCAGGAGAAATATTCACGAATTACTGGTAATAGGCAAAATATGGAACTGCAGACCATGGATTTATCGACGTAGACATCACAATCGTTGTATCAACATAACCGTCTTTTCGCAAAGTAAAGTGCTGGCGTAGGAGTCGCTTGAATGGAATCTGGACAGGGGTAATTCCGATGTTGAATCCTTCACTGTTGTAGATTTCAACCCCGGCTCGCTCGTTCACCATTTCGACTTTGTCATATCTATCGAACATCAGGGTGGCGCATCCATTGAACGTGCAAATACTGAGTCCAAGAAATACGATTCGAACTAAGCGTTCTCCCATAAAATGTCCTTGCAAAAAAGTCATTCTTGTGCAGGATCTCCTATATCACTTGATACAGATGGGCTGACAACTGATATTTTGCATTGAAACTCGCAAGGCCTCAATAAAGCCGAAAGGCCCTCAAACACCTATCACTGCAGGACAACACGAGCCGATTGATTCATTCTGCCCGCGTGAAAATTGCTGGATCGCCGACGTTAAAGTCGTCGTCGGGGTCGGTTAACGTCAGCGTGTCTCGCGCCGATAGATAGGTACAGGTTCCGTAATACTCATCGCCCCCCGAATCACGAGCTTTCCATTATCGGTCGTCCAGCGATGTCTATCGCCGAAACCGTCAACAAAAAACCCGTCATCCCCAAACAGATACATAGTACCGTCCTTGTCTGCCCAGGATCCGACTAAACGACTGTCCCTGTAAACAGAGTTTGCTGGATTGTCTTTGTCGGCACACCCAATAGCAACCAATGACAAGTCTAATAAAATATTCGTTGCTTTACTCGTGCTTTTATCCTGTATAGTTATTGTACTACGCGCCCAGAGCATACCACACGAATTGGGCCATGCAATCAATTTAGCAAGTAGCATTTTATATCCTAATAAAAACTGCGGCCGCTTCAAAGTGCATCAACAACGAACTACGCGATACCGAGGCTTGAGGTCGAGAACGTAACCCGGAGTTAACTGGAACAGCGATTGCGGACAACGCCCGTTCGCGAAGGAGACGAAACAAGTGGTGGTTAACCCTTTGCAAGCGTATCCGCTACCCGCTTGGATGCGACGAGTTTATGTAGTATACTGTTGAAAAACCATGTCCAATGGACGTCCATCACTCGCCCACGTCGTAACGACCGAACGTGCAAACCACCCGCACCCCATTTAAGCGTCGGGGATGCTCGATATACCGGAAGCAGACTGTAATGAAATCAGCCTATTGGCTTGTACTCATTGTACTCGCCGCGCTCTGCATAAAATACTACTACCTAATCGGACCGCGCTTGTTGATCCTACTAGCCAGTCTCTATGCCGGTCGAATAATGCTCAACCGATTGTATAGTCTTTTGTCGGCAACTCGCAACGCAAAGGCAGAGGAAACGAAGCGCACTCAAGCAGTCGATGCCGAATATGAGGTCATTGATGACGAGAAGAAATGACCGACCGAAGGCCCATCACAACTGGCAGCGATGGAGCACATAGCTTCCAGAGCATGCCCTGCCCTGCGGTGCTACCGCTGATCCCTCCGCATACTGCAATACGTTGGCATCCATTGATAGAACTGAGTTCGGCGTAGTATATTGACGTCACACTAGTCGAGGGCCAAGCGCTGCGCTGGCGAGCATCTCCTTCAGCTGCAGAAATATGCGGACCGACTGCAGCAGCTACCCGTTCACACGCCAAATGACATGGAGTCAAATCGCGCATTAACCGGACAAAAGCATACCCCGGTATGATGGAAGTTTACTAAACGTGATGAGGATAGGGAGACTACTTCTGATCTGTGTTATGATCTTCAGGTATTGCCCTTATTTGATTGGGTGTAGCGATCCCCTGAGCCCTGTTGAGCAAGAATTGTTTGGGCCCTGGAGTACGACCTTAATCGATGCGTAAGGCGCAGAAGTGCGTATCGTTTGGGAATTCGTCTTGGCGTATGATACACGTCGTGTAGTCTTCAATGAAATCTACCGAGATAATCAGATGGCTAGCCGGCGAAGAGGCGAATGGAACGTGCGTGCATCCAACGCTCTTCGCGTCGTTTTAGATCTTGAAAACCTGCACATTGCCGATAATTACGATCATTCGAATTCTTCGTACGATTACGAAGGCCTGGCCGAACTTATCGGCTCAATTGTCAGCAAATTGTTGACCGCGCTTACCGACGACGAATACAATATTTAATACTACCGCAAGGGGGATGAGCTATCCTTAAAGTGGTATGACCAGGAATTTTATGCCTATCATAGGACTAAATGAACAGAAATTAGGAGTGACCTCCGAAAAATGGCCAATTTTTGGATGAATAATTCCTTAAACCGGCTGCTCCCCATTTCGGTATTACTTATTTTCATCACATTTAGGAGCATGTGTCCAACGTCACGCCCGCCACCAATTGTGTGAGCTTCCATTTTTCGTCTTCCAACGGCCTGCGGCGGCGCAATTCGGCCATCTTGATATCGGCGAATCTTTTTCCAGTGGTGATATTTTGCTTCGCTGACCTCTATTTTCTGGAATCTCACCTACGAGCAGTACACCGCTTTCTACTTGCCGTAAGGCCACGGCAATTTGCGGTTCGATTGTAAACATCCCCCCTTTCCGGGCAGTCTGTATTAGAGAATTCTCGCTGCTTTATGAGCCTCTCGATATTCGAAAAGCGTGAGATCCCCCAGCGACGAAGTATCTTGAATAACTTGCTAAAACTGCAGGCTGGCTATTTCTCGATTGCTTGCTGTACACTGGCAATGACCACATAGTCTTTTGTGGTATCGGTCCAATACCGATACACTGAATCACGAATGCCAACCAAACGACAGGCCCATCGCCGACTGATCGGGTACGTGGTCTTAGCATAGTCGACCCGTTCCCATCGCAGGGTTAGCTTTACAGTTTTTTTTAGACAATATCCTTCAGCTTCTTATGATCCAGCTTGAGATCGGCATAGATTTGTCGCAATCGCCGATTTTCCTCTTCTATTCCTTTGAGCCGTTTGAGATTAGAGATTACCATGCCGCCATATTTACTTTTCCAGGTATAATCGTCGCTTCGGCTACACCGTATTGTCGGCAGACTGCTTTGACCGTCCGACCGCCTTTGATCCCTTTCAAGCCCTTGATGATTTGGCTTTACCTGTAGCGGGTTTTCTTCATTACGAATTCTCCTTTCGCTTAAATAAATACGGAAGATCTCTACGATGATATGCCTCTAATTTGTGGATACTTATAATACCCTAATGAGTCTCGCAGACGACCTACGTCAAGCGTGTCGTGCCATATCTTACAGAGCATAGTGGCAGATAAAAAAATTTGGGATCGGTTGTGGTTGCCCGCTGTATATCGGTTGGCACGATGTCGTCCGAAAATCTGGTCGGCTTTTGCGATCCGTATCTGCAGTGGGCAACCACTTGAGCGAGTCAAGTGGCCGTTGGTACAGACCGGCTCTTGGCAGTCTGCCAAAAGATGTCGCTCTGGGCGCCGAGCAGTCGCACCTGGGCAGCCCGGGAGTAATGGGGGCTTCCGACAGACGCGTACCCGTCAAATCCGAACCATGGGGCGAATGCGGCGATGCCCCATGCGCTGTCTTGCCCGGAGCCTGCTCATGCGCTGTCTTGCCCGGAGCCTGCTAAAGGGGGAATTTTTCTAAACGGGGTTGCTAATACAAAACACTCAGATATAATCTTATAGCCAACAATAATTCTGTAACCGCTGGATGAATAATTTGGCTCCGATATAGTGTCGGGGCCAGGAGTTAACCTAACGACTGGAGGATTCAAATGTCGACGAGCAAAGATAGTTCAAGTTGGGCGGATTTAGGTGTTGCTTTATACGAGAGACTGCACGAGCGCAACGCGGTCATAACGTACGAGTTCGATAACCTCGAGGTCTCCGTGCCCGCAGGACCAGAGCAGCCTCAATCTTCTGCTAATTGGAAGGTGAACGGTGGACTGCAGATTCGAACGACGCCGCCCGATGGTGATGCTTCCTGAATTACAGGTTATCGTGCCTTTTCACCTCAGTGGCCAAGCAACAATTGAGCACCCACGAATTGGCGTTTTCGTTGCCAGTATCGAAAATGGAGACTGCCTTGTATTCAGAGCTCCGACTCTAAAAGCTTTAGCAAAGTTGTTTCTACATCTGCGCCGTTCGCGCATCCTGTTTAGAGTCTTCAGATCAATCGTCGATAAATTTCGTCTGAAGGTCTGTCTACGAAATAGAGAATTAATCACCATTGATCGAAGGCAGAGGGTATACCTTCGGGAAAGGTAGATGGTGGAGGCTTGATCGGCCATCTCTAACTGCACAAAAGGTCAGCTCATGAGTCGTTTTAGTGGGACCGGGAGTGCTTAGGCATTATTTGAGCTCTCCCGAAGAGTTCCAGTGGACCGTAGTAACGGGCTTTATCAGTTGACTCAGCAAAACAGACCGGTCTCGATAGATAGCTCAGTTGATCGAGTAGGTGGCCGTATGTGATATAACCGGCCGAAGTTCGGCCAACATTTTTGTATACTCACAACACCCGATCATTCTCAGGCGCTTAGTTCTGCGCAACCCCAATTGAAAAGAGGTGGTATGAAAAAATCCGACGGAACCACCCCTGTTTATATCATACTCGGTGCCGGTGGAGGCATTGGCACAGCAGTGTGCAGGAAACTCTCGGCACAAGGTGCCCGTTTGGTGGTAGCAGGTCGACGTCTTGAGACTCTCGAACCCCTCGTGGCCGAGGTAGGTGCCGTAAGCGTGATGCTCGACGCCTCTGATGCAGAACAAGTTGACGCTTGCTTCTTCAAAACTTTGGATGAATTCGGGGTAGTAAACGGTGCTGTCAACTGCGTCGGTTCGCTGCTGCTAAAATCCGCGGATCGGACCTCTCAGGCGGAGTGGGACGATACTTTAGCGACCAATCTAGGATCGGCGTTTGCAACAGCCAGGGCGGCTGCGAAGACGATGACTGAAGGCGGGAGTGTCGTGTTGTTGTCCTCAGCCGCTGGCGAGGTAGGTTTGGTCAATCACGACGCTCTTGCGGCTGCCAAGGCAGGCGTAGTAGGATTAGCTCGGTCGGCTGCGGCAACCTATGCTAGCCGGGGACTGCGTTTTAATTGCGTTGCACCGGGGATGGTGCGGACGACACTTACCAAACCGATGACTGAAAACGAACTCACCCTTAGAGGCGCAGTGGCAATGCATCCCCTTGGCCGCATTGGCAATGCCGAGGAGATAGCATCGGCCATTGCTTTCTTCCTGTCTAGCGATCAAAGTTGGGTCACTGGAGAAGTCCTGTGTGTCGACGGTGGCCTGGCCCGCGTCCGGCCCAGAGTTAGGGTTTAATTGATTTGCGATGTAAATTGGGTATGGGTCAAAGACCGAAACAGTGCTACGCGGTATCCGTGAGCAGCCTGCATAATGTTATTCTGTGCAATCCGTCATCGCTGTTTCCGAAGGATAATCAGTAGAAAATTTGATTTATTTTGCCACCGTGTTCGCGGCCACCTGTCGTTATCCCTTCTGCCTAATGTCTGAATATTGGATAGCGAGATAGAATTCAGATGTACTTTGATCGACTGCTTATTCAAGCGCGGTATCTAATCCCATGGGATCTTTACCAACGCGGATCGGCCCGATAATGCCGCGTGACAAAGTTTGTTTTACTGTATAGACGAAAATCCCCTCGTCGCATCCAGGCGGATGGCGGGGGTCAACAGTCACAATGGCAATGGTGTAGCTATCGATTGAACCATCGTTACAACATTTATCAATAAATTAATCGGCACAGGCTTCCTCGTATTTACCGGGCACCGAAACGCCTTCCTGAGCGCGTAATCATTACGCCCCGCCCCGTTAATCTGAACCGCCCACCACCGTATGGCCTGGCACGACTGGGCTTTTATAACAGCCGGCACTATACTATGCCTCAAGTA
>JACLAC010003833.1_pt1 | contig 15256 bp, 7 predicted proteins | sample 8027881 | NCBI WGS metagenome assembly JACLAC01 (sample SAMN15725517, study PRJNA655200) | protist metagenome | isolation source: fluorescence activated cell sorting (FACS) single amplified genomes of... | place: Spain: Blaines Bay Microbial Observatory, Mediterranean Sea | collected 2016-01-19
TTCTGTTAAATACAATCAAAGGAACACGTCGAATAAAATCAAGGGTAGGGGTTGAAGGCGAAGCGACCCACTGCACGTATCAATCATCCTTGGTAATTCATCAGGAAATAGTCCTTCCATTCGTTCAAGCCGTCCACGAACCTACGCCCGTCTGCCTCGCTGCTCACCCGGAACTTGAGTTCTCGCTCTTTTTCGCCCGTCTTTACGTTAAACCGCGTCTTTTCTTTGCCCTTGTTATTGTAAAAGGAGATCCCCAGACAGGCAGCCAGATTGACTCTTTCAACCGGTGTCTCGGAGGCTGCAGCAGAGTTCTTAACAAGAAGATGCCCGGAATTTTCATCAACCACTAGGAATCTCTGCTTCCAATTCTCCCCAATCATTGACTTCATCTTTTCTTCCACGTATCCAGATAGTGGTTTGGGCTTCTCGTCTCCCAAATCTCCTTCATATTTGCTCGGTGTGTCCGATGGTGCCTCTGGATCAACGAGATGGTCTTCCGGTGACAGAGATGCATCGTTTACTTCAATATCGCTCATCCTCAGATTCTCCAACGAATCCTCGTCGCTCGCAGGCACAACTCCTTGCATTAAATATTCGAAGCCGTGGTCGACACTGAAGTCTTTCCACGCGAGAAGCTTTCTCTTCCATTCATCAGTGGTGCTGCTCTCGGGGAATCGGAGAGAATAACTGTCATTATTCAGGGATAGAATCAACGTTTTCCCCCCTGAAATCTTGATGTCTGCAAGGAACTTGAGATCAATCCCGTCCCGCAGAGAATTGTACTTTTTGATCTCAATATCGTGGAGTGCGTCAGCCCCGCTAGCATAAAAGTTCAAAATCCCTGGAGCACGCACACGGGCGAACAAGGTATCATCCCAAATATCTTTCATAATATTGGACCCTACTTTAACACCGACGTTTCCAGAGCAACCCTCGGGTAATTCCAACTTGTTCTTTTCCAAATCATCATGGCTCACGGAGCTGAAACCTCTCTCTCTCTGGTTTGCACTGGCTTCCGCAGCAGCCGCCGGTTTCGAGGGGCATCCAAATATAGATGACAGGAAGCCCTTGCTGGCGCCAGCTTCTAGAGCTTCATTATCACCGTCCTGCTCGTGGAGCTCCTGTGTATCCCCATGAGCAAGTCTCATCAAGAAAGAACGGAAACGCATTCGGCGCGCCTTTGCCAGAGTGGATTTCCTAGTCTTCGCCAGCTGACGGATACCCTCTCGCATTTGCTCTTCTGTGACAAGAGGCGTACCAAACTGCAAGTTGTAAAAACCAAGTTTAGTCATCACCCAATTATAAAAATTCGTCACTGTTAAGAAGGTGAAGCTAATCAAAACTACCGGGAAAATGATCCCGAAGGTGTTCTTGATGAAATCGACTGATGCTAGCTGATAAAAACGGGAGAAGGCTGTTGGCATGTATATAGCTTGTGAAACTTGCTTGCCATCAACCGTAAGTGGAGGAGCGTTGTTGTAGGTCCAATCGCCGCTTGTAATGCCATTCTCAGATAACCAACCGAGATAAAAAAATGCCAGCGGCGCAGCCAAGCGGGCAACCATCCTAACGTTGAAAGAAAGTGATTCTGGCGTCGTTTGACCAGGCACAAGGTCCATTAGACCAGCAAACTTAATTTGAAACAAAGACCATAAAGTAACATAAACCGTATAACCCAATGTGAAGAAAATAAAAATCACGATGCCCCCTGTAGTAGCCCTTGGATCCTCGACGGCAATGAAATAAATCGAGTTCTTTGGGTCGATCCCACCCATGCTAGAGACGACGCCAATAAACGAAAAAATGGACATGAGGGCCATGCATACAGACACTACCTTCAGTACTTTAGGCCTGTAATCCAGCTGCCAATGATACTCAAACTCCGTAGATGTCTTGCCGCTCAGGCTCCAGTGCACAACTTTCAGTCCATCATATTTGGAGTCATCCTCCGTGTTGCGTCGCTTCGCGTCAATAAGGTCTTCTAAGGAGTAAGCTTCTAGTTTGGTTAACTCGACCTTCGACACAGCCATTCGATACCTCGACTTGTAGAACTTCAAATTCGTTCGCAGATAGGCTAGAGTGGGAATGGTGATATCTCCATTTTTGTCCGTTGCGGCTGTACCCGCTCTACTAGAACGGAACTCCGCAGGACATTCGCTGAGGATTATCTCCATGGCCTTTCGCAGTTCCTCGTTACCTGCATGCTTCATATCCAATTCTTGGCTAGTTTTCTTCGCATTGGCCACCTGCATGGCAATTTCAAAATGTGCATCCTGGATATCCTTGAAATCTGATGCAGCTTTGGTTTGCACAAGCTTCAGTCTGTTTTCGAGATAGGACGCCCGCCAGAACATGCGAGGAAACTCAACGAGACCGTAGCCTAACAGGAACATCAAGAAGCTCTCGTAGATGGTGTTGGTGAGGATTACTGCAGTAAGTGTGAGGGCCGCCGTGTCACCAGGGACGACTTTCTGTTGGATCAGTACGTAGAGAATGATCGCACCAATGAGCACTAACAGGATAGTGTCTCGCATCATGATCTTAAACGAATTCCACATTTTTGAAAGCACAGTGAAATTACCGTCTGTATTGTAGTATTCCTCGAACACGAGATAGAATCCACTGAACCCAATAATCATGCCGAAGAAAAAATTATAAGCTTCTGACATTGATTTAATATTCGCCTCATATGTTGGGGACGAGCCTACTGCATCACCTCTACGATCCATAATCACCGTGGCCATGTCAATGGGGACCACAAGAATGATACCAAAAGAGATAAAGTAACCAATAATATTTGAAAGATATGTCAATTTAGGAAAATCAGGCTCTGCATATCTCCAAACCACGTAAGTGCACAATCCTAAGAGACCAGTGAAGATAGTCGAAAAGTATGCTGCCAAGTTTCCGGATGTTGAGCCATCAGTTGATGTCACATAAGTACTCATGCTCAAACCCGGGAAAGCTCAATGATTCCTCTTGGTTTTTTCCATCGATTGAATTTCTCAAGGTTCTCAAGAAAGCCTGGAAAGGCAAAAAGAAACCCAGTGACCCAGTGGTGAGCCTTCCCTTTTCTCACTCCTTTTCTTCGATAGATTTTACTATACCCTCAAGGAATACTATACTTTTGAATTTCTAGTATGGCCCTGTGTTTGGATAAGGCTGTTGAAGCGGAGCTCCGCGCGATTCCTGGTAATCATACTTGTGTCGATTGCAGCGCACGTGGACCACAGTGGGCTTCTGTAACTTTTGGTGTATTTATGTGCTTGGAATGTAGCGGTGCACACCGTTCATTGGGTGTCCACATTAGTTTCGTTCGAAGCGTTGCCATGGATAGCTGGACTAAAGAGCAAATTCAGATCATGCGTTTGGGTGGCAACCAGAAGTGCAATTCTTTTTTAGCGAAGTATAATGCTTTGGCTAAAAAAGCTAATGGCACAGGGTCTGATATATACACAAAGTACAACTCGCCGGCGGCGTGCTTGTACCGAGATCGCCTGAAAGCGGAGATGGAGGGGAAGCCTCTGCCCACGGAGCTGCCACAGGCAACAGGTGGTGCTAGCAGTAGTACTGAACCCATAAATGGAGAAACGGAAGAAGCCTACGTCAAGCGACAGGCGAGACTCAAGGAGGAAGCCGCCGAGAGAATGCGCAAGAAATTCGGTAAATCCGGAGGGTTAGGAGGGCAGTCAGGCATGGCAGGCTTGGGTAGCGACTCTAGCTACAGACCAGGGGCCGCAAACAGCGATCTAGGCTTCTCAGTTCCGTCGCTCAGCGACCTTGGTATCAGTGAGGACAGCACGCAGAAACTCCAACAGGAAGCAAGCAAGGCGCTGGAAAGCACCTGGTCGTTCTTCGGCTCCGCCGCTGCCGCGCTAGGTGATGCCGCCAATGTTGTAGCCGCCAATGTTGTCGAAACAATAGACCCAAATGCTCAGCAGAACACTAGCAACAACAATTTCTTTCCTCGCGATGAACTTAAGGGTAAGAGTTCTGGTAAAATGGTCGGCATCGGTGGAGGTGGACCTCCAGCTGGGGCTGCTCGAGATGAGAGGACGAAAGACGAGGACAATGACCAAAATCTAGAATGGATCGCGAGTGGAGCAATGGATTGGTGGTCGAAAGCTACTTCGGCAACTTCCAATCTTGCTCAGAGCCTTCAGGGGAACTCCGAGGCTCCTGAAGATGTATTTAGTTTTAGAAATAACCTCAAACAGAAAAGCACTGGCCAGATGTCGCACGTTACTAGTGATGAATATACAGCTCCTGAGGCTGCAGCAATACGTCGAAGCACCAGTAATAACTCCACGGAAAGACTTTCTACTGGCAGCAACTCACGTTCAAGCAGTACTGGGAAAATGTCCTCACTGGCCGCCTCGGAAAGCGGTGGTAACCTGTCTGGGGGCCTGGGCTCAAATCACAGCAGCAGCGAAAGACTGAATAAGGTCTCTCCGCGAATGAAAAAGCCAGCAGATGGTGATGATGATTTCTTTGGAAGCTTTGGAGTGGGGAAAGATAAATAAGTAGTTATCAATACACGTGTACTACACTCGTTACAAATTGTTAATCTTCAAAAATCTTCCCAATCACCTGCATCAACCTTCTTGGCAACGAGCTTACCCTTGATTTGCATCCCCTTCTTCTCCCCCATTCCCGGTTTCGCTAGCGACATGCCTTTCCCCGCAGCTTTTGCCTTACTCGGCGATGCCTGCTTAGGCGTAGCTGTAGTGCTAAAGAAGTCATCACTAGCGGTTGGAGGGCGCACGTGACCCGGTGCTGGTGCTGGTGCCATTGAAACGTCTTGGTCGTCCCAATCATCATCCCCCCAACCGGAGCTATGGGATTTCTTCTCCTTCTTCTCCTTCTTCTCCTTCAACCCGGACATGGTTGCTGACGCTGGAACAGGAGCGGAGTTTTTGGGACTGTCTACATCGAAATCGTCAAAATCCCAGGCGTTACCGGAATTGACTTTCTTCACGGGGACTTTCTTCTTTTCTGCCTTCTCGAGCTTTTCCGTCTTTTCCTTCTTGTCCTTTTTCGCCCCAAGGGAGGACATCTTCACTGGCTTCTTGACATTATCTAATTCAAAATCGTCCAGGTCGTCCCATCCAGTGCTCTTCTTTTGGATGTTCATCATTCCTTTCTTAAACGGGGCAGAATCGTATTCATCACCCGACTCCCAAGTATTCTCCTCGAGGTCGGAGTCTCGATTCTCTGCTTCAGGGGTTGCTATTTTCGGCTGATTAGCAGCACTGTGAGCCATTTTTGAAGCCATGCCGCCCGAAGGCAGTAGCACGGAAGGCTCTTCTGTGTACTGCTTGGTGACACTCGCAGCCGCTTTCTCCATAGTAGCGATGGACGGCACCAAGCTGGCAACCCATGAATTACTCAGACTATTATCAGCAGGCTTAGACTCTTTTGTTTGCTCACTTTGCTCCGGTCGCTGGGGCGGATTCTTCATAGCTTCCCTCCGAGCTTCGTCCTCCTGCTGGCACATAGTAGTGTGAAGTTCGCGTATGGACTTCATGCTCTCTTCCATGAATGAAATCGCTAGTTCACGAACTTGTCGACTGGGATCTTTTGTGAGTACACAGACTTGCGTCAGAATTGATTCTACCAGGTCAGGAACTTGCATGAGAGGCAGACACGCCAACGATGACTTGATGGCTGCAATACGGCAATGCATAAATGAGTCTCTCATTGCACGAATGAACGAGGGATAAATGACTCGCAATCTCACAGAAGGCTCCATTTTGGTCGCAACTTTGCCGAGAAATATGGTGGCATTGGTACGAAGGGATGGTTCGGAATCATTCTGTAGGCTTACAATACACCTGACCAGTTTGTCAAGCATATGCTTTCCCTCCAGTTTGTCCACGACATGGACGAGATTTTTCAGTGTATCTTCTCTCATAGTAGCATTCGAATCAGCAAACCCCGCAAGCATGGGATCGAAAATGTGCTCGTTGACAATTTTGTTGGGCGTGAACCCAATAAGTACGTGTGTGGTTCTCAGGAGACATGTGCGCACCGTGCGGTCACTCATACTCCACAATTGCACCAGCATTGGAAGAACCTTATTTTCGTACTCTTCGGGGCTGATCTTATCGTTCTCCACCATCGTTGATAACAGCCCTAACGAAAGCCCAATGCACTGCCTGCAGAACTCCCGCGAATCCCTGATCTGGAAATCCTGGATGCAAACGCTCAGGGCGGTGCGTATCGTAGGTAGCACCTTGAACACGCATAGGAAAGGGGGAATTTCGTTAATGTGACTCGCCACCATTTTCAGGTCTTCTAGGGTTTCCACTAGCGTCTTTGAAGAACTCTCGCCTAAGCTTTCCATCAGCTTAATGTACTCCGTCGAGAACAGTTGACTCTTGATCAGCTGTCTGGCGCTCGGTCGCTTGAGAAAGTCAGCCGTCTTCATTTTTTTCAAGTATTTCTCGAAATGTGCAGGCACGGATATTCCTAGATAACTGAAGATTTCTTCTATGCAACATGCTAAAGAGTATATGTCGATAACACCGAATGCTTTCCGAAAGACGATATCACCGCGATCAATGTTGGATCGTTCAGGTGACATGAAGGCGCTGGTCAAATAAGCATTGTAGCGCTTGAAAAACACTTCATCATCATATACTGTGATGTTACAGGCAAGATCAAACGAGCCTAGTTTCCAGTCTCCGTTGGGGCACACAAATATCGCGTGCAGTCCCAGATACCCGTGACCTAGCGAAGCCTGCGTGTGCAGGAACTGAAGCGCATTTAACACGCATTTGATACCCCATGTAATCTCCTGAATATGAGCGTTGGCAAAGTCACTGTGTGATTGATTACTTTTATCTCTTTCTGCTAATCTGTCACTCATCCATTTCATTAGAGGAATACAAGGTTCGGTAACTATTACCAGAGCCTTCTCTTCCAAATCTACTCCATCAATATACGATAAAATATTAGGATGCTTCAGAGTTCTCATCTTCTGAAAGCATCGCATCGCAAGATCTAATCGGTCTTTCCTGGTTTTGTCAAATTTCATTATGCAGACCTTCTCCAGATCAGGCGTCTTTTTTGTGCCTTCATTTAGCTGCCAATGATGGTTATAATCAATTGCACCCCCCTCATTATAAGGTAAACCCGAGTTTGCATTACCCATGCTTGAGAACCTCTGTTTTCTCCAAAAACAAAAGAGGGACCCTTTTCTTGTTTTTTCGATGGGGTGGGTTTCTTTTTCATTAAAAATAAATCTCATAATTTTGATTAGAAATCAAAGAAACAAGAACTACTCTGGTTGTTTATGATGGAAGAAGTAAGTATTTATTTGTTCAAAGCGTCAATCTTGGCTGTCTACTTTTGTATTCTTGTTTTATGAGGGAATTAATTCCTCTATGGGTATAAATCCCTTCACTTCGGTGGATGTGCTCGATTTTCTCCTATAGAACTGATATCACCCTCTCGATCAGTCTCGTCGATATGCGCGAACTTCTCGTCGGTGTTTGCGGCGAAATTTCTGCAACTCTCGATCTGCTTCTTCAGCTGAGCGACACTATCCGGCCTGTTGGTCTCCTCCTCCAGTCGCTTCTCAATGGGGTTGCTGATAGCATACAGTTCATCCAGCTTAGCGGTGTATTTGCCTTTGGTGGATTCGAACCCATCACCATATAGCCAGTCCTCCGCATCGGTCAAAAGAGTTGACAGCTTTTGTTTTTCTTCTTGAGTGTGGTAAGCCTTCAAAGTTCCATCCAACTTATCACGCATTGAGTAGATGTATGACTCCAATTCATTGCGCTTATCAGCGGTCTCAATGATGATTTTATCCTCGAAAGCCATCCTTCCTTCCAATTCTGTCGCAGACTGGATTTCAGCGGGAGTCAATCCAGCGAACTCCATAACGGTTTCTAAGTCGGTCTTCTTGAACTTCTTCTTCGCTGGGGCGGGGGCTTCTGCAGCCTTGGATTCACCTTCTTTTCCGTCTGATTCAGTCTTGGCACTATCCTTTTCCTGACCTTCATCTTTTGCGCTATCGTCACCCTTGGCATCGCCTTCAGTCTCCATAGGCGCCGCCGGCTCTTCGGGCTTTTCTTCCTCGACGATTTCCTCCAGCATCTCCGCTGATTGCAGGTACACACACATGTTCCTATCAATGTTGAAGGTAACACGAACGTCCTGAGGAGGGGTATTAGCAGGTATTTTTACCAAGTATTTGGCGATCTGCCTATCCTCGTGCGGGTATGAGGAATCGTATGACAGAGCGACGTGGAAATCGCCGGTTTTCTTTCTGAACGTCAATCTACGGGGTTTGTGTGGAACCTCGTCTCCACGATTATATAGCTGAGCAGAGCTGCTCTTTGCTTCCTCGTCGGTACCGGTAGAGGTGGCGTCATAAGTGGCGATAATTCCGTAATACAACTTGTCAATGATCTGGAAAGGCTGTACTCGAATACGGCTCGATAACATCGCACACTGCAGTGCGCAGCCGCGCGCGACGGCTTCATCTGCGTTCATGGTCGTCTTGAGTCCATGGTTTTGTGCGTCGAAATCAAGGGAAAGTGCCTTGCTGATCGTGCTTTTGACCATGCCCACTCTGGAGCCACCGCCGACAATTTCCACCTCATGCAGCTGCGCTTTTCCCAGTTCCGCCTCTTCTAGACACTTTTCCAGAGGACCTACCAGACGCTCATTCAAATGCTGGGTCATTGCGTTGAAGTCATCCTTAGTAAGAGTTGAATTGAGGTCCATATCCTCAGCAAGACATTCCACGTTCACCGGTGCCTCAGACACACCGTTGGGCGACAGGGTCTTTTTCGCCTTCTCTGCTGCCAGAGCGAGTTTGAGCAGAGCCTTTTTGTTCTTGCGAACGTCGATTTTGGTCTTTTTCTCGAACTGCTGGCATAGAAACTCCACTATGGCTGCGTCATAATCTCTCCCACCGAGATTGGTATCACATTTCGTACCCATGATCTTCATATTGCCTTGCTTGAAAGCTGCGATAGTCACGCTGTAGGAGCTGTATCCCATGTCAATAAACATGATATGCTGGTTCTCCGTCTCGGAAAAGAGCTTCTTTGCTGACTTAAAAATACCGTAGGATAGCGCAACAGCATTGCTCTCGTTGGTCACCTTCAGCACATTCAGGGAAGCGATGGAGGCAGCATTGGATATAGCCCGACGCTGCGCATCGTTGTAGGATGCAGGTACAGCCATGACGCAATCACCCACAGCGGCTCCACCATTGGCATAGGCAACTAGCTGCTGGGCCTTTACAAGGCACATTGCGAGCATGTGCTCTGCGGAAACGACCATGGGTTCATTGTCGTATTGCACGCGAATTCCAACGTTTCCATTTTGTAATGGCTCCGCATCAAAATTAAGCTTTCGGAGCTCTGCCTGCACATCCTCGTCCTTGAAAGGGCGACCGACCAATCTTTTCATGCAAGTAATTGTGTTTTTTATGTTAGAGCGAGCCTGGGCGTAAGTCACGATGTTACACAGGGAGCCACGCGGCACACGAGGGAGAAGTTTGAAGGTATTGAGTTAGTAAAATTACCCAATGAAAAGCGAGAAAAAGGAGCTAAGAACGTATAACTTACCATAGAGGCACCAGCATCTCCCAAGAAACGCTGCTTTCCTTGGATGGAGACTGCAGTAGCCGTCTGGCGATTGGAAGCATCATTTAGAAGAACATCCACTCCGCCTTTCGACGTTTGGGCAATCAGCATTGACAGATTGCCGAAATCAAGGCCACACACAGACATGTTTGATACAAACGACTCTGAAAGTTACTCCTTTTAAGGGAATTTCTGAAATGGGTTCCCTTTCGAGAAATTTTGTCCCACAAAAAAGAAAGTAAGGGCCCTTGTCGCCACAAAATTTAGCATGTCTCCGCTTAGCGAAGGTTAAAAGGTTCCCGGCAATAGATCGTGTTCATCCGACATCACCGTCTCTTTTTTTTTAGGTATGTGCAGTTTTGACCTGATACGAAACTCCTCGTGGCAGTTATTTGGTGGCAAATGCCAGGGCTACGTGCAGAAGACCACGTTCTGGTAATTGGCGGCGAGAAAGATGTAAAAGCGTCCAAAATTCCGCCAGCAAGATTCGCGTGCTTCTTGTATTTGCATCAATAGTTTGCTTATCATGATTCATTCCAGTCCTATATCTATGCTTCACTCTTTCCCCCATGCCAGGAGATACTAATTCTTTCATTTCCTTTCTCTTATTATTTGGTAATTTGTCTTCAGTTTTGATAACGACAAACCTACAATATGCCTATCTCCAGAGAAAAGAAGGCTGAATATTTCGTCCGTATGAAAGCGATGCTTCTAAAGTACAGCAAGGTGTTCATCGTCAACGTCGACAACGTTGGCTCCGCCTCCATGAACAAGACACGTCTCCAGATGCGCGGCCGCGCCGAAATTCTCATGGGTAAGAACACTATGATGCGCAAGGTTCTTGCTGAATTCCTTGAGGAGAACCCAGATCACTACCACGGTTCCTTGGAAGCCAGAATGCGTGGCAACGTCGGTTTTGTTTTTACTAATGACGAACTGTGCGACATTCGTGACTTCATCCTAGCGAACAGAGTCCCCGCCCCAGCCCGTGTTGGCAGTATTGCTCCTATCGACGTCTCCATTCCCGCTGGACCCACAGGAGTCGACCCTGGTCAAACGTCATTCTTCCAGGTGCTGCAGATCCCTACCAAGATTGTCAAAGGACAGATCGAGATCACCAACGTGGTGAACCTTATTACTAAAGGAGTTAAGGTGGGCTCTTCCGAGGCGACCCTTCTCGACAAGTTGAAAATCCGTCCTTTCTCTTACGGCTTGAAAATCAACGAGGTGGGTGATGAGGGCAACTTCTTCAGCCCTGCAGTGCTCGATATCGATGATGCCTACCTTGCAGCCAAGTTTCAGATGGTCGTTGCAAAGGTTGCTGCGTTGTCCTTTGCGACAAACACATGCACCCAGGCTTCTATTGTGCACTCCATCGCCAACGCTTTCAAGACCATGGTTGCAGTCACCATCGGCCTCGAGAATTACACCTTTGCTGAGGCGGCTCCGTACAAGAAGTAGCTTCGCCCGTTCGCCCGGTGTGAAGTGAGCGAGCACCCATACCCATTATAGTAATGTGTTGTACGTAGTATAGCTTTAAAAGTGGGTGTCTGACAAAGCTTGATTTAATTTTTTCTCTTACACAAAGTCACGAACCTAAACTTATAACCAAACTCGCTCTGATCTCTGATCCCTGATCCGAAGCTACCAGTTTTTGTATGGCACACTGAGTTGGTGTTGCGCAGGTTTCTGCGCTACATGATAAGGCTCTCCGTAGAATGAGTCGTATTTCTTGTACAAGTCGTCAAGTTGACTCTGGAGCTCGTTGAGCTCCTTCACCAGCTCATGATTCTCGAGTTTTTGTTGCATTGTCATGTTTTTCCCACGGGACTGCTTTTTCAGCAACTCCATCTTGTAGGACAGGAAGTTCTTTCTTTCTAGCTTGCGCGCAATGACTCCCCGAGATACTAGCTTTTGCTTGATGAAATCGTAACTGGTGCTCACTTGGGTGTTTGTCGTGGCCTTTCCAAGAAGATCCATAAGGATCTGTATCTGTGCTTCTTTGGGCACCTTTTGTTCCACGAACTCGTTACTGAGGCCAGACACCATAGAAGCTGTCGGAGTGGCAGTGGGGTCTTCACCAGATCCGGCAGTATCCCCCCCGTCTGCATTCTGATACTTCGCCTCCAGTATTTGTTTCATTTCCTCGATATACTTGACCTCTAGAGATGCCGCCAGCTTTTGGTAGCGCTTGTCCATGTCATTTTGGTACTCCACCTTCCACTGGTAACATGCTAATTTCAATCTCCGCTTGTGACTTTCAACACGGCTTCTTTCTTGCGCTATGGCTCCGCCCACTTGCAGCAGCTGGGTTTGGTACTCAGTCATCTGTTCGTCCGTACGCTCGACGTACTCTGTTAGCCTCTCGTCGTACAACCGTCTGCACTTCTTTTCAAAGGCGTTCATCATTTTCATTTGTTGACGATTCCGCATCTCCACGTCTTTGACCCATTGTTTATCCACTTCATCTTGTAGTGATAGAGCCATTTGCAGCTGAGACTCCATGTGCTCTAGGATGATAGAATAGTGCCCACGGAGTCGCTCTTCCAGACGTTTGGATCGAGAAATTTCTTCATCTTCCCACGACTTACGAAGATTCGTAATAATATCCTGAAGCTTGTTCACAGTTGCTTCCTCAATAGCTTGTTGAGTCTCAAATTTTTCACGAAGTTTGTCATTCTCACGAGTTACATCGAGTTCGAGTTCACGTAGGGCACGTTCCATGTACTGATTACTTTCCAGCTTCGCCTTCTGCGTTAATGATTCCACAAAATGGTCATATTTTGTTCGGAGAGTATTCTGGCAAATCGCATTGATGCGGGAATCCTCTTCCCTTTCTTCAGCAATTGCCTGTTCCAAAACCTCCAGTTGCGCCTTGTGTGCATCAGTCACACCGAGAGACTCCATGACCAGCTATAACAACAGCTTTTCCTAAATTCGCAAGGTTGGTAGCACAGCACTGCAACACAGAGTTTCCTCTCTAATCGTTGTTTGGTTTGCTCATGTCGTTTTATTTTATGGGAGTTTGGGAGTTTTCACTTTTCCAGTTCAATTTGGTTCTACATGTATATATATAAAAACAAAGGGGGAAGCTTGGAGTAAGGGTTCTTCTTTCATTAGACCAGTATTTTTCTTCAAATGTACATTTTTCTATTTTTCTGACAAGAAGTTTCGTTCAGTTTTCCCGAGCAAATTTGGTAGTGGGAACGCTCGCGAGCTCGCGAACGCTCACGCGCGCAGGCTTCTCCCTGTCCCTGTCATCTCCTTGAAAGCCGAGAGGGAATCATCCATGGTGGCGATGGGCTTCTCCTCCGCAGGTTCACTTTCGACATCGACTTCTGTAGTGATGCCACCGTCATTATCGACTTCTGTAGTGATGCCACCGTCATTACCGGTCTGCTCTGCTGGGCGATCCACTGAAAGGTCTTGGTGGAATTCAGGGGGAAGAATAACCACCTTCTTTGTGACCTTTTCCTGATCATCTCCATTGTCGTTCTCAATGGTAGGCTCTAGACCAGCTTCATCTTCTACTTCATCTTCATATTCTATTGTCACCCCCCAGTCTCGGGCGTAGGGACTTCTCTCTCTTGCTCGCTGCACCAACATGGCTTTGACAGTAATGGCTTTCGACTCGCACTCGTATCTCAAGTGATACTTCAGGCGATGAGCCTGCAGCTGCTCTTCACAATCAGCATGAGGACACGATACGACTCTGTGCACACACTCTTCATTCTGATGATGTTCAAGGTCTTTCACTTTAAGATGCATCGAACATTGCGGACACGATTTCATAGATCTATTTTTCTTGCTCCTTTCAACAATCGCATTCTGCTTGATGATGTACTTGCAATGACTTGCTTCATGTTCTTCTCTCTCAAATTCCGGGAAGGTGGATCTACAGAGTGGGGCATGCCTGCATTTGACTTTTCGGAACTCACAGTGGTACGTTAGATGCATTCGCAAATCCTTTTTCAGAATGAAATCATCACACCCAAGAGGACAGGTAACTTGCTTATGCAGTTGTCTCCCCTTCTGAGCAAGACGCAAACGCTTCAATTCAAATAGACACAAGCCCATAGCAGAATACGGTGGCACTGGCAGCGGCCTATCTTGCCCAGGAGGAAGCGGCTTTTCAAACGGCAGTGGGCAGTCGTCGGCATTTTCCCAGGACCAATAACGAGTCTTTGAGTGTTTACCTTGCGTATTGTTGAAATTATGCGAAGTATTTAACGACAATTTCCGGATTTTTTGGATCTCCGCGTTCATAGCAACAAGGCTATCATGGTCAGGATCGAATTGCCGTACCATCAAGTGCCTGTCCAGAAGGGACGGTGCTCGGTGTTCCGATACATCTAAGGCCTTTTCTTGCTCGTCTTTCTCGGGCCCATCTTCATACGTCCACCACGCTACTAAACCCTTCGAAGTAATATCATGATCCTTTTTGGCTGGTTCCTGAGGTCCATTGAGGTCTAGTAGAATGCTCATGGTAGCCCTCGTCTCGGCGGCACTGCGCTGCTTCGTCCAGACACGTGTATCAAGTAGGATACCAGAAAATCCACTCAGAGCTTTAGCTCCAGCCAAGCACGCCATCGGCAATGGAAATGCACAATCTTTCAACTGTCCTACAAGCATGCCATCCATTAGCATAGTAATACGATTGTGTGGTTCTGTAGTAGCACTAAAGGAAAGATGTACCCATTTCTCTCTGGGAATGGGTTTTCCAAACGAGTACCTCTCTGCTCCCCCAAGGACGGTATCTGCGCAGACAACACCCACTTGCCCACCACCTTGGTTATCGAACCAGAATTTCTGCTTTTCTCCCTTCTTTTTGGTCCAATCATTGTACTCCCCTGGATAGCTCATATCCAAGCAAATCTTATTATAAGCGCCTCGTTTGTTGGCAGAGTCAGAAAACATGATGACATCACGACCTGCTGCAGACTTCCCCGCGTCGATCAGTCGTGGTTCAAGCTTCTCACGAGCGGCGCGTTTGAGTTCGCGTTCCTCTTTGCGGCGAAGACGCTGCAGCTCTTCGGGAGATTTCTCCTCCTCTTTCTCTGCATCGGAGCCTCCTTCCGCCTCGGCCTCCGCTTTCGCTTCCTCCAACTGTGCTTTCTTGCCTTTGTTGCGTTTCATTTCACGCCTTAACTTGTCCTTTTCTTTTTTCTTCCTCTTCTCTTCTTCTTCTTTCTTTTTCCTACGAGCTTCCTCCTTGGCAGCTAGCTCTTCCTCCGTGAGCTGCGGGGCATTCGACCCTTCCTCTGTGAGGCTGTCATCTTCCTCTTCGATCTTCTTCTCTTCTTTGATAATACCTGATGCCACTCTCAAGTTGTGCAGAGCCAACAAGTCAGAATTCAACTGATGGTTGTACAGCTCGATCACATCAAACCAATCTGCCCACGGAAGTATGGTCTGAAGGAGTTGTTTTGTAAGAATACCGACCCCTCCTTCTCCACGGTCATCCTTCTTCAGCGCTTGCATCATGATCAAAGCCGCAGAAGTCGGGACGGCTTGTAACGGCTCTGGCTCTACAAAAGGAAAAGAATCACCATCGTTGCCTTCGTCGTCCTTATCGTTAGCACCAACATCGTTACTAGGAGCATCCGTGGGTTGCTCATCAGGTACATCTCCAACGATGCGCGATTCAC
>JACLAC010021605.1_pt1 | contig 15254 bp, 14 predicted proteins | sample 8027881 | NCBI WGS metagenome assembly JACLAC01 (sample SAMN15725517, study PRJNA655200) | protist metagenome | isolation source: fluorescence activated cell sorting (FACS) single amplified genomes of... | place: Spain: Blaines Bay Microbial Observatory, Mediterranean Sea | collected 2016-01-19
CAGGCCGCAGTTTGGGTGGGATGGAGGGTTAGCAAGCCGGCCGCTTCGGTGAGGTCGATGAAGGTTCCGTCGCCCTGGTTTCGCAGCAGTGAGTTGGGATGGAGACCGTCGGCACCGAACCAGCCCCCGCGTAGAACCAGTACGTCGGGGTAGCCATCGTTGTCGTAGTCGGTCTGTAGCGCGTTTAGGCCGCCGACAATACCGGTTAACCCAGCACCTTCGGTGAGTTCGGTGAAGGATCCATCGCCCATATTGCGATAATAGCGCAATGGGTCTTGCAGCCCCCAGGAGGAGGCCATGATATCTAGATAACCGTCGGCGTCAAAGTCTTCCATAATTCCACCTCCAGCCAGTCCCAGAGCATCGATGCCAAGTGCAGGGGCCCGGTCCGGGAAATGGCCAATATCGAAGTCGGAAGCAAAAGCCGCAGGTGGAATCAATAGGTCGGTAGGAACACCGGCAGGATATTCACCCACGGTCATATAGGCGATATTGAGCAACCAGCGAGAACTCAGATCAAAGGGGCTATGGCGGAGGACTTCATTGAAAAAACCGATGGCTAAACGCGATCCTCTCTGATCCTGATGGATGCCGTCGGTGCTAATGGGCAGTAGACAGGAGGCGAGATTGTGGCGATCGATGCAGTTTCGCTCTTCGCCGAGGCGAAGATAGGAGATGCCGAGCATCGCTTCTATACTAGGGCGAGTGCGCAATCGCCTGGAACTGGCTTTTTCGCGTATGGTTTGGAAGAGTTGGGCAGCTTCTTCCGACTCGCCGGCGTTCAAGAGCTCTTTGGCCAGTTCGATCTGGTCGCTAATTTTCGCCAGGTCCCCCTGGGGTTTGGGTCGATTGCGAAGCCAGGCGACTCTCTGAGTGCTAAGGTAGATATTGTCGTTGGGTTTGGCTGCCGTGGCGAGGGCGGAAAGACGGTGGGCCATACGCTGGGTACTGAGAGGTTGGTTAGGAGGGGGATCGGCAATACAGGCCAAAAGTACGAAGAGGAAGAAGATGAAGAAGGGAGCGGTCATGAGAGCGAGACGGTCCGATTTTCACTCTTCTTTTTCTCGACTCCTTTCGCATCGGTCCTTGAGATCATTGCTCTATTCTCGTTGGGGAGGGAAAAACGGTCCGATCTGGAGTGCGACGCTGGCATTGCCGTGTAGAGCGATGCTTAATGAGTAACCAAGTTGCCGAGTAGCGTGTGTGATGTCGTATTCTCGACGTGGATTTCGACGATTTCGTTGGTTTGGACTTGTTGGGTAAAGATTGCTGTTTTGCCTTGGCGGGTGCGGCCGTAGTAGCGTGGGGATCCGTCGGTAGCGGGTCGTCTGGAAGGGCCCTCAACGAGGACTTCGACGGTTTGGTTGATCCACCGGCGATTCAGTTGATGCGAGATATTTTCCTGTAGCTTGATGATCTCTTGCAGGCGCTGTCCTTTTAGCTCTTCGGGTACGTCGTCAGAGATCTTCTTGTGGGCGTAGGTGCCCTCGCGCTCAGAATACTTGAACATAAAGGCCGAGTCGTAGCGGACTTCCTCCATCAACTCGCAGGTCTGGCGGAAGTCGTCGTCGGTCTCGCCACAGAAGCCAGTTATGATATCGGTGGTTAGCACCAGATCGGGGATCGCAGCCCTGAGTTTGGATACCAGGTCTCGATACGCTTCAATGGTATAGCCGCGTTGCATCATTTCCAATTGGGCGTTTGAACCGCTCTGAACCGGCAAGTGCAGGCTTGGGCAGACCTCGGTGATTTCGGCCATCGCCGCAATCACCCGGTCGGTGAAGTCCACCGGATAAGGAGAGGTGAAGCGGACTCGTTCAATGCCGTTTACGGCACTTACTTGGCGCAAAAGATCGGCGAAGTCGGTATCGTCTGTGCGATAGGAATTGACGGTTTGGCCGAGCAGAGTAACCTCTTTGAATCCTTCGGAGGCGATGTGGTGGACTTGGTGCACGATCTCCTCGGCAGCGATGCTCCGCTCGCGCCCGCGGACATAAGGAACGATGCAGAAAGTACAAAATTTGTCGCAGCCGCGGATAATGGTCACCCAGGCGTTGGTGCCGGTGTTGCGAACCGGGTTGACGCCGATATAGTTCTCCGAGCGGTCGAGGCGGACGTCCAGCAGGGCATCTTGACTCGATTGAGCCAGAATTTCAGGTAGTCGGCGATAGGCATCGGGGCCGGTTATGAGATCGACAAAGGGCGCCCTGTCCGGCAGGGTCTTACTCAAGTGCTGAGCCATGCACCCGAGGATGCCCAGAGTCAAGTTGGGGCGATGGGCGCGGAGGCCGTTGAGTTGGCTGACACGGCCAATGACTCGTTCTTCGGCGTGCTCGCGCACTGCGCAGGTGTTGAGCAGAATGATATCGGCGTCTTCTGCAGTGGAGGTGATCTGGTAGCCTGAATCATTGAGGATGCTGGCTACCAGTTCGCTGTCGGCAACGTTCATCTGGCAACCGTAGGTTTCGATATAGACGCTGCGGCTATTGTTCAGGCTACCGGGTCGGGACTCGGCCGGCTGGTACTCGATGGCGTCCAGAATAGGCAGATTCATATACGGGATCCAAAAACCAGGTCTTCACGGGCTTGTTCTACCTTAACCTCGACTAACTCATTGGCCTGGGAGTCCCCTGCAAAGAGGGTTTTGATATAGTTGTCGCTGAGGCCAATTTGTAGGCCGGTTACCATATCCCGACGTCCTTCGGCTAGAACCTGTATCGAGGAACCGACAAAATGTCGGTGAAAATCCAGGCGTTTTTCCTGGCCGAGGGTGATCAGTTGTCGTGCGCGCTCTTTTTTTACCGCTTTGTCCTGGTGGTTGTTCAGCCGCTCAGCAGGGGTGCCATCGCGCCTGGAGAAGGAGAATACATGCAGGTAGGTCATCGGTAGATCGGCCAGCAGGGCGCGGGTCTGATCGAAATGGTCGTCGGTTTCGCCGGGGAACCCCACCATCACATCAGCGCCAATGGCGCAATTGGGGATTTGGGAGGCGATGCGTTCAATGCGCTCGGCGTAATAAGTACGGGTATAGCGGCGTCCCATGCGCCTGAGTATATGGTTGTCGCCACTTTGTAGGGGCACGTGGAAATGGCGACAGAGTACGGAGGAAGCAGCGGCAAAATCGATGAGCTCGTCGCTGAGATAGCCTGGTTCGATGGAGTTGAGGCGGATTCTATCGAGGCCTTCTATTGCTTCTAATGACGCCAGTAGAGTGACTAAAGCCCCCTGGTCGTCCAGATCATAGCCATAACTGCCGGTATGGACGCCGGTAAGGGCTAGCTCGCGGTAGCCAGCTGCGACCATCTCATAGGCTTGGGCGATGATTTCATCGTCTCGACGGCTCGAACTCTGTCCGCGGACGCTGGGAATGATGCAATAGGTGCAGTGCTCATCGCATCCATCCTGGATCTGTAGCATGCCTCGGGTGCGTCCCGAGGTCACGGCACCATTGATGGCGAGGAATTGCTCGGTTCGTGGTCGGGTGGACGGTTCAAACGCGGGTACTGAGGTGCCGTCTATATGGGCCTCAAGGGCGTCGATGAGTTGGGCTTTGCGGTTGTTGGCAATGACTAAATCGGCGCCTGCGGCATCGAGGTCATTGGGGCGGCGTTGGGCGTAACAGCCGGTCGCGACGACAGTCGCTTCAGGATTTTGTCGACGGGCCTTGCGAACTGCCTTGCGCGAGTCGGCATCGCCCGAGCCAGTGACCGTGCAGGTGTTGACGACATAGATATCGGCTTCTGTTCCAAAGGGCACGATCTGATAGCCCCGGCAGTCCAGGCCGTGGGTCAGAGCTTCGACCTCATAGGCATTGAGTTTACAGCCGACGTTTTGCAAGGCGACGCGAAGGGTGGAATCGGATCTTGAAGTGGCCATATTCTGTGGGTTGGTAAAGAGACAGAAGAGTCTATAAAAACTAAAGATGTGCTTCAAATTGGGCAATGGGCTCGTTCAAGCGGGTTCGAGTTGAGCATAGGCGACGGCAACGCGTTTGACCCGGGATTGAAATTTGATCGAAAGCTTCATCTGATCTCCATGGCCGTCGCGTTTGACGATCTGACCCCGTCCCCATTGCGGATGGCGGACCCACTGGCCGACGGCGAGAAAGTCGTCCTCATCGACGAAATCTTCGAAGTCTGCAGACTTTTGGGTGGATTGGTTGCCCTCGTGCCATTCGTAATGGACTCCTTTGGGTATGGCTTTCTTTTTGGGTGGCGGCGAAGTGATCCGTTGCCGCGAACGGGCAAAGCCGCGATCGATCTCCGAGCTGGTTTCGGTAAGTTCGCTGGGGATTTCTTGCAAAAATCGCGAGGGTTCGGTTTCGATCATCGAACCATAAGAATAACGTCGTAGTGCATAGGTGAGGCTGAGTTGGAGTTGGGCTCGAGTCATGCCGACATAGCAGAGTCGGCGTTCTTCCTCGATGGCCTGCGGGTCCAATCGACTCTGATCGACGGCGCGCGAAGTAGGGAAGAGATTATCCTCCATACCGCAGATAAAAACCCGGGGGAACTCCAAGCCTTTGGCGCTGTGCAGCGTCATCAGGGTAATGGCATTGCCTTCGTTGCCGTTTTCATCCACCGAACTCATCAGTGATTTTTCTTCCAGATACGTTTCTAAATTGGGCTCTTCATGCGTGTCGAAGTATTCGGTCATTTCCGCTAGGAGCTGGTCGATATTTTGCTCACGAGTCTCGGCTTCGGGAGTGTTCTCCTCGCGGAGCATCTGGCGATAGCCACTTTCTTCGACTACCTCGTTGCAGAGATCGGGCAGGTCGAGGGTTTCCTTAGCGGCAATAAGCCGACTCAAAAGTGTCGTAAATTCTCCCAGGCTTTTTTGTGCTCGGCCCCCAAGGTTCGGGACCTCGTCGAGATGGCTGAGGGCGGTATATAGACTCAATGCGTTCTGCTGGGCGAAGATCTGTAGGCGCTCGAGCGAAGTGTCGCCGATGCCGCGGCGGGGAGTATTTACGATCCGTCGCAAAGTGACGTCGTCGACCGGGTTCACCAGCAGTCTCAGGTAGGAAAGTACGTCTTTGATTTCCCGGCGGTCGTAGAAGCGAATACCACCGACAATTACATAGCGAAAGCCGGAACGTTGCAGCTCTTCTTCCAGGGGGCGTGACTGGGCATTGGTGCGGTAGAGGATCGCGGTATCGGATAAGGCGTACGTCCCAGACCTGGTCTGCCGGCGGATGGTCTCGACGATATAGCGGGCCTCTCGGCGGTCGGTGTCGCATTCGACGACCGCTACCGGATCGCCTTCAGGCCCTTCGGTCCAAAGTTCTTTGCCCTTGCGGTGCTGGTTGTGGTCGATAACGGCGTTAGCAGCGGCTAAGATCCGTGCGGTAGAGCGGTAATTCTGCTCTAGACGGACGATATGAGCATCGGTGTAATCGCGTTCGAAATCGAGGATGTTGCGGATATCGGCACCGCGGAATTGGTAAATCGATTGGTCGTCATCGCCGACAACGCAGATATTGCGGTGGTGAGTAGAAAGCTGGCGGCAAAGCAGATACTGCGGTTTGTTGGTATCCTGGTATTCGTCGATGAGAAGATGCTCGAAACGCTGCTGGTATTTTTGCAGGATCTCGGGGTGGTGATCGAATTGGCGCACGACTTCGACGAGCAGGTCATCGAAGTCGAAGGCATTGTTACGGCGGAGTTCGGTCTCGTAGGTTGTGTAGAGATCGGCGATCTGGCGCCGACCTGGGGCCTCGCTGGCCTGACGAGAAAATTCCAGTGGGTCGAGCATGGAATTTTTAGCCTGGCTGATTTGGCCAATGACGCTGCGTGGCGTCAGCTCCCGCTCGTCTATATTATGGGCTTCGAGGACCCGTCTGATTACGGCACGGCGATCGTCCTCGTCGTAAATCGAAAAGTTGGCGTTGAGTCCGAAAGCCTTGGCTTCGTAGCGAAGAAAACGCACGCAGACAGAATGGAAGGTACCGATCCATATTTCGGCAGCTAGGCTACCGACTAGATTTTCGATCCGCTCGCGCATCTCGCCGGCGGCTTTATTGGTGAAGGTCACGGCGAGAATCCGCCATGGTTCAACACCTTTTTCATTAACCAGAGAGGCGATCCGGTAGGTCAGGACTCGGGTCTTGCCGGAGCCGGCCCCTGCCAGTACCAGCAAGGGACCTGATGTGATTTCAGCAGCCTGACGCTGGGCGGGGTTAAGAGCGTTTAATATGGACATGTGCAGTCCTGTATAAAGCAGGGAGTAGCGAGGGTTGAAAAGCTTTCGGGGGGTTCACTTATATATTAGGCGGCCTGATACGGGTGTCAAGTCTTCAGCGATTCCTTGTCTTTCGGGCTAGACGTTCCTGTCTTTTAATTTTTTTCTTGGCGCGTTCGTGCTCCTTATTGCTGCGGCTGAAAATATGGGTGCCATCGCCGCGGGCGACAAAGTAGAGGTACTCGGTATCGCTCGGGTACAGAGTAGCAAGGATAGAGGACTGGCCGGGATTTCCTATTGGTCCAGGGGGCAGACCTCTGTGCCGGTAGGTATTGAAGGGCGATTTGACATGCAAGTCAGCGTTGGTCAATCGCTTCTTGTGTACGCCGAGTGCGTATTCGACAGTAGCACAGGACTCGAGTCGGCGATTGAGTTTAAGTCGGCGATGGAAAACGCCGGAAATAATCGGCCTTTCTTCGGCTATTGCTGCTTCGCGTTCGACAATCGAAGCCAGGGTTATGGCTTGGTGCAGTGAGAAGTCCAACTCCTTGAGGCGGGTTGAGAGCGAGTCCGTGAATACTCGGTGGAACTCTTCGACCATCGCGGTGATTATTCTGCTCTCATCGGTCTCTATATCGAAGAAATAGGTTTCTGGGAACAGATAGCCTTCCAGTGTTGAGGCCTCTATACCGAATTGGCGGATCAGTTCAGGATTTTCAGTGTCGGCGATGAATAGAGTTGAATCGATCAGACCTGAAGCCTGGAGTTGGCCTGCGATATCATGGCGGGTAAGGCCCTCGGGGATGGTTATTCTCCGGGTCTGTATCGGTGCTTTGAGCAGGTCCTCAATGAGCTCTTCAGTGTTGCGGGAGCCATCTAACCAATAGGTTCCGGCTTCGAGTTGTTGGCCGAGGCCTTTAAGTCGAACGATCCAGGAGAAGACGGCAGCACTGTGAACCAGGTTTTCGCGCTCGAGCAAGTGGCCAATTTGCTGGGCGCTGATTCCTCGCGATATGCGAATCTGCCGCGGTGGCTGCTCATTTGTAGGGCGGCCCCAATACCATAGGGTCCATAGCGGTAGTACAATGCTGAAGAGCACCGTGGTTATGCCCAACAAAAACAAGCGGCGCCAGAGCCGATGAGTTGATGAGAATCTTCGTGAGATCATTTATATAGCGGGGATGAAGCGGGGGTATAAATCAATCCCGGTTGAAAAGGCGCAAGAAGAATCGATGTAATTCCGGATTGAGGGGCAGAGGTTGTGTGGCGGATTCATTTTGGTCGGAGTTTTGATCGCCGTTTTTTTGTTGTAGGTCATCGCTGGTTGATGAAGGTTGTAGTTTGGACTTGAAGGAATTGTATCGTCGGAGTCGCCGACTGTAGGAGTGGGCCAACTCGTCCATAAAGGGAGGACGGTGCGATTCCCAATCGGCACGGGCAGCATCCATTTCAGGGCAGAGATCTGCTAGGGGTTGACTCTGGCCTGGCCATTGCTGGTGTGCCGAGAGATGGATCAGATGTCCTTTTGTAATCAGTGCTTGGCCACTGAGGCCGAGGTGGGTAAAGGCGAGTGAGCGTCCATTTTCGTTGAGCGAGCGGTTATTCATGACCTTAGTCGTCTGGCAGGCTTCGATTATCTGGTTGAGGAAGTGGGGAATCTTTCCCGCTGGCACAATTTCGTCTGAGGGTTGGGCAACGGCTTCTACTAAGGCGCTGCGCAGGACTTTATCATAGCGGTCTGCGAAAATTTCGGGATCGCCGAAAAGTTCGATGATCAGGCTCTGTCCAACGGCGCAGATCGCGCCTACTTGTCCTGGTGTGGGTGGAAATATTTTGCTCAATGTCTGGAGTTGGTGGGAGTTTTGATCAAGGACAGAGTGGATATTGCGTGTGGTGGAGCGGGTAGCGGTATCTGCCAGATAGGTTTTGATCTGGTCCCATACCCAGTGCTGTGGAGGTTCTCCAAAGCGAGCGAGTTGGTCCATTTTAAAGGAGCGTAAAGACCAGGGACAGGTATCGGTTTGGCTGAATTCGGCCTGGTATTCAGTCGGTTGACCTTCTTCAACGCAACTAACTGGCAATGCTGCTTTGCGCTTTGGGTCGAGTAGACAGCTAAACTGTACCGACCGTTGCTGAGTCGATCCGATCAAAGTTTCCGATTCGCTTGCAAGGACCGATACCGGAAGCGGGTTGTCAACGTGGACTCTGCTGATCACTCCGGTATCGGTAAGCCGCAATCCTTTTTCCAAGGCAATAGAGAGGGTAATTATTTCGGGAGGGTGTGGGGACAAACTACGAGGGAAGACCGGGTAGATCACTAAGTTTTGGAGATTGCCTTTTGGATCGTAGAGGGGCGGGCCAACTACGGTCTCTTCTATATACTCGGTAAGGCTCTTTGAAAAATTTAGACTCATTGGTTCAGCGAAGCACAGCAAGGGCGAACTTGTAACTGCCGGCAGCAAAACCGAAGCTCGTATAACCACCCAGAACAGATAAGCCTATAAGCAGGGGGAAGACTAGGACCATCCAACCGTCGAATCCAGTGGAACCTCTGAGTTTGAGAACTGCGAGCGTGGCATCGTGGCCAAGTACAGTGCCCAATAATGCGGAGAAACTGGCCAGGACAAACTGGGTGTCTTTCCAGTTTAGGAAGTAGCTGAGGAGATAGACCGAGGAGAGGACCATGATTACGCAAAGTGGCCAGCGCAGATAGCCGTTGAAGATCTGTTGCAAGCCCAACGAGTAGAGTGCCGCCGCCGCATAGGGGCCTAGAAACAGGATGCCGATGGTGATGCCAATTGCGGTGGTAAGGACCAAGCGAGGATGCGGATCCCAAAGCGGAATCGAAAACCCGATCGCGAAACAGATCCCGAGGACGGAACGGGTTAGCTTAAGACGAGTACTGAATCTATTTATTGCATCCATGGTGATGCGAAAATCGGCGCTGTTACTGGTAAAGTTCTTCTTCTTCTTGATTAATTGCACGTTGGATTAGCACGGAGCGCCGTTTGCCATCTAATCCGGGACGGCCTAAGAATTTTGGTTTATTGCCGAGAAATACGATAGCGGGATCATCTTTGTTGGTGTCTAGTTTGATTACATCTCCGGTTTGCAGTTCGGCTAGTTCCTGCAAAGGTAGTGAACCATCGGCGACCTGCACTTTGACCGGGACTTTGACATTGTCCAAAGAGCGGCTGGGGAACTGGTTATTATCTGCAGATGAGGGCTTGTTGTGCTGGGTAAAGTCGGGGGAGAGTTTGGGCAGCAGTGGCTCGAGTGCGGAGAGCGGATAGCAGAGGTGGATGAGTTCCTGAATCTTGTTGGAATGGACCTCAAAAGCCAATAGAACGACGGGATCGGAGCTATTGGCGATTTGGATGAATTCGGGGTTGGTTTCAATCGTCACGTCGGAAATATGCACCGGGGTGGTTAATTCCCAGGTAGTTTCCAAATCGGCGAAGACATTGTTAACCAATTTGTTGACGATATTGGTCTCGATCTGGGTTAGCGGTCTGGGTTCGGCGTCGTAGGATAGGCCCTGGCCTCCGAAAGAACGATCGATCAAAGCCATGAGCAATTCAGGGGAGAATGAGAGGACTGCGCGAGCACCAGGAGGGTCCATCAGAAAGCCATAAGCCGAACTGGAATTACTCAGGGAAAGGATGAACTCATTGTAGGGGACTTGATCGACAAAGGCTAGGTCCACATCGGCGACCATCCGCATCGCAGCCGACAATGTCGAAGAAGAGAGTCGGGCAAAATGTTCGTGGATGGTCTCAATGATCCGCAACTGGTCTTTATTGACGCGCTGAGTACGCTTGAAATCATAAGCCAACGGCGTGTTGGCCAGGGGGTTGTCTCCCGCCAGCGGCCCTTTGTTGCCTGCCGCGGCGAGCAGGGTCTGGAGTTCTTCGTCGCTCAGTTCTTCGGCCATTTTGAAAGATCTAAGATCCTGTAAGAGATGGACTAATGACCCCATAACTAACATGGGCCAAAGTAGAGAAAAAAGCCTGCGGTGTCAATTGGATCTTTGGGAACGAGCGAGCGGAAAAACCACTTAAGAAATAGAGCGGAGTTGCCGATAAGTAAAATGTTACTACTTAATATCAAATGGTATATATAGGAGGTGCTCCCAGGCACAGATCTCCCCCGAAGCGATCGTAAAATAGGATGGAGGACCAAGGATGGTTTATCAGGAAATCGCAATGGCGCAGTTGAACCCCAGCGGGTGGACTCTGGAGGACAAGAGCAGGTTAATGCTCAAGCTCTATCAGAAGGCCATGCTCTGCATGGATGAGGCAATCGAGTTAATAGAGTGTGATGAAATGGTGGCGAAGGGCGAGCGATTAATCCGCGCCCAAGACATCGTTTGGCAGTTATCGGATGCATTGGATTATCGCGGCGAAGGGCGGGAAATCGCAATAAATTTAGGGAGTCTGTACCTCTATATTTATCGGCTTTTAATCCGCGGCAATAACCTTCTTGATACAGAAGCTATAGGGGAAGCGAGGTACTTAATGGCCAAGCTCTTATCAGCTTGGGAAGAGGTAGCGTATGGAACTGGGGAGGTTATGCCCGGGGCTAGAGCGCGGTATTGAAGGGGCCATTTAAACTGCTTTCTTGACGTTTGGGAGGGATCCGGTTAGATTCTCCAGCCTCTTTTCCATATAGAGTGTGGGTTTCAGTTCATAGGAGGATCTAGGTGGACCGCCAGATGCTGATCAGCATCTCCCGGCTTTCTCATACGTACGCAGGCAAGCGAAAAGAGCCCGACCGAGAAGCGCTCCGAGCCGTGGATTTAGATATTGTAGCTGGCGAGATGGTCGCCCTACTTGGTCCGAATGGGAGTGGTAAATCCACGCTCCTGCGCGTTCTCACTACGGCACTCATGCCCACTTCGGGTTCGGTGAAAATCGGTGGCATGAGTATGGATCGAGATCCATCAGCGGTGCGTCGCCAACTGGGAGTGGTCTTTCAAAAGCCTGCTCTAGACACTAAAATGACGGTTGGTGAGAACCTTAGTTCTGCTGGTTTGCTACATGGGATGATGCGCCGCCAGGTGCGTGAGCAGAGCGAATTGCTTCTAAAATCCGTAGGACTCTGGGATCGGCGAAATGAACGCGTGGAAAAGCTATCTGGGGGCATGGGGCGGCGAGTCGAATTGGCAAAAGCCCTTTTGCCAGCTCCGCCGATCCTCGTTCTCGATGAGCCGACAGCTGGTCTAGATCCGATTGCGCGTCAGGACTTCTGGCGCCAGGTAGAGGGTCTCAGGGAAAAAGGTCGGCTTACGGTGGTGGTTACGACCCATCTATTAGACGAGGCCGAGCGGGCGGACCGAGTTGCTATTTTGCATCAAGGTCGGTTGCTGGTCTGCGATGCACCAGAAGTATTGCAGCGTCGCTTGGGACGAGAAATACTTACCCTGGGTTGCGAAGATGCGGAAGCGCTTAAGGCCGATCTAAGCCAAGTGATGGGACTGCAGGGGCAGGTGGTCGACCAGGACCTGCGCATCCCGATTGAGAACGATATCAGCCTCGACGAAATATTGAGACGCTTTAGGTCGCAAATCCGCTCTCTCTCTCTTGCCTATCCCTCTTTAGATGATGTATTCCTGCGCTACACCGGTCAGCATCTCCAAACTGGGGAAATCGATTGAACGGGATCTGGGTACTTGCCCATCGCGAAGTGCTGCGTTTCTTGCGCCAGCCCACCCGACTTTTCGGCAGTTTGGCCCAACCGTTGATGTTCTGGTTTTTTATGGGTTCGGGTTTCGGCGGCAGTTTTACCGACCAAATCGCTCAGCGTACTTACGGCGAATTCTTCTATCCGGGCATCGTGCTGATGTTGCTGCTCTTTGCAGCGATTTTTTCCACCATTACCCTCATTGAAGACCGCAATGCAGGTTTTTTGCAAGGTGTGTTGGTCGCACCTGTGCCTCGTCTGAGCGTGGTCCTGGGAAAGCTGATTGGTGGGACGCTAATCGCCCTCTTTCAAGCGTTCGTTTTTTTGCTACTGGCACCCGTTGCGGGCATCGTTTTAGACCTATGGATGGTGCTGGTGCTCTTTACGGTCTGTGCTTTGATCGGTTTGGGATTTACCGGTTTGGGATTTATGGTGGCGTGGAAGCTGGATTCTGTATCCGGGTACCACGCGGTTATGAGTGTGGTAATGATTCCCCTTTGGTTGCTCTCTGGGGCACTCTTTCCGATCGAAGGAGCAGCCGGTTGGCTGGAATGGGTAATGCGTTGTAATCCAGTCAGTTATGCAATGGTCATACTGCGCCAGGCCTTCTACTTGATGCCTTCCGAGTTGCTGGATAATACGGATTTTTTGCGTAGTCTACTGGTCACTGTTGGCTGGACCGTGCTGACGACGACCGGGGCCGTTTGGATGGTTGTCCGCAGTGGTCGTTGAGTCTGATTAGAGTACATAAAGCATAAGATAAACCCCAACGCCGCTGAGCGATACGAATATCCATACCGGCCAGACCCATCTAGCTAGACGGCGATGGTGGCTGAATTCGCCTTTGTAGGCACGCCAGACGAGGAGGGCGATAAAAGGGGTAACCAGCACCGCTAGAATCACGTGGGGTATGAGAATGGCGAAGTAGAGGGGGCGGGTCCAATCATAGTGGGAATAGGGTACCGAGCCAACTTGAAAGTGATAGATCAGGTACGAGCTGAGAAAGAGGCCCGAAGAGCAGAGGGCAGCCAGCATAATTTTTCGGTGGGCTTCCCGTTCGCCGCGGTGAATCAGTTGATATCCACGCAGAAGCAGGAGGGTACTCAGGGTGTTGAGGCCGGCATTTAAGGTAGGTAGATCGTAGACATCCATAGCTTAGTTGGAGGAGTAGAGTGTAATGGAGATTATCGATGCGCACCATCACTTGTGGGATCTGAGCCGCTTCAACTACAGTTGGCAGGAGGAGTTGCCCAGGTTGATCGAACCTTTGCGCTTCGCGATTACGAAGAAACTACAGCTCAACTGGGAGTCGTCAAGTCGGTACATATGCAGGCCGGTGTCGATGGGCAATTCGGATTGCAGGAAACTCGTTGGATATGTTCGTTGGCTGAAGCCTGTGGGCCGCTTGCAGGAGTCGTTGCCTGGGCTCCGGTTGAAGCTCCTGACTTTGAGCCCTTGCTCGAAGAATTGGGTAACCATCCCCAACTCAAGGGAATTGGTCGTTTACTTCAGACGGAAGACGATCCGCACTTTTGTAATCGCCCCGAGTTTATTGCCGGGGTGCGCAAATTGGCGCAATACGGTTTTAGCTTTGACCTGTGTATTTTTTATCATCTCCAATTGGCCCCTGTAATTGAGCTGGTGCGCCAGGTCCCGGAAGTATCCTTTGTGCTAGATCACACAGGTAAGCCCGGTATCAAGGACCAGTTGGTCGAACCCTGGAAGACTCAAATGGCGGAACTTGCCAAGCTGGACAATTTTTACGGGACTGCGGAGCGATTCTTCCGATTATAGGAGATGTCCCTAATGTTTTTTCTTTCGTTCGATTGTGCGTTTGCCTCCAGATTTCACTTCTTTTTCTTCTTCTAATTTTTTCTTCTCTTCAACAAGTGCCAAGTCCTGTATGATCTCGTAGTGTGTGCGCATCTTCTGTTCCAGATCCTGGATAGGGTTTAGTTCTAATTTTAATTTTTCGATGCGCTCTTTGTGGGCCAGCAGGTTAAGTCGTATCCGGTCGAGTAATTTTTCAGTCTGGTCAAGTTTCGACCGTAGGGTAGAGATGTTTTGGTTAAAGCCCATGAAGGTTCGGATGGCTATGACGAAGGTGCCACAAATGATAATACTGGCGATGAATTCGCTACTGAGCAGATTGTTTATTGTTGGCCTGCCAAAATAGAATAGGGTGCCGTTAAAACTGCGAATCGCGAATACTGTGTGGAAACATAAAAAATATAGTGCAGCAAACCTATACCGGGGTAGACCGATTGCTCGTGATTCAGAGCTGCTTTGAGCCAATTGAGTCGTTTCGCACAGGTTATTTTCTAGTTATGCCCTTTGATGTGCCGAACGTTTTCTAGGTGCTAAGAGGTGTATAGGAGGCTGACTCGGGTAGGGTAATGCTCACCCGTTGATTCTGGCCATGATCGCTTTTTATCCCGGCTGGCTAGTTGGTCTATACTTCAAACCGTTGTGTAGAATCATCCTCGTTTTCATTCGCGATCACATAAAAGACCAGATCTTCGGTTTTACTACCATTGCGAATCCGATGGTGTGTACCGGCGGGTTGCATAAAGCAATCTCCAGTCGTTGTTTCAACCGTTTCTCCGTCCCGTTGCACGATCGCTTTGCCACTCAAAACAATAAAGAGTTCCCACCGGTGGCTATGGGCGTGAACCGGGCATGGGCGAGCTCCAGGTGGTACGCGAGTTAATTCGACGTCAAAGGGATGAGGTTGCATTTCGCTATTGCCAAGAGCAATAGAAATATGCTGGCGATAGCGCTCGTAATTACTCTCTTCCCATTGCCAAGTCTGATGCTCTACGGGTACTTCTTCGATACTGATTTTCCAATTTGGCATGCTTGATCTCCTTATAGACATGGCTCATGTAGGGGAAAAACGATGTCCCGATTATAGTCTTCAGCTATATCTAAGGTTATATGTTACTAAAGTGCAAAATGTCCTTTTTGGGGCCAAATCGGGTGGGTGTATTTTGTGATCCTGGTCTGGTTCAATCGTGCAGTCTCGTTTACGGGAGTCTAACGCGGATACAATTTTGATCTGGGTTAGACTGCGGGTCTGTTCATCGCCAGGACTTGTCCATTCCATGGCCGATGGGGCAACGGGTATCACCGCATCAAAACTAAATTTTAAATCCTTAGCCGGCAAAGCACTGCTAAAACCATTCAGAAGCTAGCGTTATTTTCAAATCTTGATCCCAATAGGGCAAAAAAGATCTTGGACTTGGATAACGGAAAGTTTGGAGTCCAGAGGATGTTGTTTAAGAAATTGCTGGCATTTTAGAATTATAATATCGTAAGAAATTGTTTTATCACTATATATAAAAAATAACCCCCCGTGAAAAAGGAGGTTATTTTTGGAGCCGCCACGCGGA
>JACLAC010018500.1_pt1 | contig 15252 bp, 10 predicted proteins | sample 8027881 | NCBI WGS metagenome assembly JACLAC01 (sample SAMN15725517, study PRJNA655200) | protist metagenome | isolation source: fluorescence activated cell sorting (FACS) single amplified genomes of... | place: Spain: Blaines Bay Microbial Observatory, Mediterranean Sea | collected 2016-01-19
AACTAATTAATCTGACCTACTTACATTTACATGCAAAGGTGGTTCCACCCCAAATTGGTCAACTAATTAAACTTAAGCACTTATACTTGGACGCAGAAGTGGCTCCATCTGAAATCGGTCAACTAATTAATCTGACCTACTTACATTTACATACAAAGGTGGTCCCACCCCAAATTGGTCAATGTACTAACCTAATGCATCTGCGTTTAGGAGGCAACCGAATCAGGGAAATTCCACCTGAAATCGGTCAATTAACTAACCTAACTGAATTTAAAGCGGATAGACACCGAATCGAGGGCATCCCAGCCGAAATTGGACAGTTACCCAATCTGATGTATTTGCATTTGGGAGACAACCAAATCAGGGAAATTCCGCCTGAAATCGGTCAATTAACTAACCTAACTGAATTTAGAGTAGAAGGAAACCAGATCAAGGTCATCCCGGCCGAAATTAGCCTGTTGACTAACCTGACCTATTTACATTTGGGGCGGAACCAGATTGAGGAAATTCCGCCTGAAATCGGCCGACTGGTAAAATTGAATATTCTTAGATTGCCATTTAATCATATCAAAGTTATTCCCTCTGAAATTGGTCAACTGGCTAATCTAGTTGAATTTAGAATAGGGCAAAATCAGATTGAGGAGATTCCACCTGAAATCGGTCAACTAACCAGTCTAGTTATATTCGGTGCGGAATTTAACCAAATCGAGAAAATTCCCACTGAAATCAGCCAAATGGTAAGCCTGCATTCTATTAAATTGACATCTAACCAAATCAAGGAGATTCCACCTGAAATCAGTCAACTAACCAGTTTGATGTTGATATATTTGGAAGGCAACCAGATTCAAAAGATTCCTCCCGGATTTGGTCAGCTAAGTCAATTACTCGAACTAAATCTTTGGAATAATTTAGTAGACATTATCCCATCTGAAATTGGTTGCCTGGCTAAACTGACAAGCCTCGAACTAGGAGCTAATCGAATTACATTCATTCCTTCAAATATCACTCAGCTCAACCAATTGACCGATTTACATTTATCATTTAACCACATTAGTGAGTTACCCAAAGACCTATTCCAAATGGCTAGACTGGAAATCTTAAATTTAGAATCAAATTCAATCCAATCTTTACCTGACCAAATAAAAAACCTAAAACGGCTTAGAGTCTTAAATCTGAAAAATAATAACTTAACCAAACTACCAAACAAAATCAATCAACTAAATAAGTTGCAGATTCTAAATCTAAATCAAAATCGATTGTATCAACTAACAGAAAAAATTACTGACTTGTCCAGCCTAATAGAACTTTCATTGGACCAAAATAATATACGGTTTTTGCCTTCATCAATTGAGAATTTGTTTGAACTGGAACGACTTCACTTAGGTGGAAATCTTTTAAAACAGTTGCCAATTGAGTTAGGGAAGTTAACATGTTTAACAGAACTGGATCTAAATGAAAATAGAATCTATGAGTTACCAACGGAAATCGGCGATCTAAAAAATCTGGTTTCGTTAAATCTGAGCCAAAACTATCTGGATGCTATACCATCATCGATTCTTGACTTACGCCAATTAGAAAATCTTCATTTGGAAGGAAATATTAGAGATGATATTGTAACGGATTTTGGTAAATTATTGACCTACCGACAGCAAATGGAACAAGCTTTGGAAAAATCCAGAATTTCTCAAAAAGAAGCAGAGATTGCGAATCAAGCTAAAAGTCAATTTCTGTCTCAAATGAGTCATGAAATTAGAACTCCTATGAATGGTGTCATTGGTTCTCTAAACCTGATGGGTGAGGAAAAATTAGATACAGAAGAACAACAACATCTACAACGGGCGAAGAGTTCAGGGCAACACTTACTGAGTGTAATCAACGAAATCCTGCAGTTTTCTGCTTTAGAGGAAGGGTCAATGAATTATCAACAGGACCCATTTAATTTAGTTGAAACTTGTCAGCGAGTATTAGACATGCTGTTGCCTCTATCTCAGCAAAAAAACTTGGACTTACACCTAAATTACCCACCCACAATGGTAGGAGACTGGATAGGAGATGAGCAAAAGATTAAACAAGTTTTGGTTAATCTTTTAGGTAATTCTATCAAGTTTACCGCTGAAGGAGAAGTCCAGCTAAAACTGAAACATATTAATCATGGTATCAGAATAGAAGTGGTTGATACTGGAATTGGTATTGCCCAAGAACAGATAGATACTATTTTTGAATCTTTTAGACAAGTAAGTCAGGGGACAAGTCGTCGATTTAGTGGGACTGGTCTTGGCTTGACCATCAGTCAACAATTTGTGGAGGGAATGGGTGGTCAAATAGGAGTAAACAGTCAATTAAGTCGAGGATCAACGTTCTGGTTGGAGATACCTTGCAAAAAATCGAATTCAAAATCGAAAGTAGCAGATACATCAAGTAAAACCAACAAATTGGGTATTTACTCTGGTAGAAAAGTTTTGATAGTAGATGATGAGTTTATTAATCGAGAAATAGTAACGAAGTATTTAGAGAGATTAGGATTTAGTGTCGATCAGGCAGTAGAGGGAGAAGACTGCTTGAAGCAGTTTAAATTAGGAAGATATGATCTAATTGTGATGGATTTGCAAATGCCCGTCCTAGACGGATTTCAAACGGCGCAGCAGATCAGAAGATTAGAAGAACGAGAAGTGGTGGATAAAAGAGTTCCAATTTTGGCACTATCGGCAAGTGTCACAGGACAAGCTTGGAGCAGGTGTGAATCAGCTGGAATGGACGGATACCTGAGTAAACCGTTCAAAACTGAAGAATTTCAGCAAAAAGTAAAGGATATACTATCTGATTAGTTTCTCAAAAGCCCTGGAACATTATAATAACCAAGACCTATTGAGAAACCGATATCTACTCTTATTTGATCATTGTTACTTTTTAGTATTTCTCTGAATTATCAAACGTCAAGAAGCTACCTTGTAGCCCTCACTGTCCTGAATTAAATTCTGATTAAGGTTACTGATATTTAAAAGATAAAAGGAACAAGATAAATCTACGAAAAATTAGTCAAACGAGTTAAATGGATACGATTCCCCATAGATGAAATTTATTAATCTCTGCACAGAAGCGTAGTCAATATAAGACTAATCCGTTTACTCTTCGGAATTTGATATTCTCTATGAAATTTTCAGATGAGAAAGCATATCTATCATACCGTCTGATTTCATTGTTTCTTCTACGTCATCCAATTCCAGCGGTGCCATTTGAGTCAAGTTATCAATTCCATTTTCAGTTATCAAAATAGTATCTTCAACTCGGATATAAAGTTTTTCTTCTGGTACCCAGATCATTGGATCAACAGAGAAAACTAGGCCTGGCTGAAGTGGTTGTTCTCGATAATTACCATGATCGTGAACGTCCATACCAACAGAATGAGAAAGGTGGCCCCGAAATTCTAAAGCGTCTCGTACGGCTTTTTCATAATGTGACTTAGTAAAAGTCATCTGATTAATCATAGCTTTCATCTCAACGGCGGTTTGATCCATGATCGTCGTTGCCATTTCACCAGGACCAATTCTCTTCAACAAAGCTTTGTGGTATTCAACTATAAAACCGTATAGCTGTCGCTGATCGGAAGTAAAAGTTCCATTGACAGGCCACATTCTACCAATATCACTCGTATATTGAGCGTAATCGGGCGCATAGTCCATCAGGATCAGGTCTCCATCGGTTAGCTGGCTATTGTTTTGGAAATAGTGTCCGTACCAAGCATTCGAACCGCTGGCAATAATTGCCGGGTATCCACCACCTCGAGCACCATTGAGACGGAAAACATAGTCAGCAATGGCTCCAAGTTGGTATTCTATCAACCCAGCTCTGGTTGATCTCATTGCTTCTGTGACTGCCATCGCCGTCAACTGCCCCGCAGTTCGCATGACCTCTATCTCCTCCGCGCTCTTAATTATACGCATAGAACGCAGAAAAGGAGAAAGTGGACGGGTCTCAGAGTCGGGACAAATTTCCTCCATATTAGGTTGATCGGTATAGACTAATTTTGCAGTTGATAAATCTTTTTCTAGGTCGGATAGATGACGTACTTGGCTAACACCTGTTAATTCGGCCACCTGATCTGGTCGATCTGAATTGAGTCTAGGTCCCTCTGTTCGCTCTTCTTGTGGATCATGAGCAGGCAAATAGAGGGTCGCTTCTGAAGACTGGATTGTTAAAATGGCCCCCGGTACTTCGACACCAGACAGATAAAAGAAATTATTACTTTGTCGAAATGTTTCCAGTTCGTGCTCCTTTCGTTTGCCATTTATTATAACTATTGCTTCATCTTCAACCTGATTCATCAGAGATTCTCGTCGTTTAGAAAATTCTTTCGATGAAAAATGGGTCTGAAACAGTGATTTAGATTCTATTTTCATTTTGAGCCTAACATCCTTTCTGTAGTTTGCACTTTTATTCTCAGTCTACCATAAACATATTTACAATGTAATTTATGTCAATCTAATTTGGATATACAGGTTTGTGGATAGAAGAAAGTAAGGATCAGTTTAATTCGGAGTATCGATGGTCGGGAATGATATAATGGTTTGGGACTTGGTTACTTCAACAATAATAAATTATTTCGTTTGGGTTTCCATTAACCTGCTTCAAAAATATTGCGTGCCTAATAAGCACTCTGTTTGTGTTGATGTAGTCAACTATAAATAAAAAAAATAGTAGACTAAAACAATTTAATTTCATGATCAAAGTTATTGTCTTTATCTTAATGCTGTCTTCATTAGGTCTAGCTGTTTTACTATTTATCACTAGTCGTGGAACTGACCGGGACTATGCTATTGACTATACACTACCATTGAATAACGAATGGATAAAAGTTGGGTCTCTAGAAGTTGGTATTGGTATCCGAGATATTACGCCAGTGATGGAAAATTATGACACATGGACTGACATCGATGGGGACGGATCTTATAACCCCAAAGTTGACCAGTATCTTGACCGAAATGGTAATGGAATCTTCGACTTTGTCTGGCTAGCAGGATTCGGACAACAAAGACCTGCTCAGGGTGTCAACGATCAACTATGGTCTAGGGCTATTGCTTTTCGAAATAATGGTATCACAATTGTCTTGGTAAGTATTGATAGCATCGGAATTACATACGATCGTTATATTCCAATACGGAAAATGATAGAAAGGGAGCGTAATGATATTACACATGTCAGTTTTGCAGCTACACATACACACAACGCGCCCGATACAATTGGCCTCTGGAGTTATCGGCTGTTTTTCAATTCTCATTTTGATGATGAATACATCGAACTACTACAGCAGCAAGTTTGTGATTCGGTGATTGACGCGGTGAATAATCTTTCTCCAGCGGATACTGTTCTGGCCCAAGCCTATGTACCAAGAGAAAACTTTATTCGTGATTCCCGACCACCGATAGTGGTTGATCATCAGTTACCGGTTGCTTGGTTCAAAAATAAATCTACCGGTGAAACCATTGCCACACTGACATCTTGGGGAATGCACCCCGAAGGGTTCGGCAGCAAAAATTTATTAATTTCTTCGGACTTTATTCATTACTACAGGCAAGCAATGGAAAATGGGTTGTCTGGCCAAAATGGGTTTGAAGGATTTGGTGGTAAAGCTATCTTCTTTACTGGCCCCGTCGGTGGTTTAATGACTCAACTTCAACTACCGATTGTGGATCGGTTTGGGGAAACCCAAGATCAGAATGGTAAAGAAAAATCACAATCCCAAGGCGAGAACCTAGCCATACTAGCTGCTCGAGCACTACGTAACAATAGTAAAGCACTAGAGATGGATCAGCAACAAGTAGCTGTTTCAGCCAAAACCTTCTACTTTCCAATCGGCTGGCCGCTAAAAATTATGGTTGGTTTAGGAATAGTACACCCAGGAGTTTATGGTCTACCTTTTAGTACAAGGGTTCGATCCGAAATAAATGCTATTCGTATCGGTAGTATTGAAATACTAACCACACCGGGAGAGATTTTTCCTGAAATAGTCGATGGTGGAATCGAAACGCCAGTGGGTGCAGATATTTCCACCGATCCAGTTGAAGTGCCACCATTACGTAAGTCGATGAGAGGAGTCATCAATATGAATTTCAACTTGGGAATGGATGAAGTTGGCTATTTGGTACCTATCTCACAATGGGACCGGACTCCCCCCTATACCTACGATTATCAAGACGCTCCTTATGGTGAAGTTTATGTAGGTGACCCGAAGGTCTCACCCTTGGTACATCAAAATAGCATAGAAGTTTTGCAACGACTTCACCGTACACTGTCCTTCACCAAAGAAAACAACAAATGATGATAACCCATCATTATTACTAAATCACGGTCCTTCCTATACTGAGAAAAAACTGAAAAAATAATTAATAACGCACAGACAAATTTTATTAGTCAATTTAGCATAGATGTCGGTCCGCAAAATCCAGATAACATTTCCAATCATAGAGGGTGACATCATGACCTCCGCTACGAATATGATAGCCAATTTGGCCCATTATGGATTGGTCAATTTCAGGTGCTTGATCGGTAGGAATCCCTTCTGTGCCTAGCAATCGGTAAACTGGGTCAGCATATTTAGCGGCTAAAAACTCACCTTTGGGATCTGCCCATAAATCATCTGTAGCACTTGCTATGTAAACAGGTCGAGGTGCAATTAAGGTGAGTAGTTCATGTTGATCAATTGGCAATTTGTCTTCATTATCACTATAACGATTGAAATTTTGGCAAAACCAATGTGGAAACGAATTATTAATTCGGGCTACAGTTTCACCAAACCGTCGACGGGAAAGTGCGGCACCACCGCAACCCGAATTATTGGAGATTACCATGGCAAAACGAGAATCTTGTGCGCCAGCCCAAAGTGATGTTTTTCCCAATCGAGAGTGTCCCATGACAGCAACTTTGGTTGCATTAATACTATTATGCATTTCTAAATAATCCAGTACACGACTCAGTCCCCACGACCAAGCGCCAATACTACCCCAACTGTCTCTCCGCCTAGGCTGGTCATTTTCGTCAAATAGTGGATGAATACCATTTTTAAACCCGTCATCAAAATCTGGATCTAAATCCCCATAGTAGACCGTGACTAGAGAATATCCACGCTTGATAATAGTTTCAACTGCCCATCTTGAAGCAACAAGACCCCGCCCACTCTCAGATGCTATATTATGCTCAACACCAAGGTTTCCGTTATTTGGCACCCAAGACTTGGTGACACGAATATTCGAATCAGAATGAACTGTATGATTCCCATTGAAATTTAAACCTAGAAAGGCCGGGACAGAGTGATCTACATTGTTGGGGCGATAAATCAGCACATTAATATCGGTCGATTTATGACCAAAACGAAGAATAACCTGCTCTTGAGTAGCCAATCCATCTAAGGCACTCGGCATTTCATCAACTTCTATAATTTCTACAGGTAGGTGCTGATGCGGTGTTTGACCGTACACTTCAGTCTCAAATAATTTTAGAATTTCAGCTCGTCTTTCAGGCCAATCTGAAGCTTTTTCAACTTGTTGACCATCCTTAAAAGTAAGTGGATCGGTTAAGGAATAGACAGGTACTCTATTTTCATCGTAATTTGGCTCGAACGTTGTCCAACACATCATTATTAGTTCACTAATCATTCGTATTTTCCTCGACGAAGTTCAATAGCTTCGTCAATTGATATAACAAACCTGATGCCTTCTGTCAATATTTATTGAAAATAGTCTGCACCAATCTTCACAGTAGTAATAAATTCTGACCCTTTTCAAGAGTTTTCGCTTGATTTGCGACTGATATCGTAGTGAAATTTTAGTTTTTTTTAGAAAAGATAACACTAACAATATTTTCAAGATAAAATACGTAATAGTTAAGGCATAAATGTTAGATGAAAGAATTTGTAAAGTTTGAAGAGGTAATTAATTATATGAATAACACTTGCTGTTTAATGATTAGTTTGTATTTACTGTGCCTATCTTTTGTGGGAAGTCTCGTGGCAGATGAACCACTTACTGAGGTTCTACATTGGAATCAATGGAGAGGGCCAAATATGGATGGGATTCACCCCCACGCTGATCCTCCTGTCAATTGGAGCGAACAAGGTAAAGGTAGTAACAATGTGAAATGGAAGACAGAAGTTCCAGGTCAGGGCCACTCATCACCTATCATATGGAAAGATCATATTTTTCTACTCTCTGCCGTAGAAGTTGGAGAAAAAGTTGAATCCACAGATAGGAAAAAAATACATAAGGAATTACCTGTCTGGCGCAGAGCAATGGGCGGTAAAAAAGCTAATCGATATCTTAAATTCCTCATACTAGCTTTTGATCGCGAAAGTGGAGATGTTATCTGGGAACGCACAGCAGTTGAAACACTCCCTCATGAGGGAGTTTTCAAGGATGGTAGTTGGGCCTCCGCTTCGCCTGTCACCGATGGAGAACGATTGCTGGCCTTTTTTGGATCATACGGTCTGTATTGCTATGACTTAGAAGGTAATATCCAATGGCAAAAGGAATTTGGCCAAATGGATATTCTTTATGATTTTGGGGAAGGGTCAACACCAGTGCTTTACAAAGATACCGTAATTATTAACTGGGATCATGAAGGCCAATCTTTTATTGTTGCTTTAGACAAACGAACTGGGGACGAAAAATGGCGTCAAAACCGGGAAGAAACGACAACTTGGTCCACTCCTATCGTCGTTACCGTTGATGATAAACTACAGGTTGTCACCAGTGGTAATCGACGTAGTCGCGGTTATGATTTTAATTCAGGAGAACTCATCTGGGAAGCGGGTGGTCTGCATATGAACACTATCCCAACTCCGGTTTTCAACGATGGAGTAGTTTATGTAGCATCCGGTTATCAAAAGACAGTCATGCAAGCCATTCGAATCACAGGCGCTAAAGGTGATATATCTGGTACAGATGCAATTATTTGGCAACAGGAAAAGAATGTTCCATATACTCCATCACAGCTATTATATGATGATGTTCTGTATGGTCTAAAATCGAACAAAGGAATTTTGTCTTGCTACGATCCAAAATCAGGAGAACTACATTATGGACCTGAGAGACTGCCTGGTATTAAAGGCATTTTTTCCTCCCCAGTTGGGGCAGGTGGAAAAGTATATTTGATCGGCAGGAATGGGGCTTCCGTTGTACTGAAAAGCGGGAAATCATATCAAGTGTTAGCTGAAAATAAATTGGATGATAACTTTGACGCATCTCCAGCTATCGAAGGAGATGAGCTCTACCTTCGTGGACACAAATATCTATATTGTATTGCAAAATGAAAAACATAAATAGATATCAAAATAACGTATTCAGAGTATTTGAGTAGTATATCAAGGTTTCATAATTAGTGTCTTGAACAACATTAATTATGAAACCTTGACAAAATTAGGTCGCCACAAATTGGCCCGGTTCCGCTAAACTAACATTTCAGTTTGCTTGGTTTAGGCGACTATCGATTCGATTTAATATTACCCCACTTGAGGGGCAGCTTATTTTCAATTTGAACAGACTTCGGTTTTCCATCCGGCGCGACGTAATCACCTTCAAAGAACCGCACATTGTCGACCCAAAACTCTGCCTTACCGAACGCGATATGAAACGTGATACTTGCGGGGAGAATATCTTTATTTAATTTGGGAGATGTAACATGAAACTCTGTCCACTCTTCAGTCATATCGAATTTACTTTCGGCAATTTTTGTCCAAGGGTCTACTTGCAATTCTGGTTTGAAATTAATTTTCATTGTCCCTTTTTTCATTTTTAAAAAAGCCGCTAAGGTATACTTTTTTCCCTTTTCAAAAGTATGATCTTTGTGTTGTAGGCCGCTAGACCAAAAGTTGTCACCCGGAGCGGCTATACTGATAAATAAAGCTCTTTTTCCCTCTATGGGCTCGTCTTTTATAGTTGCTCCAGCTAGCTTTGTTTCAACAGATGTTTTAACGTCCCCGTATGTACTCCAGCCTTCCATTTTTTCTTCGAATCCGCCGTTTTTTATTAAATTTTCAGGGGCATCGGAGTAGGAAATGCTACAAATTAGTATTAATAATGGAATTAAAATAAGAATACGAATTATACGCTTCAATTTCATAAATTTTTCCTCAGTAGACCAATTGTAAATGTTTGGAATTGATATGATGTTATCACTGATAATAGGCCACAATTATAAAGTATCAGCAATGTTAATTTCAAAAAGGTTGTTTCAATTCTCTGGGAATAAGACTCAAATATAAATAGAAAATTGAATTGGCTAATAATAGAGTCTCAGTTTTTTTAATCGGAATATAATCTATCAATTCGAAAAAATAAAAATTTTATTTATAAAATGGACTGTTATAAATACATTAGTTTGATTTCCCATAAACTAGTTATCTAAATATATCACTTGCTCCATCATTTATTAATGGACGTTTTCAATAGGTTGTTCAGGTAAATCAAAGGTTAGATCCTCTTTCCACTTACGATATTCTATCCAAATTTGTTCAGTTCCCTTGAAGGGCTTGACCACTACTCGAGCACGGTATCCATAACTATGGCCTACCTTCGGATCCTGAATTACATACTACCAATCCCAAGCTGGACTGTGAGTATCCGGATTTCCGAATTTATCCGTAAAGAAATTCCACATTGCAAAACGAATTGGGTCGGTCTGATCGAATAAAACTAAATAAATTAGCCTATCGCTAATCGTTTTTATATCGCAACCTACATCTATAAGCCCGTAGTAGAAAGGAATAATGAACTTTTTTTTGGGATGCTCAATAATATTGAGTGTTTGTGATTCTTGATCATAGGGTAAATTTGGTGTGCTCAAATAAGAAACAGTTCCTACTTCAAATTCTTTTCCTAAATCTTCACCGAATTCAATCCAACCAACTCGGATTCCGTCTGTCCCCCAGAAATGAATCTTCCGTTCAACCGCAGAATTCATATATGATGTCCACATCATAGCCACGAACCCATGAGAATATAGGTCGACCGTAGGAGTACACTCGAAAGTAATATCGATTTGGCTCGCACTTGATAAATCATATGCCATCCGGCATTCCATTCCCCATTTAGATCCCTTACTTGGCCAGCGAAGTTCATAACAATTTTTCCGGGTCTGCTTTAGGGTACATGGGTCTTGTCGCGGAGTGAACATCGAAATGTCATATTCTTCTTTCGCACCATTAAAGATGTGCTCAAAATTAATTCCTACACCATCATTACGATATAGATTGACACCAGAATGGGATTTTAATACCAGAGGAGAGAATCCGTTACCTTGATGTTTCTTGTTTGAAAGGTTGTCATGAAGGATTCCCTGAAAACTAGTATTATCAACTTCTAGAGAAATACAATTTGCTAAGATCTCGGGCATTTGGTTGATAGAATTGTGTTGCCATGCAGACAACCTCTGTACTGATCAGGTAAATTTTCTTTCATCACATACTCTATGCATTGAAAACGAAAAGTAATGTCAAAATGGCAGAACTGACTCCTATCATTTCCACTAATTTATCTATTTGAATTCTGTTTGACTTTCAATTGTTTAGATAATTCTATGATCTGATCGAACTTTTCTTCTACTAGTAATTTCCCATACTGTTTGACTGATTCTAAATGGATATTCTGCCAGGCAGACCAAGGATGGTGGGTGCGCCACCCTTGGACTTGGGCAGATAGAATTGATCTTTCAGCAGTTATGAAATCGGTCCTTTTTTCTTCTGTCCATTTTGGCATAGATTTAGCTAAACGCCCTAGCCTTTTAGTTATCAAATCAGTATATTTTTGTCCTAGTCCAGGAGATGATCCTTTTTCAATATGGTTATTTTTCCCATACTCTGGATCATTTCTGATACGATCAATCGCCACTAAATGCGGTTCTAGATGCCACAATAGTGAAGTTTCCCCAATACCAGCATGATCACCCAAATAACCTGCATCTAGAGCCAACCAATATTCTGGTATTCCCAGTACCGGTATTTGCAACCGCTCTGACATTCTTACAGCTACCTCTCGTACCACAATCTGTTGGTTATGACCGTAATGTCCTGTAACGATAATAATAGATCTGAAACCTAGCCGATGAAATTCACTGGTCATCTTTTCTAACCAAGGTCGGAGCAAATAATTTTCCCACGAATCTTCCGCTTCCATTTTGATGGTAGCGGGTTTGTCCAGTCCGCCCATTCCACCATATATGGGTGGGTGTACAATTCCACCTGATTGGTTTGCTGTTCTAACACACAAAGCATGTGCTTTAAGGGAATCTAGCCCAAGAGCGCTATGCTCACCGTGCCATTCTACTGTACCCAAAGGTAAAAAGACCGTTGGTAACTTTTCGAAAGCACATCTAAACTCGTGGGGTAACATGCGTTCCCACTGAATTGTCTCTCTCATTTGTTACTGACTATACTTTGTATTTGTATTCTATTTTTTATCATTTCACAGCCAAAAAGCCGAAAATTAGCGGAATTGGACTCTGGGTATCTTTGTGAAGATACGGGCTCATACTTCCATAGCGTACATATTCTGTCAAGACAAAACCGATTTGGCCTTTGCCCATTTTCTTATTTTTTATCATATGAAGGAAAATATGAAAAATGATAACGATTCGTTTTGTTCCGTTTTACGAGTACATCCATGAATTTGACTTGTAAAGATAACTATGCTAGAAGTTTGTTAGAGTCGAAACGTAAATGTTCACCCGTTATGAACTTAAATACGATAACTAGAAGAGGTACAAGAATTTAGATGAGTAATTACCCGTCAGTTAATATCAATAAATGTTTATCATACCTAGTGATTATAACGCTGATACTATCTACGACGATTGCATTCACTGCTATCGGTCCAGAAACAGTCGTAGGCGTTTGGACCTTTGATGAAGGTGCGGGCAAAGAGACAAAAGATCTGTCTGGTTTAGGCCATCATGGTCAAATCAATGGAGCAAAATGGAAAAAAGGAAAGCTGGGAACAGGGCTAGAGTTCGGTGGGGGACAATGGGTCGAAATTAAATCGACACCAGAATTACAGTGTGGAAAGCAATTAACCATGATGGCTTGGTTTTATGCTACTAAGATCGATGATTGGCGACAGCTAATCGCCAAAAGCGACGAATACCTACTACGAATTGATCCACCAGGTGAGGGAAACAAGATGTCATCTTTTGTTAAACCGGGAGGAAGTTGGGAACCAAGGGCTAGTGCTGGAGTGCCAGAGAAAAAGAACTGGATACACTTTGCGGCTACCTATGATAGCAAAGCTAAAAATGAGCATCTAATTGTCTATGTTAATGGTAAGCGTGCAGGTGCAAGCACTAGGCCCGGAAAAGTTATTCCAACCGAAAACCCAGTTGAAATTGGACGATGGGGTGGCGGATCTTTTTTTGTTGGGATTATCGATGAAGTAGCGATTTTCAATTCAATCCTAAGTGAGGAAGATTTGCAATCCATTATGGAGAGAGGATTAATCAAAATACTAGGAGCGGAATCCGTGTTGCCAACGAATCTAATGACTATTACTTGGGCTGAGTTGAAAAAGAGCTCGTTATGATACTATTGTGACCACCGATCATACTAGATTTCAAAACGATAATATGACTCGTAGCTATCAAAATCAATCTGACTTTCTTCTCAGGGAGACAGTAACTCTGATCAATTTCTTGTTTCAACACGCTAGTTACTCCGAATAATTTTCAGTCCTAGCCGAACGTTATGCACACAGAGTGTTTTATTATCAAACTTAGTATTGTAGAGACATGTGTGAATTCTATTCCTGTATCAAGGTAAATTTACTATTCTCTAATCATGTTTACACAGCTGTCTTGGCCATAGATTAAGACTAACTCCATCCGGGCCACAGTAGAATTCGGAAGAATTCTTGAAAAAGAAAGGCCGTAATGTTGAGAAATATAATAAATCTATAAGGATGGTAAATAGTGAGAAAATTTCAGAAAGATGAACCTAAAAGGCAACTCTGGATTATTTGATTCGATCATTGGCTTATATTACGACAGTCAGGAAATGCAAACCAAATTCCTCTATGATTCGGCGTGAGGAGGCGACATTTATCCTTGATTCCTTATTAGCCTTTTAAATTTACTATCGCATATTGTTCGAGTGTTTTTTATACAACTTAACTATCTCTGGCTTAAGATCATTGGAAAAAACTTCTAGCACTTTGTTGAGTGAAAGTTGCCGCCTAACCATATCCCCGACTATCCAGTCTCGATCCGCTTGGATGCGTTGTATGCTATCTTCACCTAGATTGTTCCACATATTTTTTGATTTCATTTAATCTTATCGCCTTGATCAACTGACCTTGCCGTGATAAATGCAAATTAGTACTAGAAACGAGCGTTAGGGATTAGCGGATTACTTCCATTTAATTTTGGAGGTCAAATAGTTGAAAACAGATGGTTAAACTTTACTGTTACCCAGCGATAAGACAGAATGTGGACAGTGGCGGATTATACTAATTTCATTTTTTAGACACAACACCCTAACCATTAAACTCTCTGTGGATTTTCATGGGCCTTTATTAAATCAAATCTATAAACAGTTGTGTAGCTGAGCTAATTTCTTTTGAATTGAGAATTGTTTTTGATGTGACATTTTCATTTTTCTTACAAATATTCAAAAAATGCACCGCATTTGATTATCTCTTCTATGCATACCAAATCAACAAAAACATTGAGACATAGATAGGTTAGATTTGATTTGAAAATGCGAAAGTGTTATTATGTGAAAAATAGAGGAAAAAACATTGAAACCTCTGTCGGTTGAGAACAATAAAGCTGCACTTGCATTAGCATCACACAACATGACGCAAGAAAGATACGTTCAGTTAGAAGATGAAGCTGAGTACTTGGTTAAAGAACTCACTCAAACCGAGACGACAGATGACAGTGAGGATGGAGTTGAAAAACGCAAGCTGACTGACCGACGCTTCCCCAAGCTCATTGGTAACCAACTTGACTTGATGGCTTGACTCAATCCGTCAAATAAGTTTAGCTCGTGCTGGGAATAATTCGTTCGAAAAAGATCCGCTAAGTGAAGTCATCCTGTAACGTTGGTATTGTATGGTGCGCTTTTTGTGCCGATTATTTGACCCTTGTTCAGGTCTCAGGAAGATCCCTAAAACCAAAAAAACACGTAATAAGATAAATTAGTTTATTTAGATTGCTCATATGGTTTGTCTTCTACATGATGTCGTTTAGCTGAAAGTATCTACTGCCCCATACTAT
>JACLAC010014320.1_pt1 | contig 15251 bp, 20 predicted proteins | sample 8027881 | NCBI WGS metagenome assembly JACLAC01 (sample SAMN15725517, study PRJNA655200) | protist metagenome | isolation source: fluorescence activated cell sorting (FACS) single amplified genomes of... | place: Spain: Blaines Bay Microbial Observatory, Mediterranean Sea | collected 2016-01-19
CATCAAAAGTATATCATCGGAAGAAATAAAACATGCATCTAGTGAATTAAGAAAGGAACTAAAAGAACTTTCTCCAAAAAAGATTAAAATTCAAAGAAATTACCGATTTGAAGAAAATTTAAAACACCAAATAAAGAGAGTTTTGTTATTTGCCAATACAGCAATACTGATTGACAGACATATACCTAGAACTATTTGTCAAAATGTAGAACACCACTTATATAAAGCAAAAAATACTTTTAAAATAATTAAAAATAGCTCTGAAATACCTATGGAGTTTTTGGGCAATATAATGAGTAAAGAACAATTAATGAAAAAAAATGATTTACGTCTAAAACCACCAACCGACTTAACTATTCAAAATAATATTGAAATTTTTTTTAAAGATTGTTTAAAAGACTCCAAAATAACAATTAAAGAAGTTAAAGGTGAAGATGGTTTTAAGGCCTGGCAATTTTTATATGATTACCGAGGCATGTATTTAATCATAAATAAAATTCATTATAGCTTTATAGATTGTAGTCCTGGACTATCTTTCAATTATAAAAAGGATAAAATACCCGTCAAACTAGAATTAATGGACTCCGATGATACTAAACAATTAAATGAAAATTGGGAAAATATTGTTCAAAAACCCAATGATTACATGTCTTTTTCAACTTAAGCTAAAAAAAAATAAATTAATACTTGAAATAACATTTTAAAAGTATATCTACCTCTGTTCGCTTGATTAAAGCGACATGGCAGCACTAGCTATGAAAAATTTAAAACAAATAAGTGCGCTGCCCACTAAACGAACACTACTCTCTGCTAATGCAGATTTAGATGCTGCTGCAAGGCACTTTACGCAGCATTATCTATCTCATCGTAAATGTGACATCCCAGGTACAAAAGATTTTTCTAAACAATTAATGATTGATAGTATCGTTAACAGATTTAAAAAATCATGGAAAGGAGACTATTCAGATGATGGTCATCAGGACTTAAAACAGACGGCTCGTCTTTTAGTTCATGAATGTGCAAGAAAATACGTAAATAACAAAAAACAAAGATCAAAATTTGATTTCTGTGTATTGGCAACTGAATATCTTAAATTTAAGCTAAAATATTACATTTTTAAATTAAATATTAATAAACTAGACGGAACTTTACCTGACTCAAAAGAAACTAGAACTTTATATTCAAATTTAACTAAATATAAAAAGGGTTTTGGGTTTAAGGATGATCAAAGATTAAGTGAGAAAGCATATGATAAAATATCATTTATTACAGGAATAAAAAAAGAAAAAATAAAACTTATAGACCAATCATTTATTGAGGTAGCAGTCTCTGGAGACAAGAGATTAACACTAGATCAAGGTAACGATACAACTTTATTTGACATCACACCAGATACAAAGCAATCGATAGATGAAAAGTTAATTTATCAAGATCTATTAAACGTTATAAATAAATTTTTAAAAAATTGTACAGATCGAGAGAAAAAAATCCTCGCACATACTAAACTTTATGAAATAGATGGTATTGAAAAGAAAAGTTTAACTGAACTATCTAAAATTTTTAATATTTCAATTGAAGGCGTAAGATTAATATCAGAAAAAAAACTTTTAGAATTAAAAAAATTTATTGAGATTAATTTGAAATGCTAAATTCTGAGTGTATCTAATAATTATGACATTAAATATTAACTATAAATATAGGAGGTATCATGGCTCGGGTAAGAGTTGGTGTCGTGTACCAGCAATGGCACGATCTTTTGGGACTCCTTTCCTTCATTTCAATAAAACCCAAAAGTCTTTCTACACCAACTCTTCTCGTAAGAATTCAAAAGTTGTGTCGCGGGTGGGTGGAAAAGTTTTTAAAAGAAACTTTAGAAACAAATACGAATGCAGATGTTTTATGAAAAACTTAAATAAAAGATTTTTTAGTCGATTTAAAAAGAACGTTAATTTTAAATTAAATTTAAGAGGAACTAAGATTATCTATTACACAGGAGCAAAAATTGGATAATAAAATAATTCAACTTTCAAATAACAAATCTTCGCTTTACTCAAGATTTATGGCTAATGCTATTACAGCATCTCCTAATGTGCAAAAAAACTTTTTAGAAGTTACTAAGTCAGTAGCAGAAACAATTAAAAAAATTTTAGAGGACGCAAATCTTATTTTTGATATTGAATATAAGCCAATTGAATTTTGGTCAAAAAATAAAAACAAAACTTCTTGTTTCGTTGACGGAGGAGTTGATAAGGCTTCAATATTAAGTGCTGCACCTTTAAGCATTAGAGCTGGAAGTTTCATAGTAAAACCGAACGGTGGTTCTAAAAGAGAATTTTTCGAAGAGAGCATGGTTTTTTTAGGTGACTTATATGATCCTAAAAATGAACTATATGATTTTGATGAGGATGACTTTGAAGAGGATCAAATGATTAATAAAAAAAAGGATGGAGCAAGAATAATCTTTGAAGCAGCAACATTGGTTAAACATATTTTATTAAAAAGAAAATTTGATTACTGTTTTTTACATGGGCCAATTGAAGCTACTATCATGCCATTTACAGTTCATGGATTTCCTACTTTTACGAAATTTGCGGTCGAAAATATTTTACCTTTTTATAATAAAAATAAGTCAGACCCAGAATCTAGGCATTTTGTTAACGTTTATTTAGAATGTGTTAATTTTATAAAAAAAAGTAATTTTCCAATCTATGGCGTTGTAGAAACCTCAGCTTCCGCACCATATATAAAAAACCTTTTATTTTCTTACAAAAATAAAGGAATTATCTCAGATAAAGATTTTAATAAAACTCTATCTACTATTAAGAAATACAAAATTACAGATAGCAATCTATTTGAAATTATTCTTAAGAGTTGCCAAGCTTTAAAACCTTTAGAGGTTAAAAAGCAGATCTCAGGATTTAAAGTTACTTCAGGTTCGGCTTGGGAAGATAAAATGGACGAATTTCCTAAGGTCCATGTTGGCTATATCAAAGTAAATGACAATCAGTCTCCTATAAGAGTTGAGTCGTTAAACTATCCCTCAAATTTAAACTTAGATTATAAATATATTTTAGCAGCATCAAAACTATTACCTCATTATGGATTTCCAATTGGCCTTAACGTGGTTGACAAATTTGCTAAAATTCCAAATTGGATGGGTAAAGCATCTAGAAACTATTATACGACGCACTTACTCAAACAAGCAGTCAAAAATAAAGATCAAAACACAATCTCATTGGCTTTAAAAGTTCTATCAAAGAAAAGTAGATCTTGGGCTAATAGACCAACAACAAGGAGAAACAAATAATGCAAAAAAATAATAAATGGTTATCAATCGGTACTGTGCTAGGTGACACAAATATAGATACTTTTCACTTTAGCTTAAAAAATTATAAGGCCAAAAAAGGTGATATAGTCACTACTCAAACAAATGTTCCTGATGGTAATGGAAATATTATCTCAGCAACAGTATGGGGGAAAATATCTTCTATTGATAGTTATAATCAATTTTTCCCAAGAGAAGCAGCTCAAGAACTTACTAATGAAAATATAGATATTAGCGATACCATTCTTCCAACTACAAGAGATGAATTAATCTGTCGGGTTATAATTCTAGGTTACACAAAAGGAAAAGATTTAAATACAAAATTACTTCCCTTAATCTATCCAGTCAAACCAGCTTCATGCGTTCAATATCCAGCAAGTGATGATGTTGAAAAACTTTTAATATCAGATTTAGACTCTAAACATCCTATATTTATAGGATCATTACTAGCTAGAGAAGCTGTTAAAATCAGAATTGATGCAGATAATTTAGTTTCAAGACATGTATGCATCTATGGAATGTCTGGATCTGGAAAAACAGTAATGGTTAGAAGAATGATTAATGAAATGATGCTTAAAAAATATCCGATGTTAGTTCTTGATATTCATGGAGATTATTTAGGCCTTGTTCAAAAACAGAAAAAACTTTATCCAAATAACAAAGTTAAACTTTTCTACCCAAATTTATCAGTTAGCTCTGAAGATAAAGAGATTATCTACACGTTAATAGATAAATTAGGAAATTCTTTAACAGATCCACAAAAAGACTTTTTAAGTTCTTTACTTGAAAAAGTAAAATATGAGGGTGGAAGTCTTCTAAAATATATCAAATTATTAGTTAGTAGATCTAAGGCTTATGCGGCTGAAAAATCTACTTCTTTTAAAAATATCAAACCTGCATCAATGTATGTTGTTGCTAGAAGTCTAGGACAGGTTTCAAATAAACTTCAGCACATGGAGCAAACCAACTTCAAACACAGACAAAAAATGCAACAACTTAAGTTTGAAGAGTTGCCTGATGCGGCCTCTGAACCAGAGAGAATAATTGCTAAAGGACAATTAAGCATCTTATATCTTAAAGGTTATGAAACTTTACCAGCTAGTGCCATCGTTTCTATCTTATTAGAAAACTTATTTAAGCATAGGCAAGAGGTAGAGGAAGAAATTCCTCCTTTTTTAACAATAATTGAAGAGGCGCACAATTTCATTCCTTCAAGATCTGAAAACAGAGATGACTTGCCATCTGTTGGAACAATAAGAAAAGTTATTACCGAGGGTAGAAAATTTGGAACAGGTATAGTTATTATATCCCAAAGGCCTTCAAGACTTGATGAAACAATCGCTTCTCAATGCAACAGCCAAATAATCTTTAGGATGGTGAACCAAAAAGATCAAAGAGCTATCAGAGATAGGTCTGAAACTTTAGATGCAGACGACTCGAAACAGTTATCAAACTTGGCTAATGGCCAAGGAATAATAAGTGGTCAAGTAGTTAACTTTTCATTACCTGTTCAAATCAAATTTGATGAGAACCTTCTAAATGATGATATTGGAAATGAAAACTTTATATCTTCAGTAGAAAATTGGGATGATAAAGAAACAGTAAAACTTAGAAAAAAATTTGCAAAAGATTTTTCTAACATTTCTTCATCAGATCAAAGAAGGCCAAATTAGTGTCTTATGAAATTCCTTTATTAGCAATGAGAGTAGCGGCCTCAACCCTGCTTTTAATTGCTATGTGGAATATATTTACCTTTCATATCACTCCGAGATTTTGTGCTCCCTTTGCTTTTTTATTTAATGTTTCAGGAATAATTTTTTTAGTCCTAGGATTTAAATATGAGATCAACGAAATGGTAAAAGGGGGCGGTATGATTTTATTTGTTTCTTATCTTTTTACTGTAAGTTTTCTTATAGATAATTTTTCTAAAAAAAAAGAGGAGAAAGATGAGAAATAGAACAAGAGATATGAGAAGAGAAAAAATTAAATGCATCTTTTGTTTTGGATCAGGAAAAGTATTATGTAGAAAAGCATTATTTTCAGTTGGTAAATTTGGATTTTTTAGACAAAAGATACAATATTGTAATTTGTGTTATGGGAATGGCAATATCAGTATTGAAGTACTATTAGATTTACAAGTTGATTGTAGAACATTTCATTGATGAAAATTTTAGATGTTGAAAAAATAGAAATCAGATTTGAAAAACAGCCGAATTTAGAAACTTTTAATTGGTGTATTTATTGTAAAACAGAAAAGGGAAATAACTCTAAAATTAATTTAATGATCAAATCCAAAGAAATTCCTTATGTTTTGTTTCAAGAAAACAAAGGAAATATCATCATAAACTCAAAAAAAATAAAGAATGAAATTCTTAAAAATGAATAACAAAAAAAAGGAGTTAGATTCGGTAATTAAAAATTGTGCAAACAAGTTAGAGTTAGATGAATTCAAGGAATTATGTAGAATTATGTGGGCTATGCTCAATGGTGCAAAATTTGAAATAGAAAAGGCGTGGAGTACAGACTTTTTAAGAGAATGCGAAAATATATGGTTACAAAACAATAATATCAAAAAGTTGTCAATAAAAACCCATACAAATGTAATTGATTTTACAAAAGAAAAAGCAAAAAAACTTAAAAAGGAATTGGATGCTCTACAAAGAAACGATCCCGATCTATTTCCTGACGATTTTGAATTAGATGATGAATTTTAATAATAAACTTAACTTACTCTCAAATTTACTACATATTACAACAACAAAAACTAAAGTTGTTATAGAAGATCAATTCAATAATTTTTCAGAAATTCCATATAAATGGATTCAAGATATAAAACATTTAGAATTTAATGAATTATTATCTTCATCACTTGGCCCTTTAGCAATTTATTTTGGTTGGAGAAAAAAACAAAAAGAACAGTTTGCTGAAATAGCTTCAGGAACCCTTAGCACAAGTATTATTCATGGAGATCCAATTACTTCTTTAGCAAGCATTTCGGTACTTGCTTACAAATTTAGCAAGGTAAAAAATAAAAATAGTTTAAGAAGTTTAAAATGGGGTGTAATTAAAGGAGGATTATCAGTTGGTGCTTTTGCTGCCACAACAAAAGTGATGGGTTTTTCTGTTTTAAGTTTTCTTATAGGCACTTGTGCCTTTTTTGCAGTGAAGAAAACTGTATCGATATTTAGATTGTTTGAATACATACAGTTTATAAAAAAACTGAAGTTCAAATTTCCAAAATTAAAAGAAAAAATTTCAAGACGAGAGTTTTTAACTCTTAAGCTATTTACTTATAATCTTAAGGTATAGTTTTTTTAATCCATTGGACAGGTATAGTTTTAAGTCCTTTAAAAGCTGCAAAATAAGCTCCAACGAAATTAGCTCTTGAACAATTGCATCCTCCAGCTTTTATTGTTTTGGTCACCGCAGATTTATAATTATTTGAAGTAATCATAGCATGAATAGAGCCCATGAATGTTCCTGGATAACTACATGCTTTTCCAAATTTTCTCACAACTTTAATATGATTATGTTTTTTAAGTCTTATAACTTTTTTAATATTATTAATTACTGCCTTGAAATATCTTTTTTTTCCATACTTTCTTACAAAAGTCTGGATTGGATTTTTATCTCCATCTTTAGCTAAATCTATGATTTTTAATTTTGCTAAAGCATAGGTCTCATTTATTTTTGAATTAGCGACACTTCTAATAACTCTTTTTAATTCCTTATCTGAATTGTTGTATAAATAATAGGGTAAAGCTGCACAATATCCGTCAGACTCATTAACTTTTGTGCCTCCGGTAATACTTTTTTTAGCTTTTATATTTTGAATAGTCTCTAATATATTTTGGTGAATCCAAGGCCCTTTCATAGGTTTTTTCCATTTAATTTTTTTATATTTTTTTCTAAGCTTTAAATTTCTCCAGTAAAAAGAACCCGGTCCAAAGTTTTTGATAATATTTCTTTTAAAATTTTTGAGAATATCTGATTTTTTCTTTGTAGACTCTAAAGTCTTAAACATAACTTGACCTACATCGTTGTAACCAGAAACTTTTCCAGTTTTAATAGAATAAAAGGGGCTTTTGTTTTGTTTTAGAAAGGTTATTTCTTTTTTACCTTTAATATATTTTTTTAACTTTTTTGGATCGTAAACCCAGTGTAAAGGCCTTGCTGCTGCATCAGCAACAGTTGCTCCTAAAAAGATATGAAAATTATTCATTCCCTACTGATTTCTTATTTGCAAGAGAACCACAAGAAGCATTAATGTCTCTCCCTCTGCTTCTTCTAAATAAAGATAAGAAACCATTATCTTGTATCATTTTTGAAAATTTATCGATTTTTTCTTTTGAAGCTGGTTTAAAATCTTTATTTGCTAAGGGATTAAATTCAATTAAGTTTAATTTAGAGGGAACTTTTTTCATAATCTTTAAAAGTTCTTTTGCGTGTTCTTCCGACATATTTTCTTCTAAACATATCCATTCAAGAAAAATAGGTAGCTTAGTTTGATCGTAATATTTTTTTAATTGAGGGATTAAGGAATTAATTGAATATTTTTCATTAATTGGCATGAGTTTAGATCTATGTTTAGGAATTGAACTATGCAAACTCCAAGCTAAATAAACATCTAATTCTTTTGCTGCCCACTCAATACTATCCATTCCATCTTTTTTAATTCCAACTCCTACAGTGCTTACCGTTATTCTGGTACGACCATACTCAAGCCCATCTTTATTCTTAGAATTATCTATCGCAACTTTAACATTGTCTAAATTTAAAAAAGGTGAGCCCTCTCCCATTAAAACTTGATTGGTAATTTTTTTTTGTGTAGACCAATCGTCAATATAATCTTTACATAAAATTATTTGAGAAATAATTTCTCCAGGACTTAAATTTCTAACAAGTTTTTTTGAAATTTGGGCAGTAGCACAAAACTCACATGATAAATAACAACCTACGGATACGGATAAGCAAATAGTATATCTGCTTTGAGTTTTGTCTGGAATTAAAACTGTTTCGACATTTCTTTTGTCTTTTAATTCTAATAGAAATTTAATCGTGCCGTCTTTAGATTTTTGTATATCTATGATCTTTGGTTTATTTAAGCTCATTAAGTTTTTAATTTTTTCTCTTAGCTCTAAACCAAAAGTAGTTAATGCATCAAAATTTTTTATGTTTTTTTTATAAACGGCATTAAACATTTGCTGAGATCGCATTTTAGCCTTACCTTCATCGACATCAGCTTTTTGAATTAAAAAGTTTTTTAATTGATCAAAATTTAGATCGTAGAAATTTTGTTTATTCATTTATTTAAATTAATAAAGACTTGAGAGGGGTTTTAAAACCCCTCTCTATAAAGATTAAAGTTTATTTGGATCAGTCTTTAGGTGCTTAAGAACTTTTCCAGCATTTTTTCCTGCCTTAATCAAATAACCGCTAGTTCCATTGGCATTCGCCTCTGGCGCTTCTACTGATTTATTAAGTTGCTGAGTAAGTTTAGCTTCTGACTTTTTTCGGCTGAACTCACCAAGCAAACGTGAAAATCTATCCATCACATCTCCTTTCTTTCAACCTACTTTGTAACTCTTTATAGAGTCCTGCATGTAGATGCAGCGTCTTTTTTTCCATGACATATGGATATATGAATATTATTATGTGTTAATACATACTGTCAATAGTAATTAAAATGAACAATAAACTCTTAGGATTAATTATAGTAGTTTTTGGTGGTTTAGTCCTTTATAGCCAGCAAGAATACGCTTGGATAATATCAGCTGTTTCTATTGGTGTAGGGACAGGTATTTTTTTTTGGAAAGAAAAAGAAAGTGATGTAGAGAAATAATATGTCTAAACGAATCTTTGTTGTTTATGGTCACCATAATGTTAAAAAATCTTTTAATGCTTCTATTAGAGATACATTTATAGATGAGGCTAAGAAAAATGGACATGAAGTAGATTTAATAAATTTACACGATGAAAAACCACTTAATTTTTTTGATGGATCTCCTCCAAATGAACAAGTTTTAAATTACAGAACAAGATTAGAGAAATGTGATATTATGTTTATGATATCTCCTTGTTATAACTTAAGAGCCACTGCAATATTAGAAAACTGGATAGATCTTGTTCTTGCTCCAAAATGGTTCTTTGCTTTTAAAAGAGTTGTGGGAAATTGGGGATACCCTGTTGCTGGAGTTATGAAAAATAAACTAGCCATCATGTCAATGAGTTATGGTGGAAATTTTTTTTCTATTCAAACTTGGTTTCAAAATATGCCTTTTAGACGAATTAAAGCTGGAGTGTTAAAACTAGGTGGCATGAAGATTAAATATTTAAGATTTTATGAAGTCCTTCCCGGTATGAGGGATACAACTTTTGCTAAACATATGGAAAAGGTAAGAAAATTAGCAAGACAACTATAAAATATAATAATGTCAAAAAGATATAGCGGTAAAAGCTTCAAAGACTCTAGTGTGATGAAAAAGGCAAAACTAAGCCTTAAAGAAAAAAGAAAAATTAAAAGAGAAAAGAAAAAAAAATAATGTGTGGCCGATATAAAATTACTAAACCGGTCACAAAGACTGTAGATCTTGTTAAAACTAACATTAAGGTAAAAGATGTTGATAACTTTAATGCTCACCCTACTCAGCAATTACCTATTATAAAATCCTATACTAATGGTAAGGCGCTTGAATTAAGTGAGTGGGGTTTAGTTCCTGGTTGGTCAAAAAAACTTGATAAATTTTCTCCACTTATTAATGCAAGAAAAGAAACCCTTATGGAAAAAATAACTTTTAAAAATTTAATACAAACTTCAAGGTGTGTGATACCAGCTGATGGGTATTACGAATGGAAGCGAGAAGAAAAAAATAAAGTTCCTTATTATTTTACAAAAGAGGATGATGATATTATGTTTTTTGCTGGCATTCATCAAAACAACCAATTCTGTATCATAACAAGAGAGGCTACAGAAAAAATTAGTAATATTCATCATAGGGAGCCCATGATTATTAATCAAAGTCAGATCAATAATTATTTAAATTTAAAAAAGGAAGCCATGAGCGTTTTAAATTCTATTAAACCTCCAAATTTAAAATTTTATGAAATATCAAAGGATGTAAATAATCCTTTAAATAATGATCCAACTTTAATAAAACCTGTAAGTTAAATGAACAATCTATCTATTACTCCTGGAAAAAATAATGTTGGAGCCTACATTAATAATATAGATTTAAAAAACTTGGAACAAAATCAAGTAGATGAAATAAAAAATACTTTAAGTCAATTTGGAGTAATTTTTATCAAAAATCAAAATTTGGATCCTGAAGCTTATCAAAACTTTGCAAAAAGTATTGGCCATCCAGTTGTTTATCCAAGATTAAAAGGTTTAGATGAAAAATTTCCCTTCATTAATGTTATTGAGAGAAAACCTGAAGATAAAAATTTAAGTTTTGGTTCTAGTTGGCTTCACCAAGATACAAGTTATTTAGCAAAGGATAGACCTCGTTATACTATGCTTATGGGAATAGAAATCCCTGTCGGGCAAGGTAATACTATTTTTTCTTCGGGATTTAATGCTTACGAAAAACTTCCTAAAGAAATCAAAGATAAAATTAAAAATGCTACAGGTATTTTTTCTTCAGCAGGCCCCATAGCAGTTACAAGACTTGAAAGAGAAAAGGAGATGGGAATTAAGTCCTCTGAAAGCATGGAGGCTGAGCACGAAATTGTAAAAACAGTAAAAAATAAAAAAACTTTATATATATCGCCAGGTCATTTGATGAAAATCAAAAATGTAGATGATCAAGAAGCAAATTATTTAAAAAATTATTTAATAGAACACGTTAATAAAGAGGAATTCATTTTTTCTTATGAATGGTCAAAAGGTGATATTTGTCTTTGGGATAACTTAAGCATATTACATATGGCAAGTGAGATTAAAAACTGTAGACGAATAATGCACCGTATTACAATTAAATGATTACTTTTTTAAAATGGTAAGATGACCCATTTTTCTTTTGTCTTTAATTACTTTTTTTCCATAATCAAAGAAGAATTTAGGATCATTAAAAGACTTGCCTTTATATTTCTCTATATCTCTACCTAAGATATTAATCATTTCAGCATTAAAAAATTTTTTAACCTTTTCACTTTTTAAACCACATACAGCTCGTATATGATTTTCAAACTGACTGATATTAAAAGCATTAATAGTTAGATGACCTGAATTATGAACTCTAGGAGCAACCTCATTAACTAAAAGTGTGTCGTCTTGATCTATAAAATATTCTACACACATCGTACCAATATAATCTAATTTTTCTGAAATTAATTTTGCGCTTTTTTGTGCTTCATTAGATATTTCTTTAGTAATATCAGCAGGTATTTTTGAGTGATTTAAAATTTGATTTTCATGAATATTTTCAATCGGTTCGTAGGCATAAATTTGATTATTAGTAAATCTTGAAATTACAACAGAAATTTCTTTTTTTAAGTTAACTTTTTTTTCTAAAATATAGTCTGCCGTAAAACACCAATCTTTTTTAACATCATACAATGAGTTTAAAACAAATTGTCCGTGACCGTCGTAACCAAGAGTATTTGACTTTAATATTCCCGGCAAAAGTTTCTCATTTTCTTTTATATCCTCTGCAGATTTTATAAAAGCCCATTCAGTCGTTTTAATACCAAGACCATTTATAAAAGTTTTCTCTAACTTCCTATTTTGAATAATCTGATTGATGCTAGGCTTTGGTAAAACTTTTTTTTCTTTATCAATTTTTTTTAATATTGCGACAGGAATATTTTCAAATTCATATGTGACTATATCAACTTTATTTATAAATTCTTTTATTTTTTCACTGTCTTCATATTTAGCAAATATAAATTGATCCGAATAATTTTGTGCTGGACCTTGTTTGTCATCAGAAATGACAACAGTTTTTATTTTAAGTTTTTTAGCTGCTTGACATAATAAAGATCCTAATTGACCGGAGCCTATAATTCCTAAAGTAACGTTAGACATTATTTGCTTATGTTTTTTTTAATTGATTGAGTTTGAATACGTCTCCACTTTTCTAAATTAGATTTTACTTTATCATCATAGTTACTAATTATAGATGCTGCTAAAATTCCTGCATTAAAAGCTCCGTCAATAGCTAAGCAACCTATCGGAACTCCTTTTGGCATTTGTGCCATTGAGAGCAAACTGTCTAAACCCTTCAGTTTTTTTGTTTCTATTGGAACGCCAAGAACCGGTAAAGTTGTTAAAGATGCCACCATTCCAGCCAAATGAGCTGCACCACCTGCTCCAGCTATAATAACAGCAAAACCTTTTTTTTCAGCGGTTTCGGCAAATTCAAACATTCTTTTTGGAGTTCTGTGGGCTGATACAATCTGAACCTGATGCTTGATTTTTAAAATCTTTAAAATTTTTTCAGAATCTTTCATAATTGAATGGTCAGATTGTGACCCCATTATGATTGCAACTTTATTATTTTTTTTCTTGAGTTTCACAAACCAATTTAATCAATTTTAAAAATAAAAACAATAGAGTTTTAATTTCTTTTTTTAGTCTAATTTATGCCAATCAAAACACAAATTCTTTTAACATATTAGATTTATGAAAATATTATCTATTTTATCTTTGTTGTTTTTGATAACAAATTGTGCGAGCGGAAATTTATCTGCAGTCCGATTTGGGGAGCGCTGTACAGCCTCTGATGCGAAGCAACTACAGGAAAAATCCTATGTGTGGTTTGTGAGTAAAGATGCCGCAAAGGACTTTGACAAAAGAATAAATAAAGCAAACTGTTTAGATAGTTAAATTAATTATTAATTTTTACTATTTATGTTAATAAGGGGTTTATGTGTAGACCCCTTATTATTTTTTCTATAATCTTCTTTATCTTTAACTCAAATTTAGTAGCTATGGAAAAAAAACCTTATCACCATATTTATAAAGACGGAAAGCTATTTGCTTTTAGAAATTTAGAAGGTGGTCCAAAACGAGATCCTAATTTTAAATGGAATTGGAAGCTTTTTAGGGAAGAAAAAAAGAAACTAAAAATTGATTACCCTCCAGAACATATCATTGATAGACAAGTGGTTTTAAAAAATCTTGAGAAACATAAATCAGATTCCTATGTTATGTGGCTTGACCATGCGAGCTTTATAATTAAACTTGGCAATACTACAATTATTACTGATCCAGTTTTTGAAAATTACTATGGATATTTTGGTTTTGGTACAAAAAAATATATCGAACCGCCTTTAAGATTGAAAGAACTTCCAGAAATAAATGTATTTTTGCTTAGCCACAACCATCTAGACCACATGTCTCAACAAACGATAAATAAATTTCCTTATAAAAATACAAAAGTACTTGTGCCTTTAAAGCTTGGAAAATATTTTACAAAAAATGGATATCAAAAAGATAAAGTAAAAGAAATGGACTGGTTTGAAAAAGTTAAAATTAATGAGGAAATCACAATAACAATGTTGCCAGCACAACATTGGAGTAAACGTTGGATTTGGGGAGATGGAAATACTAATAGAAGTCTTTGGGGTAGTTTTTTAATTCAATACAAGGATAAAAAAATCTTTTTTGCCTGTGATACTGGACCTGCGCCTTTTTATAAAGAGTTGGGAGAAAAGTTTGGTCCAATTGATTTAGGTTTTGGAAACATAGGTGCTTATAATTTCTTTCCGATTATAAATGTTAAAGATAAATCTACAGCTCATGCAAACCCAGAAGAACTCTTGTCGCTTATGAAAGATCTTAAAGTTAAAAAAGTTGTTGGAATGCATTGGGGTACAGCGATATTAAGTTTAGAACCGATTTGGGAACCACCAGTTAGATTTAAAGAAAATGCTGAAAAGTTTGGCTACAAAAAAAAAGAGGCAATTATATTTAAAATAGGTGAGATTAAAAAATTAGACGAATTAATTAACTAGCTTTTCTTTTATTTCTTTCTCTATCAAGAAGTTTTGTCAAAGCATCTACCATCATATCTGATGCTTTGAATATTTCATTTGATTTAAATTCGTGGGAAATATTTCTTTCAGGATCAGTTTTATCTTCTATTATTATGCCTGCATCTGGAGAATTATCTTTAAGATATATTAAAATTAACCATTCTTCATCAGGTGCATCGTCCCATTTAATAAAAATTTCACTTGTCTCAAATCGTCTGTCAATCAACCTCAAGATACTTAAATATTTTGGAATATATCTTTTGTTAATTTGGAAACATAAGCTGTGCGCAGATCTATAGAAACTTTCTAAAGCAAATTCAATTTTTTGTCTTTCTAAATTGTAAACTCTTTCTTTTTCAAGTAATGCTTCTCTATCGTCTCCTTCTTCAACTTGAACTCCTAACTGCTCAACTCTCTCTCTTATTTTTTGATCTCTTAATGCTTGATATTTTTGTTTTATTTTATCGATACGATCCTGAACATCTACATAAGACTCTCGTTGTTGACTTAATACAAATTTCTCAAGATTTTTTATTTCTAGAGCTTCACGTTTTCTAAATTTTTCAATTTTTTTCTCTAATTTAATTTGCTCTAAAAATTTTCTTTGTTTTTCAGCCTGTTCTCTTCTTACTTCGGCTTGTTCAAGTTTTATGAATTTTTGTAATTCTTGTTTTCTCTCTTTTCCAAGTTTAATCTCTTCTTTTAATTCTTGTTCTTTGGCTTTTAGATCGTTCTCTTGCGCAGTCTTTAATTTGTTTTGAATTTCTTTTTTCTCTTTTGTCATTGCTAGAAGTTTAAGTTGCTTTTGTTTTTCCCTTTCTTCCTGAATAACTTCTTTGATTTCTGAAATCTTATTAGATATTCCTTGAAAAAAATTTTGAAGCGATTGATCTAGGTTAAATTTAAACCTAAATACTGATTTCAGCTTCTCATTAGCTTTTAGTAGACC
>JACLAC010014919.1_pt1 | contig 15244 bp, 10 predicted proteins | sample 8027881 | NCBI WGS metagenome assembly JACLAC01 (sample SAMN15725517, study PRJNA655200) | protist metagenome | isolation source: fluorescence activated cell sorting (FACS) single amplified genomes of... | place: Spain: Blaines Bay Microbial Observatory, Mediterranean Sea | collected 2016-01-19
ACGGTTGCTTATGACCGGGCGGGTGTCGAGCTGAATCTTGGTGGGATCGGTAAAGGTTACGCGCTGGATCGCTGTGTCGAGTCGCTCATGAGTCAGGGGTTTGACGGGTTTGTCATGCACGGCGGACAAAGTAGTCTGCTGGCTCGGGGAGACCACAATCTGCAGGGCGGCTGGCCTGTCGGAATTGGGAATCCTTTGTTTACGGACAAACGGCTGGGCACGATTCTGCTGCGGGATCAGGCGATGTCAACCAGTGGGTCGAACATCCAGTATTTCCGGCATGAAGGGCGGCGTTATGGGCACATTCTTGATCCTCGCACTGGCTGGCCGGTTGAAGGGACTCTGTCTGTGACGGTTGTTGCGCCGTCAGCCGCGGTCGCTGATGCACTTTCTACCGCGTTTTTTGTCGGCGGGGTCGAAATTGCCAGGCGGTGTTGTGACAATCTCTCGAACGTTGGCGCCGTTCTGATTCCAGGACCAGCGCGTGGCCGACGTGTTTGTCCGGTCGTGATTGGCATCCCTGATGGCCAGATTTTATGGGATCACGATCAAATAGAGTTGCCTGCACCGTCGTAAGAGATTTATTGAAGCGGCTTGCAGAATTTGGCTCGTCCTGCCAGATTTGTTGCAAGCATGACTGTTTGAGCGAAGCGGTTCGTTCCTGCCTGTCGCCGATCCTGCGGACGCACCGGCGTCTGTCCCGCCTGGCGAATTTGAAATTCATCCAATTCACACCGATATTTGCCGAGTTGATTTCGTGAAAGATCCGTATCGTCTTGCTCTTCCGGCTTTGTTTCTCGTTGTTGTGCTCCGCATGGCGATTGGGTGGCAGTTGCTTTACGAGGGCCTGTGGAAGATTGACACACTCAATAGCCCGAAGCCGTGGTCGGCGGTTGGTTATCTGAAGAATTCTCAAGGGCCGATGCGAGGCGTCTTTCGAGACATGACGGGCGACCCGGACGATCTGGGCTGGCTCGATTATGACACGACTGCCGCGAAATGGGACGACTGGCTGGAGCGATTCTCGTCGCATTATCAACTCGATGATAAGCAGAAGGGCTCCCTGCATCGCATCGTCAATGGCTCGTACTCGAAGATCAAAGTCGGCGAAAAGACTCGCAAGGTTTACGGCGAGGCGTTGGACAAGCTGCCGGAAGGCGTCACTGATCTAAAGGTTGCCAGCCGGGTGTCTGACCGGGTCGTCTGGTTCGACGCGAAAGCAGAAAAGATTTACGTCGACGCTGTTGAGCATCTGAAGCCGGATGAACTGGCGAAGCTCAAGTCTGTCGTGAAGACAGCAGAGGACAAGCAGAGCGATGCGGAAAAAGCTTACCTGCAGGCTGTTCAGAATGTATTTGATCGTCAAAAGAATCGCATGGGTTTCAAAGAGAAACTCCTTGGTGCTCTTAAGGGCGACCCCGATCTGGTGGGCAACGAAGACTGGCAGCGAGTCGGTAAACTACAAGAATACAAGGAGCGATTGGTTCGGTACGAAAACGCACGAACGAAAGCGGATCAGGATTTCGAGTGGGACCATCTCGATCATGTCTGGGGTGAACTTCAGACACTGCGAACTGAACTTTCCGGCCCGATCAAGGCGATGGATACGGAACTTCGCGACAAGGCTCAGTCGATTCTGACGTTGAATCAGTTATCGATGGGGCCAGTGCCTGGCCGATGGAGTAAGTTGGAATTTGCAGACCAGGCAACCATTATCGGGCTGACAGTTTTCGGCGTCATGCTCTTACTGGGGCTGGGTACGCGGATCGCTGCGGTGGGCGGAGCGTTAATGCTGTTCAATTTTTACATGGCCATGCCACCGTGGCCGGGCGTGCCTCCTGCTCCGGGACCTGAACACAGCTACGTGATCAACAAGAATCTCATCGAGGTGATTGCGTTGATTGGCATCGCGGCTATGCCAACCGGATCGTGGTTTGGTGTGGACGCATTTCTTGCTCGCTGCTGGAGTGGATGCTGTAAACGTAAATCGGAAACGGTCGAACTGACTTAGTCATTTTCTACGTTGGCAGAAGCCGTGGCCGAGACGGAATCTGTGATCGAAGCGTCTTCTGACTCTGCCCGCTAAAAACAAATAAGCCACATTCAGCAGGGCTTCTTTTGTCCTGTTATCCTTCAGAAATCACAAACTATCTCCATAAAACCAGGACTGAACGCCGCGAAAATTCGCACGCAACACTCAGTTCAAGGAGCATCAAAATGCTGCTGACACCTGAACAGGAAAAAATCGGTAAAGACAACTTTAACGAAGTCGTCGGCGTTTCTCGCCGGGACTTCATGAAGGGGGCTGCCGCTGCCGGCACTGGCCTGGGTGCGTTTTACTTTGGCTATGAAAAGCTCAAGGGCGACCCGGTCAAGGTGGCGTTCATCGGAACGGGTGACGAAGGCAACGTACTCATCAATGAGCATCCATCAGACTATATGGAAATCGTCGCCATTGCCGATTTGCGGCCGGCTAACCGTGAGCGAACTTTCACCGGCAGTCACCCGGTGGCGCGACGTGGTCTTAACGCAGTCCTTGGGCAGGCCAAAGCGTCCGAAGTTAAGGTCTACAACAATCATCGCGACCTGCTGAAAGACAAAGACGAACTCGGTCTGGAAGCAGTCGTCATTGCCGTGCCGTTGAATCAGCACGCTCCGATTGCCGTTGAATGTCTGCAAGCCGGGCTGCACGTTCTGTGCGAAAAGCTGATGGCTCAGACGGTGACATCATGCAAAGAAATGATTAACGAGGCCGACAAACGAGACCTGAAGCTGGCCGTCGGTCACCAACGGCATTACAGCGTGCTTTACGATAACGCCGCGCACATGGCTCAGATGGGGCTGCTGGGAGACATCAAATTTATCCGTGCTCAGTGGCACCGAAACAACAGCTTCCCGAATAGCGACGCGTGGCAGAAATGGGGAGGAGCGAAGAAAGAAGATAAAGAGCTTCTCACGAAGCTCGAAAAGTCTGGCGAGCTGAAAGAACTCGGGTACGAGACAGCTCGTAAATTGATCGACTGGCGACTCTACAACTCGACCGGCGGTGGTCTCATTGCCGAACTCGGCAGTCACCAGATGGATGCGGCGAGTATCTTCCTTGGCAAGGTTCACCCGCTGGCGATTCAAGGGTACGGCGGCAAGAACTTCTTCGGCATGGAAGGCGTTGGGCCCGAGTCGGCGTGGGACGACGATCGCGATATTGACGATCAGATTTTCGTTACTCTCGAATTTCCAGGTAAGTCGCACCCAACGCATCCCCTGAACATTGCTGCGAAGCAGGAAGATGCCAAAACGTCGTCGCACGAACGCGACATCAGCGTGGTGACGTATTCGTCGATGAACACCAACCGATGGGAGCCGTACGGCGAGGCTGTCTTCGGAAGCCGCGGCACAGTCGTCATGAAGACGGAAAAAGAAGCTCTGCTGTACAAGGAAGCCAGCAAGGATAGTCCTGGCGGAATCGAACAAAGGTGCTGGGTGGTCAGCAGCAAAGGCAGCGGACCGGTGCTGGACAGCTACGAAACCGCCGCTCCATCGGCCGCTGCGAATACCGCTCAACAGGGAATGGGGCCGAAGATCAGCCGCGGGTACCGCGAAGAAATGGAGCACTGGTGCTACTGCATTCGGACCGGTAAAAACGAGCTGCGTTGCAACGGTCGCGTCGCGATGGCGGATGCGATCATGGCTCTGACCGGCAACCTGGCGATGGCCCATAAGAAACGCATTGAATTCAAACCGGAATGGTTCGACCCGACCAGCGACGCTGCTCCGGAAACGGATCCAGACGTTGTCGGATGAAGCATGCTGGATTGGTCTTTGGGAGTGCCAGATTCGAAATAATGAATTCAGGAACGGATCGTGCCGTTGCTATTCGATGAAAGGCGGCGCAGGCAACGTCATTAAGATGCAATGTAAATGAAGGCAAATATAACTTCAGGCATTAGCGTCTTTGTGACATACATAACTGGATTTCGAACTCCGACTGCTGAAGGTGGCCGGGAGGGTATGGTGGAACGATGGGACGCTGGCCCGATAGCTCACGTTCGACGATGGTCACCGCATTGATCATGTTTCTCGGATTTCCTTTGCTGTGTCTGCTGGCGTGGTGGTGGGTCCGGGGAAGATAAAACCTGCGTCGATTCGGACTGAGGATTTGTGCTTATGGACAGTCAAGTCGCGAAAATCCACCAGATTGTGAACGGAAAGTGATGAGATGACAGACGGAGATGCTGCGAGAGCTTCAAGAAAAACACCGCTGGCGATAATTTTTATCACGGTCTTCATTGATCTGCTTGGGTTTGGCATCGTCTTGCCGCTATTGCCTCGCTACGCCGACGCGTTCGGAGCCAGCGACTTGGAACTGGGGCTTCTGATGGCCTCGTTTTCGGCGATGCAATTAGTCTTTGCTCCGATCTGGGGCGGAATTTCGGACCGCGTCGGTCGTCGCCCAGTGTTATTGGTCGGGCTGGCTGGCTCAACGATTTCGTACGGTGCCTTTGGTTATGTATCAACGCTCGGTGCGTCGGGTACTATGCTTGGACTGACAGTTCTGCCCTGGTTGTTTCTGACCCGGATCGGAGCTGGCATAGCTGGGGCCACGATTCCGACCGCTCAGGCCTACATCGCCGATTGTACGTCACGTGAAAACCGAACCAGGGGGATGGCCTTAATCGGTGCAGCATTTGGTATCGGGTTTACGTTTGGACCGTTGATCGGAGCGGCCTTCGTTTCCGGTGAAGCTGGCAGTCCTCCGAGTCCGATGGCTGGGTATGTGGCCGCTATTCTTTCCGGCTGTGCCTTTTTGTGGGCGATGGCGAAGCTGCCTGAATCGCTCAGGAAGGGTGAGTCCGAGCGTGCTGGGAAATTTCATCTCAGGCACATCGCATCAGCTTTCGGCGATGCGGCGATAGGGATGGTACTGCTGACAATTTTTGTGACGACTTGTGCATTCGCTCAGTTTGAAAGCACGCTATCTTTGCTGACAGAAGCTCTTGGCGAATCAGACAAGGATAACTTTTTGATCTTTGCCTACGTTGGATTCATTCTGACTTTAAGTCAGGGATTTATTGTCCGGCGACTCTCGTCGAAACTGGATCCAAAGTGGCTGGCGTTTGGTGGGACGGCGGTGATGATCGCTGGACTTTTGCTGATTGGATTTGCCGGGAAGAACGGATCAGTCACTCAACTTTTCATGGTATTGCCGATTGCCGTCGTTGGATTCTCGGCCGTTACACCGTCCTTGCAGGCTCTGCTTTCGCTGCGTACAGCTGCCGATGAGCAGGGCAAGGTTCTGGGTCTCGGGCAGAGTATGTCAGCTCTGGCTCGGATTGCCGGGCCGGTGATCGGCATGCTGTTGTTCGACGAGACTCACGTCGAATGGCCGTACTGGGCCGGGGCCGCGATGATGGGCGTCGGTCTTGTGCTTGTCTTATTTCAGCGAAGTGGACAAGGCAAGGTCACGGAGACCTCAGGCAAGTCTGATGTGGCTGAAACGGGCAGCCCGGTCGAGTGAGTTGCGATGCTGTGGTAGCAACTGCAGATTCGGTTCAGAAGGCGGTGGGCAGAGCTCACCTTTCGGATGGGCCAGTCACGACGGCTTACTTCAGTGTGTTTGGTACCCAGTGAACCTGACGAGCCGGTTTCGGAGCCGGGAATGTTGGGATCATCAATGTGGTCGAAGCTGGCAGCGGGCCAGGTTCTGGCGTTGGAGTGACGGTCTCACCAGGTGCTGCCTCAGTAGCAGGTGCTGCAGTAGCAGGTTCTGCCGCTGGTGCTGGTTGCAGTCCGGTTGGCTTGTCATTCTCGTAAAGCGGTGTTTGACCGTGCTCGTGCTCATGGCCGGGGACGATGGTTCCCTGGAAGATCGGTCCGTTGGTTGACTGGCAGTGAGGACAGTCTCCTGAACCGCTGAAGGTGTCGGGAAGGATTGAGCCACCGTCGATGATTGTTTCTCCGGGGAGGATCATCGGCTCGGAAGAATACGAGTCTGTGACGATGGGCTCGTCGTAAACGGTTCCGGGATAGCTGTCGCCAATTCCCATGGTTGAGCAGGTGTCGCAGATCGAGGATGAAAATTGATGCTGACAGGGGTCGCAAACGTCGCAGGATGAGACTGGCGTTGAGCAGTTGCAGTGTGGCTGACCTTTGCCTCGACAGGCCTGCGAGCGTTCGTCGCAGGAACATTTTCCGGTGCAACCTGACGAGCAGTGTTGCGGCGACGGGCAGGCACAGTTTGGTGAGTGGCTGCCTTGAGTGTGTACGGGTTGACCGAATGCTGATCCGTAATTTGTGGTTGATGACCAGGTCGTGCCTTGGCCGTGCTGACAGCATCCATCAACTCCACCGTTGACGCCCGGTGGCGTCGCAGGAGCTTCAGCGTTGCACAGCGGACAGCTATCTTCGTCATGCTTGTGTTTCTTGCGACCTGACAGGAAAGTCGGAGCCTTCACCGAAGGGCCATAGCAGACTCCGCCGCACGGATCGTAGTAGCTGCTTTGCATGCATGTAGAGCAGCCTGTTGTTACGCTCGTGGCAAGAATCAAAGCGATCGTTGTGAGTTTGCCCATGGCAAATGCCTTTCGAGGCACGTTGGATTGATGTCGATTTTTGAATTCCATTAAGGCGACAGTTCGGTGCGTACATAGCGCAGCGGCAGAACTGGTCCGTTATTTGAAATATCGTCAGGCTGGGCTGGCAAACTTTAACGGTTATTCCGATTACGAATTTTTCCTGAACAGTCATCGGATGCTGGTTGCCGAAGTGTTTTTTCAGAAAACAGGATGGTGTCGTCGTGTGGACGGAACTTGATACCTGGACAGCTCTTACGGCGGCTCTGGCGGCAATGGCTTGTACCGTCCCGGGGACGTTTCTTGTGCTGCGGCGTCAGAGTATGCTGGGAGACGCTCTGAGCCATACTGTGCTGCCCGGGATCGTCGCCGCGTTTCTTGCTGCCTACTGGCTGGGAATCGTCGGTCCGCATTCCGAGGGGGGTTCGACCATGCATTTTGTATTGCTCGGCGGCGCCGTCGCCGCGGGTCTGCTGACGGCATGTCTGACCGAAGCCGTTCAGCGGTTTGGACGCGTGGAGAATTCAGCTGCCCTGGGAGTGATCTACACGTCGCTCTTTGCGCTGGGTTTGCTGATGGTCCGGTTGTACGCGGACGATGTGCATCTCGATGCAGACTGTGTGTTGTTTGGCGCTGTTGAGACGGTGGTGCTCGATACGGTTGGCGATTCCGATGTGCCGACCGCTGCAGTCTTAAACGGAGTCGTTCTGATCTTGAATCTGCTGCTGCTGGCAGTCTGTTTCAAAGAGTTGCGACTGACGACATTCGACCCGGATCTGGCAACCAGTCTCGGCCTTAATTCGACGTTCGTGCATTACCTGCTGATGGCGATAACGTCGGTGACGCTTGTTGCGGCGTTTCAGTCTGTGGGAGCGATTCTTGTTATCACCGTTCTTGTTGCACCGTCCGTCGCCTCATTTCTGCTGACCGAGCGACTGCATGTGATGATCGCTTTGGCGTTGCTGATCGCTGGAGGGAGCGCATTCGCCGGGCACGGTCTGGCGTTGTGGAGTCCGAGGGCCATCTTTGGGAACCTAGGGTTTACGACGGTTGATGATTCCAGCACCGCCGGAATGACTGCGATAGTCTGTGGTATGGTGTTCGTGCTGGCATTCCTGTTCAGTCCACGACGGGGCATCATCGTGCAGACAGTGCGGCAGTCGCTGCTGGGATTTCGGATTCTGTGCGAAGATTGTCTTGGGATTCTTTACCGGAGTGAGGAAGCGAACTCGCGGCCAACGGGTACTGAAGAACCGTTCGTGAAGGCGTCCGTCCCGGCGACTCTACGTGGGCGATTGGCGTGCTGGCGACTTTCCCTGCAGGGATTTGTCGCTGGTACTAATGGAACGTGGGCGTTGACAGATTCCGGTCGCGAACATGCTGAACATCTCATCCGCTCTCACCGGCTTTGGGAATCGTACATGGCCAGGCACTTTTCACTGCCGGATGACCATCTCCATGAAGCCGCTCACCGCGTGGAGCATTTCCTGGATGTGCCTATGGTTGATCAACTGGAGCAGGAACTCGATCAGCCAGGGCTGGATCCTCACGGCCGATTAATTCCAGGGCGATCTGTAAAGGAAGTAACAGAAGCAAACCATTCTGAAGGGGAAAGCGACTTGCATCCGTAAGATGAAATGACGGACTGAAATGTTCCACGGTAGCGTTTAGAGTGGTGCTGGATCGGGCTGGTTCATGCCCGAGCTGGCAGCTACATTTCGGAATCGAATGAAGGTCGGACGTAGGCTCCGGCAAATTGATAATCGATCAGATGGAACAATCTGGAGAAATGGATATGTCTGTAAGTCGAACGAATTACAAATGGGTGTGGCTGGCTACTGGCCTCGTAGTGGGAATGAGCATTGCGTCGATCTGGCCGCACGAGCCGCTGTCCGCAGCGACGACTGACCGTAACGAGAAGTTCGGATTGATTACGGTTCCGGTGACTTTGGATTCTGAAGCGGTCTTTGTGATCGATTTTTTGACCGGGCGATTGAGCGGCGCGATGCTGCAGAGGACTCGTAGTGGCACGCAATTCGCGAACTTCTACTACAGAAACCTGGCGGAAGACTTCAAGGTAGGAGCGTCTGGCGAGCCTTACTACGCTATTTCCAGTGGGTTTGCCGAGATTCCAAACACCGGCGGCAACCAGTGGGGCCGAAGTGCTCTTTATGTTGCGGAGCTGACGTCGGGCAAGGTTGGAGCGTATGCGATCCCGTATCAGATTACACAACGGAAAATTCCACCGCAGCCATTGACTCCGATCGAATCCTTCCCATTCCGTGAAGCGACGGTGACTCAATAATTCTACTGAAGCGGTCTACCACTTGGTGCTGACGCAGATGTTGGCGCTGACGCAGATGCTGAACATCGATCCGAAAACTGCAACTCCCGACCGGCATAGTGCGATCGGGAGTTTTTCGTTGCTGGACGAGATGAAGATGAAGTGGCCTCGGGAGAATTTGGCCGCTGTCGTGAATATCGAGTGATTGGCTGTTGCGGCCGTTTTCAGAGCGAATTATAAGTTGAGACCGATGTGAGACTGAAAGTCAGGGTGGCCTTCAGTCTTCAGCTAAAGTGTCGGAACAGTGGTTTGAATTCGCTGACGGGTGCCATTTTCAGATTCAGGGTTCTTCATCGATGAGTCAGAACTGCGTGCTCGAAGTTGAAGTCTGCAGCCTTTACGAAGCTGCCTTCGAAGAGGCCCGGCGTCACCGCTGGATCGAGAGTCAGAAACGCGGATATGATCTTGGGAACGTGGGTTTTTTCGAATGGTACGACCGCTACTGGTGGAACTTTCTCCGGTATCGCCATCTTGAGCACCTGCTGGGCGAGTATCGCTGGCAGGAATTTTCGACCGACGCTTTCGGGGTGCTGGCGCCCTTAATGGATTCTCAAGACGAGATTGCCAGCGAGGTCATTGACCTGTACCGGCAGGGCTGTGAGAACCTCGATATAATTAACTGGGCGATTCGAAACTGCCAGTGCATTGACGGCATTTTTGAGTGTCTCTTGCTGATCAACATGAACGACGCTCGTATTGATCCTCAGTTCAACTGAGGTACACCGCTCAGCTCAGTTTTGCCTGGTATCGAGATACTTATGAACTGCGAATGAAGTGTGATGCGAAACTTCGGACTTCCTGGCCGTTGAGCACATGGACCATTTTCAGTCGCTGAATTGTTTCCTGGCTGAATCGTCCCAACGGTACATGGACCAGCTTCTTGCCGTATCGCCTGGCGAGACGTCTCCAGCCAGCACCTGGCGGTAGTTCACTGAGCACGGCGATGTGGCGTTCACGGCTGTGCATGCACGCTCCGGCGAGCAGACGTTCTTCCAGCGTGTCGGTGAAGTCGAGCCGGAAATCGTGCCACACATCCATGATCTCGCGCGGCGGGAAAAGGAACATCGCTCCGCCATACCTGGCCAGTCCAATGCCTGGTCCTGCGAGTTCGTTCTGAAAGTCGCTGGCAAACAACGAGAGTGTTGACTCATCGTTGTGCTCGGCCATCCAGGTGATGCGCCACGGGTAGTCACGTGGGTCCGCTGGCGAATCGAAAAACATCAACACGCAGTCAAGCGTTCCGCGAAGTTGAGGCGGGTAGACTTTGACGTAGAGGTCTCCCGTGTGCCAATTGCGGAGCGTTTCCCGGATGTCCAGTCCGTCTTTCATGCTGGCAGAAAACTTCTCCGTCTGTGCCATTTCTGCCCCCATCATCGACAACGCCGCATCTTTGACGTGATTTCGAAAGTTCTCGATCGCAACGTCTTCGGGCGGCCAGCTGCATTGCCGATGCGGATTCCATCGCATCTTCCATTGATCCTGATCGATCTGCGGTGGCTTTGTGTTGAGTTCGCACGTTCGCCACTGAACCGGTGGGCCTGGCAATCGCGAAACAGCATCCGCCATGCCGCCGTCCGGCAGGCGAACGATGTCTATGCCGAATGAGATTTCCGGCAGGTCCATCGATGAGAAATACGGGTAGCTCCGTGAAACCTCTGCCAGCTCAATCGCGAACGAATCTCCAAAGACCTGACGTGCGGCTACGATTAATGTGTAAAGATCCGGAGTCATTCGTCGTTCGATCAGACTCAGGTTACGGACGTAGCCGAGAAATACGCTCATGAGTTTGGGGGTGACGCGTCGGGCGAGTGATCGCATTTCGACTCGGTACCGGTCACGCGAGGCCAGCAGTAATTGCTTCAGGCCGTCAACTGACAGGTTCTCGTCACTGTCGAGTTCCGCTCGCGCCTGCTCGTAAAGACCGGTCAGGAATGGCAACTCCCCAAGCATGAACAGCAGCGAATTCGGAGCGACTGAGCAAAGTTGAGCGTCCTTGACTTCAGCATCCTCTTCATCAGTCACCAGGTTTTGAGCGTAGGCTTCTTTGATCCACGGCCAGTCGGCCAGAGCACAGACAAACAGAATTTTCCCGTACCGTGTTTCGAGTTCCTTCAGCCGTGCAACCATCGTTCGGATTCGATCCGTCGGCAGACCCTCTGGCGGCTTCGGAATTCCAAGCAATGCTGCAGCAGAAAATCGCTCAATAGATACGCGTTTGAGTGCGTATGGATCGGGAAGTATGATTGAGTGACTTTCGAAGTGATCCGTTTCAAGGTCGATAAATGCCCGCGGAGTTCGTTCCTGGATGGCGACTCGCAACGCAGCAATCACTGGCTGGCACGGGTCGACAGGAACGTAACTAACGCGTCGCTTGTCGTCGGTTTCCTCGTCGGACAAGTTACTGTTCGGAGTCCAGTCGTTTGTTGAAAACGAAGGTCGTTCTTCCTGAATGACTGTTGTTACGTTCGGAAGATGATCTATAGCCTGCTCGACTTGAGTCTGAAAAGACGGCGGGAGAGGGACGGCCAGGCAGTCAAATTCGTGAGCAAGCTGAATTCGACGTACTTCGACCGCGAAGTCGCCGCTGCCGTGCAGGACCGGGGCGACACTGATTCGCGGGCTGAGTTGCAGAGACTCGTCGAGCATTCGAAAGGCCAATCCCGAAAACTGTGGCTAAAGAGATTGCTGGATTATGCTTTCAAGCAGTTCAAGAGGAGTTCAATACGGGGCGTCGTCATCGTCATCATCAGGATCGTCCAGCGGCGACTGGCCATCGAATCCGGAATCGTCGTCATCATCTTCGCCGCCAAACTCCCGTTGCATCTCTTCTGTCATACCGCCGGGCGTGTCGGGGTGAAGAGGATCGCCTGGTGAGAAGAAGAAATCTCCAAGCCCCATCGGAACGGCATTTCCGCCAAGTGACTGGTTTCGATTGTCTGCGAGTGATGATAGATCCAGCGCATCTTCACCGAGGCAACGCAGTATCGCCTCTCGCCAGTGTTCGTCATTGCTGAGCGGGTGGTCGGTCGACTGGGCCAGTCGTTTTAAGGCATAACGCAGGACGTTGATGCCGTCTCTGGTGGAAAAGTCGAGTTTCAATCCGTGCGCCTGCTGAAGGAAGTCGACGGTCAATCCGAGCATCTCGTCATCGGCGAACGGGATGTGGTATTTCAGAATCGCCAGTTCATCGTTTCGGTCAGGCGGCTCCAATGCCAGAGTTGGCTGCAGGCGGCTCATGATGTAATCGGGAATCTCGAAGGTCGACTCGTCATCATTCATGGTTACTGCACAGCGAAAATCGGCGTGTGCCTTGATCGTGATGCCGGCGACGATGGATTCAACATAGCGTCGATGATCGAGCAGTGGCGCCAGGCTGGCCCACGACTTTTCGTTCATCCGGTTGCCTTCGTCGAGGATACAGACGCCACCTCGCAGCATTGCCGTCACCAGGGGAGAAGCGTGGTACTTGATCCGCCCGTCTTCAGCCAGCACGGGAGTGACCAGCAGGTCTTCCGGCCGTGTGTCGGCTGTGCACTGGTAAATGTAGAGTTCCTGCTTCCTTGCGTGCGCGGCGGCGATGGCAAGTGTCGTTTTACCGATACCAGGCGTGCCGACGATTCTTGGTGCAAGAGCGAGATCTTTGTCGTCAACTACAATCCAGCACGCGAGCAGTTGGCGCAGTGACTCACTCTGACCAATCCAGTTACCTTCGGATTCGTCCGGTTTGCTCAAGTGAAGTGACACTCCGTCGATTTCGACCTGATCAATCATTACTTTCTCGATCACGTTTTGATTAAGCGATAATTGCAAGGGATCTTCAGCGTTTGAGGCCGGACTCGAAGCGGCCGCGGTCGAAGCTCAATCACGCAATTTAACTGCGAAGTCCAGTGAGGCGTAGAGTTATCAACAGGCAAACGCGTGATATCGATAGAATGCTGGGCAGGAGAATGTGCTTGCCGAACCAAATTCCAAGATCGATTGCCCTGTAATACCTGAGATTGCTCGACTTGAAGAATAGGTAAAACGGGAAGATTAGATTAACTTTAGTGGTCGACAGATGTGAATGTTTGGAAACTTACAGGCATAGTTTCGGACGAATGAGATTGGATTGTGAATGGCTTAGGAGTTGCCTGTAGTACATGACGTAATGACTCGCATTTTGAGGAGAAGCTTTCGTTGGTCTATTTTTTGTTAATTAAGAAATTTTAGCAAACCGATGTTGAAGTCACGCGATCGCGTGATACCTTACCTCACCTCATCACACGTTCGCGTGGGATGGCTGTGCTGCTTACCGGCTCCGGTGAATGAGCCGTGGGCTTGGAGTTAAATTTAGTGGGTTCTGGTGTTCAGAATCTTTATTTTTTCGTTAGTTCGCATTCAGGAGAGCATGTTATGCCAAAGCGAGCCAAAAAGGGATTTACGTTGATTGAGTTGTTGGTCGTGATTGCGATTATCGCAATCCTGATTGCTCTGCTGCTGCCAGCCGTTCAGCAGGCTCGTGAAGCAGCCCGTCGTTCACAGTGTAAGAACAATCTGAAGCAGATTGGTCTCGGGTTGATGAACTACCACGATGTTCACAAGACGCTTCCTCCAGGTGTTACCGTGGCCAGTAGCATTGTCCCACCTGGTGGGGCGAACACGACTACGTCGAATGGCTTGGCGTGGACGTACCACATTCTGCCGTTCTTCGACCAGGCGCCTTTGTTTAAGAAGATTAATTCAAAAGTGGCTTATGACAATGCCGCCAACATCGTGAACGGCAAGGCGTATGCATCCACGATCCTGACCGCTGCACGCTGTCCATCTGATTCCGGCCCGGATCAGGATACATCTGGCGGTGTGCCAGATATGGGTTTGGCGAACTATGTTGCCAATTATGGCGTTGGGATGCCGTCCGCGACCGCTCATCCGACCGATGTTCAAGGTATCATGGGCGTGAACACAAAAGTTCGAATCCGTGACTGCAAAGACGGGATGTCTAACGTGATTCTCGCTGCGGAACGTCGTAACCCGAAGATTTGTAATGTGACTGGCTGGACAGCTTCTGCCGGTGGGGCTGCAAATACAGCAGGTGTGCTCGGAGGCTGTACGTTCTGGGCTGCTTTACAAGGTACTCCAACAGGTCAGTATGCGACGAACCCTCTCCCGCAGTCGACTGCGCCTGGGACGCCAGAACTCTATCAGGTCCTGGGAACTACACGAAGTGGAGACGTTGGCGATAACATAATTGGCGGAACGAATCGACTAACCGGCAATTTGACTGGTGATGGAGCCGTGACGTCAGTTACCGTGTGGACGGCTGCCGCCGCGGGCACTGTCAAGATCAACAAGACGCTGGGGAATGTTAACACGATGTCTGGCGACTATCAGGACGCCACAACTGTTGGATTCAGCAGTTGGCACACCGGTGGTATGCAGGCAGTTCTGGGTGACGGTACTGTCCGTTTCCTGAGTGAAAACATCGACTCAACCATCTACGAGAACCTTTCACGTAAATCTGACGGAAAGACTCTGGGTGAGTTCTAAGAATTGCTGATCTGATCAGCGATACGAAGTTTGAAAGCCCCTTAGCTACGTTAGTAGTTGAGGGGCTTTCTTTTTGTTTACAGACCTGAATGAGGTCGCAGCAGAAACTGATGAGCTACAGGCGGCCGCTGCGGAAGATACCGTAGACCAGCCATGCTCCGAGCAGGCTTGAGAGCAGGTACATCGGAACGCTGAGCCACCATGAGTGGAGTTCCGTTCGCAGCACAAGAGCTGATGCCACAATCAGAGCGGCGAGGATCAATCCGATGACGACACGGTTGCTGGAGCGGTCGACTTCTGTGATCAGCTTTTCGATGTGTTTGTGTTCGAGCTGAACTCGCAGGTCGTCGTTGGCAAGCTTTTCCAGAGTGTGGCCGAGTGAGATGGGCATCTTGTGAGCGGCCGTGGCCAGAGCTTTGACGTCTCCAATGATGTCGCCGGCAATGCGGGCCGGACTGTATCGGTGTCGTACGGCTGATTGAACGAACGGTTGCAGGACACCAGCGAGGTTGAACTTCGGGTCGAGTGTGTGGCCTACTCCTTCCAGTGTGACCAACGCTCTGATCAGTAGCATCAGGTCGCCGGGACATCGAATTCCGTGACTGACCAGGATGGTGACGAAGTCTCCCAGCAAATGCCCGATGTCGAGCCGGCTTAGTTCGACGCCGTAGTAAGTGTCGATGAAGTCTCTGATTTCAGCTCGAAGCAGCGGGCGGTCAATTTCTGTAAAGGGCTGCCCGATTTCCTCGACCACACGCACGGCGGCTTCGGGGTCGCGGCGAATGATCGCTACAAGAAGGTCGAT
>JACLAC010014321.1_pt1 | contig 15239 bp, 9 predicted proteins | sample 8027881 | NCBI WGS metagenome assembly JACLAC01 (sample SAMN15725517, study PRJNA655200) | protist metagenome | isolation source: fluorescence activated cell sorting (FACS) single amplified genomes of... | place: Spain: Blaines Bay Microbial Observatory, Mediterranean Sea | collected 2016-01-19
AATTCAGAAAATTGAGTTGCCTTAATCGAATAGTGAAAGTCACCGTATTGAGTAACTTGAAAAAAATTTATCTCTGCATCTATGCCATTAATTTCTGTTTTTTCCTCGTTAAAATATGAAGTGCTAACCGCTATCAATTCTCCAAATTGATTTCTCGTTATACTTGATGCAAAAGGATTTGTATTCAATAAAACCTGAGCGCTTTCTGCTTCAATTCGATCTTTGTAGTTAATAGACCAATAATCAATTGTTAGATTCACTTCTTTAGCAAGATTCCATATAAATCCCAAATTTATATTTTCTGAAGTTGCAGGCTTTAAATTGGGATTTCCTAAAACTGCCAAACGAACAAATGGAGAATCATTTATATCTCTAACACTTCCAAGGCGAATCTCAGAAGAAAACATTTGAGCCATCGAAGGGGCTGTAAAAGAGGTGCCGATCGAACCCCGCAATAAAAACTGTTCTGAGGCTGAGTATTTAAATGAAAATTTGGGGTCAAATGAAGACTCATTATCCAATCTTTCATAGCGGCCAGATAAAATTAAATCCAATGCATCGCCAAAATTTTTATTTGCTTCAAAAAAAATAGCTTGTTTGTTTCTGCTGGTGCTAACGTTTGTCCCGCCTCCCAAAAATAATAAATCTGCGCCTTTGGTTAATTTTCCGGTGGAATCAAATGCAACTCTACTCATTTCAGAATAATTGATTTGCAAATCCTCTGAATTAAATTGAAAACCCAAAGCAAAGTTGGTTCCGTTCTTTTGACCTCTTAAAATTCCATCCAAAGATATAAGAGTGCCGGTCTTAGTTGAAGTCTCTGAACCTTTTATGTAATCAATCAAAGTTGCTGAATTTTCTAAAGGTGAAAATATATTCCACTGCTCATTACTATTTGGGCCACCCTCTCCCAAAATCGCAGCCTCAAACCTTGATTCAATGGTATCTGGTCGATTGTGCTTATTCTCATGTTCACTTGCAGTTAGAGACAGTTCAAAATCTAAATTTTGAGAAATATCAAAAATAAATCTATTGCTAAAGTGATATTGGAAAATAGCCTTGGGTGAATTCGGTGATGGGAATGCAGAACCTAGAGGTCTGCCATACCAAATCACTGGTACGTTGAATGGACTGCCCCCCTGTCCTGGGAAAATTTTCTTAGATAAATATGAAAGAGCTGGATAAGATGGAGATTGTGGATTGTCATTCACATCAATTTTAGCTATCAGCACAGTGGCTGAATAATCAATCTTTGAACTAGATCTTGCAAAGCGCAGATACCCTTTTAGATGATCTTCATCATTGACTATGTTGAACCTTTCGCCATATAAAAATTTACATCTTGGTCCAGCTATCACGCCTCCATTTTCAACACAATTTGGATCAGGGACTGTTTGATTTTTATTATAACTTCCAGCATATATGCCAGAAGCTACTGAATCTGCCTCAGTTACTTTAAAGCTATTCCCCAGACCACTTAGACCCAATTCAGCAAATTTGGGAATTCTCGAAGCATTTAAAGGAGATTTATTTAAAATGCTTAGTGCAAAAACATAGTTTCCTCCATAAGCCTCGCCTCCAAAAAGTGCGCCTACAGAATTATCTCTTTGATCATAATTACTAGTCTTTTGACTGCCAAGCGCTATGCGCATGCCATCAAACTCTTGGTATGTTTGAAAATTAATAACTCCTGCCACAGCATCAGAGCCATATAGTGAAGTGGCCCCATCTTTTAAAATCTCAATTCTATCAAGAGCTATTTCAGGAATAATATTTATATCAATATAGCCTTCGCCTTCATCAGAGGGTGTGCCAGCATGAGTCTGACGTTTTTTATTTATTAAAACTAATGTCGATGCATGATCCATTCCACGCAAAGTGATGTTTGCCATTCCCTGATCAACACCATCCAAAGCATTCGTTTGAAAGTTAGAACCTGAGGCAATACTAAGATATTTACTAAGCTCAGCCACGCTAGATACTCTTATATTTTTAAATTCCTCTCCCGTAATAACATCTACAGGTGAGGCATTTAATTCACTGGATTCTATGTATGAAGCAACTGAAACAATCTCCTCAGTTTCTTGAGCAACAATAGCATTAATTACAAATGTAGAAATCAAAAAAACATAGAAAAGTTTAGAGCTCATAATTTAAAAAATTACTTATTTAGATCAAAGATTATACTTATTTTATAAATAAAAAAACCGGAGGTTGTACAAAACATCCTCCGGCTTTTTAGAACTTTTTTACAAAGATTTTAAAAAGTTAAATTAAATCTAAGACCATAATTTCTTCCAGGTAAAGGCACCTGATTTTTTACAAATGAAGAATGGTTTCGTGCAGCCTCATCAAGCAAATTATTTCCAAAGAATGAAACAGTCATTTTTCCTTGATTGCCTAAATCAAAGCTTTTCACTAATTTTGCATTTAACATTTGGTACCCATCAGTGACTGTTTCCTCTGCTGAAACATCATTTTGCTTTTCAACATCTTTTAAGACTAATCCAAAAGACATATCGTCCTGAGAATATTTAACTCTAAAAATATTTCTAGCAGGATTTAATCTAGGTATGTAACCGCCCCCAGAAAATTCACCTGAAATCTCATCTCTTCCAAAAGACAAAGAAAGTTCACCAGAAGCTAATTCAATAACATTGCCAAATTCCACTTCATATCCATCTAACTCAGCATCTTGTTGCAAATAATTTGCAAGAATTAAACCTCCATGATCGTCATGGCCCTCTTCATGCTCTTCATCATGTTCTTCATGCTCTTCTTCAGATTCATCTTTGAGATAAATATAGTTATCAACATCATTCTTGAAGACCGTAGCGAAGGCATAGAAGCTTCCATTATTTAAATTAACAGTGAAATCAATATTATTTGAAGTTTCAGAATTTAGATTTACATTCCCGACCTCAAATCTTCCAGTTGCAAGGTGAGCTCCATTCATGAACATCTCAATAGATGACGGGGCTCTCTCAACATTTGCAAAACCTAAATTGATATCAACAAAATCATTCAACTGTCTTTCAATATTGAAAGCAAAACTAGAATCATTGAAGGATCTATCGTAATAGTCAGTTTCCATTTCTTCTTCATCCTCATCATGATGTTCATCCTCATCGTGATGTTCTTCTTCGTGAGATGAAGTAATTGAACCTTTATTCTCAATGCTGTCATATCGAGCACCAAAATCTATGACAAAACCATTCATATTTCGGCTTAAGAAATATCCAATAGTCATTTCATCTCTTTCTGCAGGATTCATAAATGCTTCTGATCCAAAAATTGAAGTTTCTTCATTTACAAAATTAAGTGAGATTTTTTGAGAAAGTAGCTCATTTGAAAAATCAAGAATCATGCCTGCTTCTGAAGCATCATTTGTGAAAGTGGTTGGGCCTTCTTCATGCCCATGACCTTCATGCTCGTCATGATCTTCATCTTCATGCTCTTCTTCTTCATGCTCCTCTTCTGCATGCTGTTCTGTATAGGTATAGTCAGTATCTCTTAAGAAGTAATCAACAGAATTAAAAGCGAACCCGTTAAAATTGTAAGAACCTCTAATATCAAATTTATCTGATTCAATGGTTGTAAAAATTCTTTCACCCTCATGTTCATCATGGCCTTCTTCTTCATGCTCGTCGTGATCATCGTGATCTTCATCACCATGCTCCTCGTCACCATGGCCCTCATGGCCTTCTCCATGGAAGGGAATACCATATGAGCTTTCAATATTTGCATATGAAAATCCAATAAACCCATTCTCACTAACTGACGAAACACCAAACTTCATTGACTCTGCTTCAAAATCAGAATTAGCTAAGAATCCAGGATTTTCTTCATGCTCATCATGGCCTTCTTCTTCATGCTCGTCGTGATCTTCATCATCATGATGCTCTTCTTCCATATGAAGTATGGCTCCATTTGGCACATCGTAATTTCCAAGTGAAGTATTTTTGAAGTTAAAACTAAAGTTTAAATTATTTACGTTATCTTGATAAAAAATATTTTGGGTATCACCATCATTGACTGACTGAGTTTCAAGACCAATTTTGACCAATTTTTCAACATTCTCTTGAGCAATAGAATTATCAACAACATTAACAATCCCTCCTATAGCTCCATTGGTATATAGTAATGATGAGGGCCCAAGAACAACTTCTATTTGTTGAGCATTGCTTAGATCTATATCATTAAAGTGATCTGCTCCAAGTCCTGAAACATCCCTATTCACAATGCCATTATCAAGAATTTTTACCCTTGAGCCTGACATACCTCTAATAATAGGTTGGCCAACTGCAGCTCCATAATCAGATACACTGACACCCAATAATTCATCAATTGTTTCACCAAGACTTTGAGTTGCCTCAGTAGCAATATCCTCACCACTTAGAATATGAACAGGATCAGAAATATCACTTGAACTTTTATCTATGATGGACGATGTAACAATCACCTCCTCCAAAGCATGAGCATGCTCGACTTGAAGTGAAAATGCACCCAAAACTATGAATGCAAATTCATTAATTTTCATAAAACCTCCTGAAAGAAAAATTAAATATTTAAAAGAAATTAAATATTAATTTTTGGAGGTGCTTGAGAGTTAAAAGGTTTGCGATCTTGTAGATTAACTTTTAGGGGAAGATTTTGATCTACAAGTTTAGGAAAAATTTCATTTGGTATAAAAACAAAAACTTCTATATCAGAAGCGATTTCATTATGGCAAGTTTGGCATTCTGATTGAGTTTCCTGAATTAACGGGGATCCATCAATGTGTGCAAAGGAATGCAGTGATATACTTGCAAGGAAAAATAACCCAATAAATGAGATAGTTTTACTTTTAAGACCAAGATTCATAGGGCGATATTATAGCATCACATTAAAAATACAATAGTCACACAATTAAATGTATAAAGAAGCAATCCAAGATGCCATTTCAATGCATGAGCTTCCCTCAAAATGGCGCTCAGACGTCTTAAATGAAGCAAACCATGTTGCCAAGAAAAAAAAATCTGCCAAGTATAGAAAAGATCTAAGAAAACTACCTTTCGCAACAATTGACGGTGAGGATGCTAAAGATTTTGATGATGCTGTATATTGTGTGAAAAATAGCAATGGGTATAAGCTCTATGTTGCAATTGCAGATGTCTCTTTCTATGTTGAGCCAGGCTCAAAATTAGACAAAGAAGCAAAGAAACGAGGTACGTCTATCTACTTTCCAGAAACAGTGATTCCGATGCTTCCAGAAAATCTATCAAATGGAATATGCTCGCTCAGGCCAAATGAAGATAGATGCTCAATGATATGTGAAATGTCTATTGGATTGGACGGCACAAGAAAAAAATATAAATTTTACAGCGGTTTAATAAATTCAAAAGCTCGGCTTACTTACAGCCAAGTCGAAAAACATCTTCAAACATCAGCTAATATCAAACAAGCAATAGTTCGTGAATCAATAAAGCATCTTTTTGATCTTACCAATATTAGATTAAAGCTTCGCAATCAGAGAAGTGCATTAGAAATAAACCCGAAAGAAGCAATCATAGAATTAGATAAAAATAAAGAAGTAAAAAATATAGTTATAAAGAAATCTCTTTTTGCACACAAACTTGTAGAAGAATCTATGTTGCTCGCAAATGAATCGGCGGCTGAATTTATGCAAGAGCGTCTTGATTTAGGAGTGTATAGAATTCATGAAGATCCAGATCCAAGTAAATTTGAAACATTAAAAAAACATTTTAAAATTCCTACACAAGTTGCAAAAAAATTATCGCCCCTTGAGGTGATCAACATGTGTCTGCAAGAAGCTCATAAGAAGAAAGATGACACGGGGCAGATTCTGGTTCTTCAAACCCTTGCAAGGGCAGAGTATTCAACAAATAACTTAGGACATTTTGGTCTTCAGCTTAGGCATTATACCCATTTCACGTCACCTATTAGAAGATATCCTGATTTGTTGGTTCATCGGCTAATCAATTCTTCCCTCGCTAATAAAAAACCAGGCATAAGACAAAATGAGCTTCAAGATGAATGTGAGAATGCTTCTTTGCTTGAAAGGCGTGCAGAAAAAGCCTCCAGGCAGGTTGAGCAGGTCTTAATTTGCTCTTATTTAAAAACTAAAATAGGCTCCACCATGGATGGTGTCATTACTGGTGTGACAGACTTTGGTTTGTTTGTTAATTTAGAGCCCTACTTCATTTCAGGTCTACTGCATGTATCTGACCTACCTGATGATCAATACCACTTTTTACATGATCGTAATGCCCTGAAAGGAAAAAGAAGAGGCGGTATTTATAAGCTTGGACAAAAAATTAAAGTCAAGATTGCTGCTATCTTTCCTTTGGAAAGAAAGATCAATCTGGTAATTTCAAATGGCAAATAAGAATTCTGAAAATCTTCGAGTGGGCTTCCATAGCATTGAGATGCTATTAAAACTTTCTCCTGAAAACATAAAAAAAATCTTTATCCCGGTAAATCGAAATGATGATAGAGCTCTTAAATTAATCTCTATGGCTGAAAAATTATCAGTTTCTGTTGAAAGAAAGAAAAGTTTGACGCAATATCCTGAAGCAATTCTTAAAAATGAAGTAACCCTTGGGCTTGCTGATCTAAAAAAGTATGAAGAAAGCATTCAACTGAATAACCCTACATTTTTGGTCATCGATAATGTAATTGACCCCCGTAATCTAGGTGCATGCATTAGATCTGCAGCAGCAAGTAATATTGCTGGAGTCATTATTAACAAGCATCACTGCTCTCCAATCACTCCATTAGTAAGACAGGTTTCTGCTGGAGGCACTGAGGCAATTCAGATGTTTATAGTAACTAACTTAATCAACAGTTTGAAGCACTTTGAGAAGCTAGGATATCTCATCCTGGGAACAAGTGAACATGCGGACTCAATGCATACTGAATTAAATCTTAACAAACCTATTTTGGTAATTATGGGTTCTGAAGAAGATGGAGTCAGGGAAAAAACATTAAAGAAATGCTCACAAATTTGCACTTTATCAAAGAATAAAATGATCAATAGTCTAAATGTTTCAGTAGCTACCGGAGTAATACTTTTTGAGATTGCGAGGCAGAAGTTAATATAAAATTCATTTACAATGGCTTAAATTAATTAAATCTTTGAATTGATTGAATGCTTAACCAAAGAACCATAAAAAATCCTATCAAAGCTGTTGGAGTTGGTCTTCACAGCGGCAAAGATATGACATTGGAACTTTTGCCTGCTCCAATGGATGCTGGCATCACTTTCATTAGAACTGATTTAGATCCTGAAATAAGCATTCCAGCAAAATTTGAATACGTAGGGGATACCACTCTTTCAACTGCTCTTTTTAAAGAAGGTTATAAAATTGGAACTATTGAGCACCTACTCTCGGCAATAGCAGGTCTAGGAATCGATAATTGCATCATTAAAGTGGATGGTCCCGAAATTCCTATTATGGATGGTAGCGCAAGCCCATTTGTATTTTTAATTCAATCAGCTGGATTAGAGATACAAGAAAAATTAAAAAAATTTATAAAAGTTAAAAAAGAAGTCAGGGTTGAGCGCGGAGATACCTATGCAGCCATAAAACCTTTTGATGGTTTCAAAGTCTCATTTGAAATTGACTTTGATGATCCAACCATACAAAAGCATTCTCAAAAGTCATCAATTGATTTTTCTTCTACCTCATTCGTGAAAGAGGTTTGTAGAGCAAGAACGTTTGGGTCAGTGAAAGACAAAGATGTGCTTCAATCTCAAGGATTAGCACTAGGGGCAAGTTCGGATAATGCCATTGTGCTAGGAGAAGAGGGTATTCTCAATGAAGAGGGTCTCAGATTTGATGATGAATTTGTAAAACATAAAATGCTAGATGCCATCGGTGATTTGTACCTGCTTGGACATAATCTTATTGGTCAATTTTCTGGGTATAAATCTGGCCACTCACTTAACAACGAATTATTAAGAAAAATTTTGGCATCTGAAGATTCTTGGGAAGTAGTTACATTTGAAGATTCATCAATTGCCCCAATATCATATGCTAGAGCTCCTTTCGGGGATGCTGTAGAGCTCTAAGTAAAATAAGATAACTATTAGCAATTAAATTCATGTCATTTTTAACCAAAATATTTGGAAGCAGTAATCAACGAGCATTAAAACGCATGCAAGTATCTGTTGATCAAATCAATGATCTGGAATTAGATTACCAAAAACTGAGCGACCAGGAGTTAATTGGCCTGCGGAGCAAATTCAAGGAATCCATAAAAGATCCTGGCTTTAATTTATTGGCTCATTCCTTTGCCGCAACCCGCGAAGCAAGTGTGAGAGCAACAGGTCTGAGACATTTTGATTCTCAGATGCTTGGAGGCATAGCTCTTTCAGAGGGAAATATTGCTGAAATGAAAACTGGAGAAGGAAAAACCCTAGTTGCCACCCTTCCAGCCTACCTAAATGCGGTCAATGATAAGAAAGTTGTTTTAGTTACAGTGAATGACTATCTTGCCCAAAGAGATGCTGATTGGATGAGACCAATATACGAAAGCCTTGGGCTAAAAGTTGGGGTGATTTATTCAAATCAATCATTTGAGGAAAAAAAATTAGCATACCAATGCGATGTTATTTATGCCACGAATGGTGAATTAGGCTTTGATTACTTGAGAGATAATATGGCCCTTCGGGCCGAAGATAAAGTTCAATGCTCGCTAGATTTTGCAATTGTGGATGAGGTTGATTCAATCCTTATTGACGAGGCTAGAACGCCTTTAATCATTTCTGGGCCCTCAAATGAAAGTGCAGATTACTATGTTCAAATTAAAAAAATTATCCCGAATTTAAAGGAACAGTTAAGAGAAGGAACTGAGGATGAGCCTCTAACAGAAGACGAGATAGGCCATTATATTATCGATGAAAAAAATAGATCAATAGAACTTACTGATAATGGATATATGGTTGTGGAGAGACATCTTGAAGAGTTGGGATTGCTGCAATCAGAAGACAGCTTATATTCTGTAAGTAACTTAAAGATTATGCGTTATGTAAATGCAACGTTAAAAGCTGCGTTTTTATTCAAGAAAAATATTCACTATTTGGTTAGAGGGCAAGAAGTTCTCTTGATTGATGAACACACTGGGAGAACTATGCCGGGTAGAAGAATGAGTGAAGGCATTCATCAGGCACTTGAATGCAAGGAAAATGTACCCATTCAAAGAGAATCTCAAACTCTCGCATCCACAACATATCAAAACTTCTTCCGACTGTTTGATCAACTTTCTGGAATGACCGGCACAGCTGATACTGAAGCAGCTGAGTTTGCAGAAATATATGGACTCAATGTTTCAATTATTCCAACGAATAAACCTATGGCAAGAGAAGATAATGATGATTTGGTTTTTCTTACTCAAGAAGCAAAATTTAAAGCTTTAATCGAAGAAATAGAAATGTTACGTAAAAAAGATGCGCCAATCTTGGTTGGAACAGCTTCTGTAGAGTCATCTGAAATTGTCTCAGCACTTTTAAATAAAAAAAATATCTCTCATCAAGTACTTAATGCAAAACAGCATGAAAAAGAAGCTGAAGTGATTGCAAATGCAGGGCGTCCTAGTGTAGTAACGATAGCAACAAATATGGCTGGAAGGGGTACTGACATAGTGTTGGGTGGAAAGGAAAATATAGGTGATGGTGAATGGGAAAAAAGACATCAGACCGTTCTTAATGCTGGCGGACTGCATATTCTTGGAACTGAGAGACATGAATCCCGAAGAATTGATAACCAACTAAGAGGTAGGTCAGGCAGACAGGGAGATCCAGGCTATTCAAAATTTTTCTTATCTCTAGAAGACGATTTACTGAGGTTGTTTATATCTGATAGTCGAAGAGGTCTATTTGAAAAAATTGGGATGGGCGATGATCATATTGAGCACAAGATGCTGTCTCGTGGCATAGAGAATGCTCAAAAAAGAATAGAAAGCAGGAACTTTGATATAAGAAAAAATTTGCTGGAATATGACGATGTTGCAAATGATCAGCGGCAAGCAATTTACTCATTAAGAAATCAACTCTTAAATGAGGATAATATTTCTGAAGCAATTAATGACTTGATTAATGAGGAGATGCATGCGGTTTCAAATGATTTCGTCCCTCTGGATTCAGTTGAAAGTCAATGGAGGTTAGAAGAGCTAGATAAGTATCTTTTAGACCATTATTTCATTGAAAAAAATATTGCAACAAAGGTTAGGAATGATCAAAAGCTGACCCCAGATACAATTGCGAATCTTATTGCTGATACCGCTGTGCATAAATACAAAGAAAAGTTCCTTAAGATTCAAGATAACTTAGCTCAACTCGAAAAGCAGGTGATGCTACAAATACTTGATGTTCATTGGAAAGATCATTTAGCAGAAATGGACCACCTAAGACAGAGCGTGGGTCTTAGGGCTTATGCTCAAAAAAATCCTAAAAATGAATATAAACGAGAAGCATTTGAGATGTTTGAAGTAATGTTAAATGAAATTAATAGTGAAGCGATTAAAGTTCTATTTAGAATTGAGCTTGCAACCGAGGAAGAGATCCAAGAATTAGAAGCAAGATCTCGTGAAGCTCAGCAAAATAGAGAAATGAAACTTCAGCAACAGCAAATTCAACCAGTTATAGGAAATGATAATAATGCAGAACCAGAACAATTAGCTAAAGTCGAAACTGTTAAAACAGATGAACCAAAATTAAAAAGGAATGAAATGGTAAAAATTACCAATGGCAAAGATACTCAGGAACTTAAGTACAAAAAGGCCAAGCCATTGATCGAGACTGGAGAGTGGAGAATAATTTAATCCTCATAAAAATCTTCTGACTCAATAGGCCGACTAATTAACTTCTCTTCGTTGGTCCAAGTACCAAAATCTATTAATTTGCATTTCTCAGAGCAAAAAGGACGATAAATATTAGATGAACTTAGATCGGCAGCTTTCTTGCATTGAGGACAAGCTTTTTTCATTTTTTAATCAGGCCCAGATAAAATTTGTGCATAGATAAAGATCGGGTTTTTAAATCATCCAATGAGTCATTGTTGGGTATAACATCATTGGCAATGCTTAACCTTTCTTCTCTAGAGCATTGAGAATCTAAAATTTTTTGGATCTGCTCTCTTGAATTATTATCTCGTAATGTCGCTCTCTCAAGTTGAAGTTCTGGATCACAATCAATAACTAAAATTCTATTATAGGCACTCATACTTTTAGTCTCAAAAATTAAGGGCACCATGATAATTGAATATGGGGATTTTGAAGTTTCAATCCTTTCTTCCATTAAATTTCTTACAAGTGGATGAGTGATAGATTCTAAAACCTTTTTTTTCTGCTCATTATCAAAAACTTCCTGCCTTAACTTGGATCTGTTAATTGAACCATCAACATCAATAATGTTAGAACCAAAATAATCTACTACACTTTTAAATCCTGGTGTATTTTGAGCTATTACCTCTCTAGCAAGATTGTCAGCATCTATAACATTAATACCTTCATTCTGAAAAAAATTTGCTGCTGCTGATTTGCCGGATCCAATGCCGCCAGTTAGACCGATAATCATTTTTGGGGCTTGGTATTGATATAACTAGGAACATTATGTGCCCAGGAACTCTCTTCAACTCTCGAGGAAATAAACCATTTGTCGTTTATTTTTTTATAAGTATCCTGATACCACATTCCTAAAAAGAAGACTTGCTCATCTTCTGCTTGCATTGGATTAAAACACATTACTTTTCCAGAGGCTGAATCACCATTTAAGGTAAGAGAAATATTTGAAATTAAATGCTGATAATTTGGAAAATGATCTAATGCCGTTTCTAGGTAACGAATTATTTCTTGAAGGCTACCTGCTACTCCACCAACTGCTGTGTAATCAATATGAGCATCTTTTGTAAATAAATTATTGAACTCTTGAAAATTTTTAGTATCAACAGCGGTTGCATAATCAGTAACAAGTTTTTCGAGTTCCATGCGATCTGAGATTTCAGTTATATCCATTTATTTATTTTAATACAAAAAAAAGGCTCTCAGATAACTCTGAGAGCCTTTCAAAGAAAAAAGCCTGACGATTACCTACTCTCACACAAGGAGACCTTGCACTACCATTGGCGTGAGCTCGTTTCACTTCTGAGTTCGAGATGGGATCAGGTGGTACCAAACTGCTATTGTCATCAGGCAAACTGGTATGTAATTTGTTTTCACTACAAATATGTTATTCATGAACAATGGAACCTTTTTTAAGGTTACATGATCAAGCCTCACGAGTTATTAGTACAAGTTAGCTCAACGCCTCACAACGCTTACACATCTTGCCTATCAACGTCATAGTCTATGACGACTCTTTAGTAGACCGAAGTCTATGGGAGATCTAATCTTGGGAGAGGCTTCCCGCTTAGATGCTTTCAGCGGTTATCCCTTCCGAACATAGCTACCCGGCAATGCCACTGGCGTGACAACCGGAACACCAGAGGTTCGTCCAATCCGGTCCTCTCGTACTAGGATCAGCTTCCCTCAAATCTCCAACGCCCACAGCAGATAGGGACCGAACTGTCTCACGACGTTCTAAACCCAGCTCGCGTACCACTTTAAATGGCGAACAGCCATACCCTTGGGACCTGCTCCAGCCCCAGGATGTGATGAGCCGACATCGAGGTGCCAAACACCCCCGTCGATGTGAACTCTTGGGGGGTATCAGCCTGTTATCCCCGGCGTACCTTTTATCCGTTGAGCGATGGCCCTTCCATTCAGAACCACCGGATCACTAAGACCTAGTTTCCTACCTGCTCGACCCGTCGGTCTCGCAGTCAAGCATCCTTATGCCTTTATACAATCTGCATGATGTCCGACCATGCTTAGGATACCTTCGTACTCCTCCGTTACTCTTTGGGAGGAGACCGCCCCAGTCAAACTACCCAGCACACACTGTCCTCGATCCGGATTACGGACCTAAGTTAGAGCCTCAACTTTACAAGGGTGGTATTTCAAGGACGACTCCACCAAGACTAGCGTCTCGGCTTCAAAGTCTCCCACCTATCCTACACAAATAAAGTCAAAGTCCAGTGTGAACCTATAGTAAAGGTGCACGGGGTCTTTCCGTCTAGCTGCGGGTACACTGCATCTTAACAGCGATTTCAATTTCACTGAGTCTATGGTGGAGACAGTGTGGCCATCGTTACGCCATTCGTGCAGGTCGGAACTTACCCGACAAGGAATTTCGCTACCTTAGGACCGTTATAGTTACGGCCGCCGTTTACCGGGGCTTCGATCAGGAGCTTCGCCGAAGCTAACCCCATCAATTAACCTTCCGGCACCGGGCAGGCGTCACACCCTATACGTCATCTTACGATTTTGCAGAGTGCTATGTTTTTAATAAACAGTCGCAGCCACCTAGTTTCTTCGACCACCATCAGCTTAAAGAGCAAGTCTTATCACCAATGGTGGCGTACCTTCTCCCGAAGTTACGGTACCATTTTGCCTAGTTCCTTCACCATAGTTCTCTCAAACACCTTAGTCTTCTCGACTTATCCACCTGTGTCGGTTTCGGGTACGGTTCCTTATAATCTGAAGCTTAGAGGTTTTTCCTGGAAGCATGGTATAAACTACTTCCCACTCAAAGAGTGGTCGTTATCAGTTCTCAACCTTAAAAGATCCCGGATTTACCTAAGATCTAAGTCTACAACCTTGAACACGGACAACCATCGCCGTGCTAGCCTAACCTTCTCCGTCACCCCATCGCAATTATAAGAAGTACAGGAATATTAACCTGTTTTCCATCGACTACGGCTTTCGCCCTCGCCTTAGGAGCCGACTCACCCTGCCTCGATTAGCGTTGGACAGGAAACCTTGGATTTTCGGCGAAGAGGTTTTTCACCTCTTTGATCGTTACTCATGTCAACATTCGCACTTCTGATACGTCCAGCATGCTTTACAGCAGGCCTTCAACCGCTTACAGAACGCTCTTCTACCATCTTAAATAAATTTAAGATCCGTAGCTTCGGTTTATGATTTAGCCCCGTTATATCTTCCACGCAGGCCGACTCGACTAGTGAGCTATTACGCTTTCTTTAAAGGATGGCTGCTTCTAAGCCAACCTCCTAGCTGTTTGTGCCTTCCCACATTGTTTCCCACTTAATCATAATTTGGGACCTTAGCTGACGGTCTGGGTTGTTTCCCTCTCGACTACGGACGTTAGCACCCGCAGTCTGTCTCCCATGCTTATACTCATTGGTATTCGGAGTTTGCATCGGTTTGGTAAGTCGGGATGACCCCCTAGCCGAAACAGTGCTCTACCCCCAATGGTAATACATGAGGCACTACCTAAATAGTTTTCGAAGAGAACCAGCTATCTCCGGGTTTGATTAGCCTTTCACTCCTATCCACAGCTCATCCCCTCATTTTTCAACATAAGTGGGTTCGGGCCTCCAGTCAGTGTTACCTAACCTTCACCCTGGCCATGGATAGATCACCCGGTTTCGGGTCTAATTCCAGCAACTGAGCGCCCTATTAAGACTCGGTTTCCCTACGCCTCCCCTAAACGGTTAAGCTTGCTACTGAAATTAAGTCGTTGACCCATTATACAAAAGGTACGCCGTCACAGAACAAGTCTGCTCCGACTGCTTGTAAGCACAAGGTTTCAGGTTCTATTTCACTCCCCTCGCCGGGGTTCTTTTCGCCTTTCCCTCACGGTACTGGTTCACTATCGGTCAGCTGAGAGTATTTAGCCTTGGAGGATGGTCCCCCCATATTCAGTCAAGATTTCACGTGTCCCGACCTACTCGATTTCACTTTTATAAAATTTTCGCATACAGGGCTATCACCTACTATGGCCATACTTTCCAGTATGTTTTGCTAATCTTAAAAAAGCTTAAGGGCTAGTCCGGTTTCGCTCGCCGCTACTACCGGAATCTCTTTTGATTTCTTTTCCTCTAGGTACTTAGATGTTTCAGTTCCCTAGGTTTGCCTCATATACCTATGTATTCAGTATAAGATAATGTGCTTATGCACACTGGGTTCTCCCATTCGGAAATCTCCGGATCAAAGGTTGTTTACCACCTCCCCGAAGCTTATCGCAAGTTACTACGTCCTTCATCGCCTTCAGCTGCCAAGGCATCCGCCTTGTGCTCTTAATTACTTGATCATATAACCCTAAAAAAGGGTTATATACTTAGTTCTCCTTTTTAAGCGAACTAAGTTTTTTGTTATTGTTTGAGAATAACTTAATA
>JACLAC010009048.1_pt1 | contig 15236 bp, 8 predicted proteins | sample 8027881 | NCBI WGS metagenome assembly JACLAC01 (sample SAMN15725517, study PRJNA655200) | protist metagenome | isolation source: fluorescence activated cell sorting (FACS) single amplified genomes of... | place: Spain: Blaines Bay Microbial Observatory, Mediterranean Sea | collected 2016-01-19
AGTCTTCTCGTTCTTTTTCTTGGGGTAGTAGGAGGTGTGACACTATCTTTTGCTGGAGCGGGAGCAATTTTCGTTGTTGATACTTCTGGCTCGTTACCAGGCATCCTTTTTATTGTTCTAAAACTAATAGGTTTGGTTTGAAAGTTCTACCAGAGGTTTTGAGGATATTTTAAAAAAAGTAAAAAAAAAGTAAATTGCGTGCGTTGTTTTTTATTTGTAAAAAAATTAAATACGATCTGTCCTGAATCGAATGGAATGTTTCTTTGAAAACCTTGAGAAAGAATGATACAAGATATTACTGATTGCAGTTCTTTCTGAATTGTTGTCCCCCGGTAAGATACACCCAAAAACTATCTGTATGACATGATCATAAAAGTGATGAAGTTTAGAAGAGTTATACACATTGACATATGTTGAAATATGGAATATAAAATACACAGAACAGTAAAAACTACGGTGGGTCGGTGGGTCCAATTACTACTACTTATATACTGTACTACTATAATAGAGAGTGGTGACACTTACCCCAAGGCACAGATGTCCCCGTTTACTGTGGTTTCATACTACTACGAGGTAATACCCGCGTGTGTCCCCGTAGTAATTTGAAAAGTCAACTGTTCTTGAGTGATCCTGAGAATGAAACTCCCGTTTGCTGGTTTTGCTGGTTTTGCTGGTTTTGTGTTTTGTGCTGGTTTTTTGTGCTGATTCATTCATTCATTCATTCATTCATTCATTCTTGGCCTCTACTGCTGTACTGTGTACGAGGTAGGAACTACGAGAATATAATTATAGACGAACATTAAGATAAAGAGGACCTTTTCACTTCTCACCTTCTCCAATCTTCTCTCCATTTTTTATTTTTTATTGTCCATTTGCGAGTAACCCGACTGTTGGGTTGTTAGTCTATATCTATAAAAATAATGACCATATTTTTAGATTAAGTACTACAGTCACTATCGATATACACACACAGTCAAACCCATTTCCCTCTTATCTCAGATACTGATGGTACCTCTATTTGTAGACTGAGTATACAGGCAGTAGATTTGTAAGATATCACCATTTCCGCAACAGTCAACACCATGATTTAAACTGTCGTCTCTAATCGTCTCAGAAATCGTCTCAAAAACGTCTGCTGACTGTCTCAAAGGCCGGAGGCTAACACCATGCAGCAAGCACCGACATTCGGAGCGCCAACAGCGTTGGAAGAGAGGCTGAGCAAGAAGACTGACACTGAGGAGGAGTTTGCCAGAGCTATGCACGAGGAGGCCTTCGAACTTTTCAGTGAATTTGAAGAGGAAAGTGCTTCCTGCGCCAAAAATTTGAAACTGCAAATTCAAGTTATGATTCGCCAAGGCGTTTTGAAGGACGAAGGCGATGGTGGGATCAATGCAGAGCAGATGAAACGAATGATTGCAGGGGTAAAAATTGAAGCTGCAAATGCTGCGAACAGGGCAAAGGCACAACGCAGCCGAACATGTGGTTTCGACTCGGAAGAGGATGATGACGATGACAGTGACCTTTGGTAAAAAAAGATTTGAAAATAGTTAGAACGTAACTAAAACTATACAAATACATAAATACATACAATTTCTCTCTTTCTCTCTCTCCCCCCACCTCTTCAACTATTTAATAATAAATCAGAGCTTTCTAACCCCAGTTCAATGGTTGCTTTCATTAAACCAATAAAGACAGATCGAACAGTTCTTTCTTTAAAACTATCGCATAATAGTACTCGGATACTCATATTTCTCTTATTTAAGATCATAAAACTATGTATTACTGCCTGAATTTCGTCCGGATTTTCCAACGAACAGATATCTGCCTTTGTAAACATTAGCGCTATCGGGCAGCATGATAATATTGGTGTATTTATTATGGAGGAAAACAACGATCTTGCTGTTTTCAACCTCTGAAAATCACATGCATTCATTTTATTGTCTTTAACACTCAATGGTAAATGTGGGAAGGCAACACAAAAAATCAGTAATGATGAATGTTCAATGGTCGACAACCATTTTTGTGTTGGTGTATTCAATAATGTTGTTAATTGAATGATTGTCTCATTCTCTTTATTACCATTCTCACCACCTGCCTTTAAATACGAATCCTTCACACCTTGTAAATTATGTTGTTGTGGAAATTTTAGATAGTCCATAAAACTGGGTGCCCAATTGGGTGACATCATATTTTTAATTTTTTTAGGATCACAAAAATAGCTTAACGATTCCATTAATGGTCTTGCTGATCCTAGTTTAACTTCATCACTTGTATTGACTATTCCACGATCTATAAATGCACCTTGCATTGCTGATGTTGCCCATAAACGTGTAATTCTTTCACCGTCCTCTTTGGACCATGGATCATCAATTTTCATGGATTGTAATAAATCTAAGTCCATTCTTATATCATAATCACTACCAAATTCTTGATCACCAAATTCCTATTTCAATAACAAGCAAAATATATAATCATCATGATTTTTTATGGTAAAATAATAAGATGAAATGATTGATAAAAAAATATAAAATAATTGTTGACTTACATATTGTAATTCTTTTTCAGCAACTCTTGCTAATATTTGTAACTGTTGTACAACCATACCACGAATTTGTGGTACCATCAATCGGTTGGCTTGTATTAGATCAATTTTATTTTGACTAGTGTACATAAGTGTCAAATGTTTTGCTATTGTTCTTCTACCTGAACTTGGCTCACCCATAAGAACCCATTTTACCGACGGTGTTGGTAATTCACTTGGATCAATTGTTGATCGCCGTGAAAACCTCTTGACCGATTGCAATAGCGACGGTCTTTTACGGACAGCGCTGTCACCACTTGGTTGACTGACACCAGAACCCATTTCCTATTTTGAACTATAGCGATGGTCTTTTACAGACAGCGTTGTTACCACTTGGTTGACTGACACCAGAACCGATTTCCTATTTAGATCATTGAATCTCTCTCTTAATCGAGATATCGAGATGAGCATGTTTTTTTGTTTGTCAGTTTGTTTTCTCTTTTCTCAATGGTTCGATTTGGACCGATTTTTCTCTTTTATTCTCAATACTATAACTAGTTACTAAATATGTATATTTGGGTCATTCATCTTTTGACAAAATTATTTCACATATTTCACATATTTCACATATGTCAGCAAAGGGTTAGAATTAGTATGGTGTTATGGTGAGTGACATGACATGGTGACTTGTAAGCTTGTAACAGTTTTTCCCAGAGTATCAAAATACTGACACTCACCAACTTCTTCGGGACGTTATAAAAAAAAATAAATTGGCGAAAATTGAAAAACACTATAGAAAACCTTTCTTTCCCCCTTGGTTTTCTTCTCCAACCTCAGAGAACAAACAAACAAACGAACGAACAAACAAACAAACACGAAGAAGAATGTCCGCGTCTGTGCAAGTGATCTGTCGATTACGTCCATTGAATCGACGTGAAAAATCCTCCTCTTCTAATCATATACCTGTAGTGACTACAAATACGGCAGAATCTTCTGTAACAATTGTCAAGGGTCTAGGTACAAAGGCTGCAGCCACTACTTATAAAGTTGATCAAGTATTTGGTAGTTTTGCTGAACAAGCTGAAATTTTTGAATCAGCTGTCTTACCAATTGTTGGTGAAGTACTAAACGGATATGAATCGACCGTTTTTGCCTACGGTCAAACTGGAACAGGTAAGACATACACAATGGAAGGTGATATTACATCGGAACAACATATGGGAGTTATACCACGTTCCTGCCATGAAATATTTTCACAATTATCAAAATCAAAGTACAAAGACTTCAAAGTAAGCTGCAGCTATTTAGAAATTTACAACGAGGAATTGAGCGATTTATTAGCTGAAGATACAAATAAAAGTGCAACTAGAAAACCATTACGTGTATGCACTTCTTCAAAAGGTACTGGTGGAAGAGTTGTATGTATGGGTTTGTCCTCGAAAATTGTTGAATCAGCATCAGATGTGATAAATGTATTACATGACGCAAGAGAAAGAAGAAGAGTTGCTGAAACAAATATGAATAAACAATCATCACGTTCACATTGTTTATTCACACTACAAGTCGAATCAACAGAAATCGTCAATGGGGGACAAATCGAAAGAATTGGTAAATTACACTTAGTTGATTTAGCTGGTTCAGAATGTGCAAAATCAACCGGTGCATTATCTGGTTCAGCAAGAATGAGAGAATCACAAAACATCAATAAAAGTTTACTTACATTAGGACGTGTTATATCTGCATTAAAAAGTGGCTGTGGTCGTGTAAGTTGATGTACAATAGCTTACCATTAAATAGTATTTGAACGTTTCTAAACTAACATTTTTTTTTTTTTCTGTCTATAATTCTGCTCATTCTTCTTCTTCATATTTAATGATTATTCTAGGTACCATACCGTGATAGCAAATTAACACGTTTATTACAAGAAGCGTTAGGTGGTAGATGTAAAACATTAATAATAGCAACATTAAGTCCATCCATACTATCTATTGAAGAAAGTTTATCAACAATGACTTACGCTGAACAAGCTCATGGTATACAGAACAAACCAATTGAAGCACGAGCAAGAATGCAAATGTCATCATCTAGTAGTTGTAGCAGTATGAGTAGTAGTGATGATATTCTTGGTGATGTATCTACACGCACATTTATTGAAATGGAACAAAAATTAAAATATTATCAAAGTCAATGTTCAGAAGCACAAGCTGCGTTGGCAAAAAAGCATTTGCAAATGAGTGAAATTACAAAAAGAGCTGAAAATGCTGAAATATTAGTTAAGGATACTACTCGTAAACTGTCTCAAATAAATAAAAAATTAAATACATGTGAAAAGAATATTCATGACTTTCAATTAAATACAATGTCATTAACATTACAATTGAAGCAAAAAAATGGCATTATAAAGAGTAGAGAAAAGACAGAGCAACTACTAAGCACCGAAGCCAATCAATTAATTGCTGCGTTAAATAGTTTGACAGAAAGGAGCAATAGTGACTACGATGAATTAGTTGCGATGCATGAACGTGATACACACATACGCAATACAGCAAAAGAAACTAGTGCAATCATTGATACAACTTGTAGTGATATGATTGAGGAAAATACGGCATTTAACGAAATGATGACATCCTCTACTAATTCAATTGATGAAGAAACACGCAATACGAAAATGTCCATTTTGGAATTAGTAAGAGAATGTGGTGAAAGTACAAACGTGCAAATGAAGATAGGAAAAGAATTAATTACATCCGTAAGTACATGGATAGGCGATGACTGTTCAAAATTAATGAATATACAAAGATGTATGAATGAGACAATGTCTACAGCGAGAAATTCTATTAAAAACCAAACATTACCATTCATGATTAATCAAAGTGAAAGAAATATGACTTCACTACAGAACAGATGTAAGAAAAAAGAGAAAAAGCAACAATTGTGCAGTGTTCAAGAAATTAACGCTTCTTCTTCTTCTTCTCCCCGCTTTTTTCTTTAGGCACCGAATTGAATAAAAATTTATCAGCATTTACCGATGAGAATATTATTAATACAACAGATAAAAGAATACAAAATCGCAAAGAAACACATGCAACAATAATTGAGGATATTAATAATAAAGAAAAGAACATGAAGACAACCATGTCATCACTTTTAAAGAACGATTTAAATAAGCAAGCAACTACTCTGTCAAATTTATTAAAAAATTTAATTGAACAAGGGAAGCAATTAAACGTTCATAATTCTACAATATCTGAAACAACTAATTTACTAACATTAAATTGTAATGAAACAAAAGATGAATTACTCGCGATTAAAAATGAAATGTCCGATTTGAAAAAACTAAATAAAAATTTAATGCAAAATGTCAAAAATCATACGAAATCGATATCATCACTATTTCTCAATGATATTAATGATAAGAAAATTGAGAATACTGTAGTAAATCTTTTAAATGAACAAAAAGACGAATTAGCATCAACTATTGAAGAAACAATTAATTTGACAACAGCACACACAACCACGATGACGGAAGATTTAAATATTATGAAGGATACCACATTGAGTAATTTAACGAAAGAGTACAACCAGCAACAAAGTGAATTGAATGACTACATTGAGAATACACTAACAAATGGTAGAAGAGGCAATTGTTTCGAAAGTTTAAAAATATCCATTAATTCTAATTCCAATACACTATTAGATTCATTCAAATTACAAAGAGATCGTTTAACAAGCGAATCGAGTAAATTAAAAAATTATATTAATATACATAATGATATGAGTCAGGATATATCGGAAAGAACAAATGAAAGATGTGATCAAATCATGGAAAATGTAACGAATACACTATCAAATGCTAGATTAGAATTAGCAACAACAATGGATACATTGAATCATGTTGTATCTGTTCATTCAGATACAAGAAATAATAATTATAAACAACATGAATTTGATTTAAAGCAGTTAACAAGTAATTTAAAAATGAAAACAAAAGAACAAAAATCAACGTTACTTCAACAAAACGAACAGTTAACACAATTGTTAGAGGAGCAAAGAGAAAATCAAAGAGCTTTAATAACAAATGTAATGGATACTGTTAGAAATATGTTAGAAACCAACGTTGAACAAATGTCTAACACTTTAAGTACTACAATTACGTCAATGAGAAACAAAAACGAACAATTAATAGCAACAACCGATGAAATTGATGGAACAATGAACAGTGGTGAGACGTCTTTGTTAGCATCTACATCAAATTGGTATGACATGAGCGAAACATCAGACAGTACTATTAAAAATACAGTACATGATGACATCTTTGTATTGCACGATGATCTGAATGAGCTAGAGGAGCAAGTTTCAGGGGACATACATGAAATGGTAATGAATGTTGTTGAAAGATCGGCATTGGATGCTACTTCTACGAAAACATTGGGAAATATTGAAAAGCATTTACGTGATGAAGTAAATAAAGAATCAACAAGCATGTCCACGACATTAATAAATAATACTGAAAATATATTAAAAGAAAATGAAGAATGGAATTCTAATGTTATGGATACACATAATAATATCATACAAATAAAACAGAAGAGCAATGCTCTGCATACTCAATATACAAACACAATGAATATGAATAATAACCACATTGATGAAATAAAAGAAAATTTGAATAAATACCAGAATAATAACAGTGAAAAATGTGTATTAAAAATGAAAAATGTATTAAAAATAAATGATGCAATTTCTAAAAATGTGGTAGACACAAAAAATGCAATTCAAGATCATGTCAAAACTTTGCTACATGAAACAAATGACATATCAACTGTTATTAACAATGGTAATGACATCATTAAAAATGCTTCAGCATTAAATGATACGTTAAATGAAAACATTATTCACAATTCTAAAAATGTCATGAAATCGATGAAAAATTTACAAAATGAAACAAATAATTTACTCGGTGAAAAGAACACGTATGAAGGAGAGAAAGAAGAGTTCACAAATAGTAATATGCAAAATACTATTGATAAATTATCCAATATGAACAATACAATAGCAGAAACAATCAAAGATGAACTAATTTTATTGAATTCAATGAATGAATCTATTGTTCAAAAGATTAACAATCGTTACACCCACGAAAATGGTATTGATAATGAAATCATCTCATCAACGAAGTCTTATATGAATGAAAATGCTACCATGATGAATAAGACCATTATAAGTGAAACAAATGCAATGAATACATTGTTATCGAATACATCCAATACCATTATAGATTTAATAAACGAACAAAACACTGTAACAAAAAATTCAAATAGTAAGATAAATGAAGTCTTAAATGAATTAGAAAAAAAAACATCGAAATCATTGAATGATACAATGATGAATGCATTGAATAATGTCACAAATGTGATGACAAATCACGTTGAAAATGTTGATAGTAAGATGATAATGATCTGTACAATATTGTTAGTATTGTTGTTTTTATTTTGGAAGAAATGGCTAACGTTTCCTAACCCTATATTTCTTTTCTTTATACAGTATGTATGACATCTATGGAAAATCAAACAACAACAACAACAAGCCAAATCCGTGTTTCAACAAAAGAACATATGTCATCATTGACAAATAGTTCGAAAGAAATTCAAAAACAACATATTAATATATTATGTGATAATAGTATAAATATGAAAGGTGCAATTCAATTAATAAAACCAAAGGGAATTTTTAATTATTCAACAAAATTAACAAAAACACCGAACGATGATGATATTATAAAAAATATTATATTGAGTGAAGATGAAAAAAACAAAATAATGGAAATCAATAAAGAGGAGAAAGGGGAAGAAAAGGAAGGAAAAGGAGAAGCACAGGAGAATAACGAAGTACAGGATAATGAAGAAGTACAACAGAATGCAGAAGCTCGTGAAGTAACAGAAGAAGAAGAAGAAGAAGAAGAAGAAGAAGAAGAAGAAGAAGACGTTGCTGAAACAAAGCTACATGCTGTTGCCATGGAGGCATCAGCAATGACTACACAACGATCCAAACAGCGTAAAGCTTTGATATCATTGGATAAAAATACAAGTATCCCATCATCAAGATTAAAAAAAAAAACAATAGTAACAACAACAAGTGGAAAGAAAAAGCATCCAAACGCACCATCATCAAGACGACATTCAAAACTTCCAGTACCAAGAAGACCACATTCTGATACTCACAAAAAGCAATAGTTTATAAGATAGTGACCCCTAACCCAAATCTATTGTAAAAAAATGTAAGAAAAGAAGTACCAAATAATGTTTTTTAATACGTAGAGTGCCTTTTGTAGTGTACCTCCAGCAACATTACTTTACCGTAGCCACCTCATTCTTTACCAATTACACGATCAAGGAACTACGAGGTAATTCATAGATTATAAAAACAACTCTTGGACGAATGCTTTCATGTATTTATATCGAACAGTAGACGAATGCTGGGGAGCGGGCATTTTCCAACTTCTCTCTTTTTTTTTATCCGGTGTTCCAAGTTCCTCAGTTGGATTGAGATTTGAAGTTCTCGATCCTCCCACCGGCACATTTCCTCTACTTCTAGACTTGACTGTCCCTATACGAAGAAAATTTTGCATCATTCACGTCAAAAACGTCAAAAACGTCAAAAACCGCAAAACTGAGTGCACTCTCTCAGGTAATCGGGTAGTTACAGACCTGCGTTTTCTGAGTTCCAGCCACACCACACGATTCTGAGTGGGATTGACAAAAGGAAAAAAAAGATAATTAATATCAATAAAAAATATCATTAGAAATCATTAGAAATCATAAAGGATAATTTTGGAAGATGTTCAGCAAATTAATTATTGGCCTGACCGTTGCAACCGCAGCCGCGCAGAAAGCAGGCGATGATTCTGCAAAACTTGATGGTGGTCTCTCTTCTGGTGACAGCAAAGATTCGATTACTAAAACAGCAATTTGTTCTTGTAGCTACGGTAAACCAGCGATAGGTGATGATTGCACTGTTTCAGGAAACAAGTGTGTCGATTGTATCACTGGTTACGAGCTTCAATTAGGTCGTTGCGTTCGTAAATGCACGATTCGTGAAAGTGATACAACACCGTATTGCTGCAACGATAAAACTTATCCTAACTTTGATACTGCAAGATGTGGTAAAGGTGCTGAATTTCCTAAATGCTCTGGTGGTCAACAAGGTGCATGTGAGGACAAGTGTAATTGGCCAAATCATGACCAAACCTCATGTGGTCAAGCTAAAGGCTGTTCATGGAATTCCGTCACCAGTAAATGTGATTTTGGCACATTTTCTGCTTCAAATACGCAAGATACTTGCATTAGTAATGCCATTACCGCCTTTCAAAGTGGGCATGATTTCAGTACATTTACAACTTCTTTAAAAAGTTGTCCTGCTGCAATTACAGATGATGAAATTCAACGATATCGTGAAAAGGCCGCAAATAAGCCAGGTACTAGTGACGCTGCTTTTAAAGCTATGATGGGTATTACTGGTACCGATTCTGCAGCTACCGACTCAGCAAATTTGCTAAGAGAAGAAGGTAAAAAAATACATGCACTCATGGCAATGGCAAAAAAATGTCATTCCTGTATGTCAGCCGCAAACCCAACCAAATCTACTTGCGAAACTCAGGCCATAAGCGACTTCAAGACTGCAATTGGTACGAATCCACCAAGTGATGAGGATATCAAACTAATGATAACAACCGAACTTCCGATGGCTGCAAGTGCTTTTGCTCTTGAGGAAAGAAAGAAATGTGATCTGGAAAGCGCCGACGTACGAGCAGCTTGTAAAAGTCGTGCTATTGCAATGATAAATACAGCAGCATGTCTATTAAGCGCTGACGTTTCAGGCACAGAAAATATACAAAAAGCCCAAGAACTTGCCGATCAAACACTTGCCACTCAATGCGATACAAGTACTGCAGAGAAACGCAAAGAATGCTTTGATAAACGTCTTGCAGATTTGAAAGATATTACCGGTGATGCCAATATTGACAAAACCGACCTGAAAATTCGCCTACAATCAGTTGCAGGAGAAAAAGCTGGTGCAGTTATGACCGCATGTACAGATGCATTAATTTTTTGTTCTGGTACCTGTCCATCAGATGATGCTGGTAAAAAGGCAAAAAGAAGAGAATGTCAAGAAAAAGCCAGGGATGAATACAAGAAATATTTTGATGCCACAACTATGTCATTGGAAGAAATTCAACCAATTCTTGAAAAAGAAGCTATTAAAGCCGGTTCATCTATTTTTACTTCATGTGCTAAAACAGATTGCACAGTAACAAGCGGTGAAGTCGATTGTACTGCAACTGAAAAGGACACATGTATTCATAAAGCAATGACAAAATCAGCAAAATTTTTCGGTAAGCAGCCCAAAGATTTTCAAAAAGATGCTACATGTGTAAGCTCTACCTGTGCACCAAATGATCAATTTCAAGTTTATCTTAAAGAAGCTGCTGTACTTGCTGCTGCTAATAAAAAAGCAGTTTGCGAAAAAGCTAAAGAAACTGACTCAAGTCTTGATTGTGACAAACAATTTAAATTAGCTTACAATGCCGCGACCGGTGAAGCAGTAAGTACAATTTCATCTAAAGCTATTGCTGAAGCAGCACACGAAAAAGCTCGAGAAGATGCATTCAAAGTAATGACTGCTTTTCAACAGGATAAAGCCGACATTTGTACATCAAAATCAGTAGATGATTGTCTTGCTGATTTAATGACCAAAAATTTGGGTGGGAGTGGAAAGACATTTGATAGAACTGACGTCTTTCAATACAAGGAAGAAATTTCTGAAAAAGCAGCAAGAGACGCGGATAAGCAGTGCCGTCAAAACAGTTTGACAAAAGCAGAATGTCATGCACTTATTAAAAAAGCTGTCAAGGATGCTACCGGTATAGAATTAGCAGAAGATGCAATTGAAAGAAAGAAAGCAGAAGGTCAAAGAGATATCATGGCAGGTTTTGCCTCGACGTTTTATGATGGTAAAACATCTGAGGCTGACATTAAAGCCGCCGATGATAAACTGCTTGCTAAGTTCAGAGAAACAACTGGGAATTCAAACCTTAAAAAGGAAGATCTTTTCCGTGAGCAAGAACGTAATGCCGAGAAAAAACTTGCTGAGTTGTTGAATAGCGACGGTACCACCCAAGAAGCAGACATTAAAGCTGTAATTAAAGAGCAAACTGGTCGCGAACCAACTAATAAGGAAATATTTCAATTTAAGAAAGCAGCCGCTGAAAAGAATTCTGCTAATGTATTCATTGCTGCTGGTTCAGCTGGTCTTACTAAGGACCAACGTGAAGCTAAGTTCATTGAAACCCTTCGCAAGAATTTAGATATTAGCGATGGCACAAAACTTGACGGAGCTGTCGTAGAGCAGTACAGAGAAGGCGCCAAAAGAAAAGCAATTGCTAACATTGTCGATGACCAAAAAATTGACGTTACTTCAAGTACCACAGCCATTAAGACAGCTAAAGATTCAAAACTAAAAAGCATTCAAGACACTCTTAAAACCATTAACGGTGCCGATGCCGAAAAATTTGAAGCAGAAGCTTATTTGGAAGACCTTGCCAATGAAAACGCCATGAAAACAATGTCGAAACAAGGTACTTCGAAAGACCATTCTAAACTGCTTGCAGATTACAAAGCAAGCACTGGTGATACAGATATTGAAATGTTTGAATTGAAGTCAAAAATTAAAAGGCAAGCTGCCTTTGCACCTGAAACGCTTGATAAAATGAAAGATTCAAATTTGAATTTGAAACAAAAAAGAGAAGCATATAAAGTTGAGATGGAAAAGATTTATGGTGAAAAACCAAGTGACGCCGAAGTCACTGAGTTGTTAAATGAAGCAGCTGCAGAAAAAATGTTTGAAGTTGCCAGTTCACGTTCCAAAGCACGTGGTAATAAAGTTGCTACAACAGCAGCTGACATTGCAAAGGAAAACGATGCACGTAGGACTGCTTACCAAGAGACCTATGGCAAAGCACCAAGCTCTGATGCTGAAGTTGAAAAAACATTGAAAGAAGCGATGACTTCTAAAGTAGGTTCATTATTTCACAAATGCAGAAAATCTGGTACCACAGAAGCTGATTGTAAAACAAAACTTAGTGCTCAATTTAAAGATGTAGATCCAGATCTTGTTGATCATGATGAAATTAAAGTACTTGCATTAAAAGAGGAGCAAAATTCTCTCGCCAAAGCAATGAAAGAATGCTCTAAAGATAAAACAAGAGAGCAATGTCTTGCTAAAGGGAAAGAACAGATTGCCGCTGGGCGTGGTGAATCAAGTGCCACTACCATTAAACCATATGAAGTTGATAAGATTATGCGTGAGGGTGCAAAAGCTAATCTTGGTTCTCAAATTAGTGAATGTGACGGCGATTACTATTGTAAGAAAGCTGCCATGGATGATTATAAGGAGAAAACATTAGATCCAACTTTGACGGAAGAAGATTTTGAAGCAGCAGTAAGCGAAGCCGCCAAAAAAGATGGATTAGAAATTGCTAAAGCGTGTGTACCATCTGATACAATTGATTGTGGTGATGTCATCACTAAAGCCTTCATCAAGGCCAATGGTGGGAAGAAAGTAAAAGTGAGTGAAGCCGTCACTCAGATTAAAGATGCTCTGCCCACTGATATTGCTACATCACTCGCCGCATGTACAAAATCTACTGCAGTTTGCCAAGAAAAAATGAAGGAAAAAATCAAAGCTTCCAAACCATGGGATAAACGTACAGGTAAAGAAGCTGAGGTTTCCCCAGCGGAAATCAAAAAAGCTGTGAAAGATGGTGCCGTTAGCATAGCTAAAAACACGTACGAATCTTGTCGTCGTCTTATTGATGATAACGATGCAGCAAAGGCTACAAAAGAGAAAGATTGCGACACAGCATTTGATACTGAGCTTAAAAAATACTTTCCAGATGCTGGTACTGATACTGATATTTTGGCAGATGCACAAAAAGAAGCACGCAGACGTTCATGTGGTACCAAAATCGATGCCATGGTAAAAATTGTGAATCGAACCAAAGCAGATTACAAAAAGAAAACTCGCAAAGAAATCCGCGAAGCGATGGCTACTCATTTAAAGAAATATGCTCCAGGAGTTGATGATAAATTAACAAAAAACCCAGCTGAAGTCGAAAAATTAATCAATGACGCTGCCTTCAATCATGTCATGGAAGCTGCTACATCATGCCAAGAATTAGGTGATGCATGTGTGATTGCCAAAGATATCAAACCAAGTGCACGTCGTCGCTCTTTAATGACAGCTGATGAGCAAGCAAAAGAAGATAAAAAAATGAGATTAGGTGAAGCATACATGAACAAAAATGGTGATGCATTAGAAGAGAAAGCACCATCAAAAGAAGTAGAAGAAAAAATTTCTCGTCTTGTTGGACCAAAAATTATTAAAAGAGTCGTACAAAATTGTATGGATGCTGATACTGCACCTGTTAACATGACTAAATGTGTCAAAGCGGGTCGTTCCATTGCTACTTTGGTACGTGGTGATAAAAAAAACGATAAAAAAGATTACAAAGATGGTATTAAAGCAGATCTACGCGAAGTAATGTTTAAATGTTTAAGTAAAGATGGTGCAAAAAGACCGGAATGTGTTAAAAAAGTCAGAGACAGATTAGAAAAAACAAGAGATGAAAAAGATTGGCCAAAAAAAGAGAGCACAGAAAAAAAAGAGAGTAAAGAAAAAAAAGATAATGAAGCTGCAGCAGAAGAAGCTGAGGAGATTGTCAAAGATGCTGCATGGAAATTTGCAAGCGATGAATCTGATTTAAAAAGAGGTATGGGCCCACTTGATAAAGCAGATGAAAAAATCGTAAGAGATGAAAGAAGACTTAAAATCGAACTATCAGGTATCGATAAACGTGAAGTCGATATATATGATATGTTAGGTGCTGAATTTGCTATCATTAAAAAAGGTGCCGATATGAAAAGAGCCGGAAAGGCTGATGCTGATATTGAGAAAGAAGTCGAAACATTAATGAAGGACGATGAAGATTCTTTTGACTACACAGCAGAGAAAAAGAAAGAAGTAAAAGCTGCCATTGATTTTATGATTGAAGGCGACAAGAAGGGTGATCTTAAATTGAAACCAATGAAAGAAATTTATTGCCGTGTTTGCCTTGAGAATGATAAAGCAACTGACTTTAAAATCGCTGATGTTAAGAAATTAGTTGAAGATAATTCAAAAGCTAATGCAGAAATTGATGCAGCTAAAGTTAAGGAGCTTGAAAAACCAAGTAAAGGTGAGGTTACTGAGCGCGCATGTGGTACGGTTTCTTATCCACCAAAACCTGGAAAGAAAGCCGAGGATGTAAAAACCGCATTTTCTGAATTAGAAAAGAAAGCAAGACGCGCACTACGTATGTTAATTGGACGCAATTTGGCCGAAGGTACCACATCAAGTGGTGAAGTTAGTACCATTGTAGCAGGTGATGATGATTCTGTTGCTACCAATCCAGCAGCCAATTACACCATGTTAATTGTTGGTGTTGTGATTGGATGCTTATGTATAGTTGCTCTTGCCGTACTTGTTTACATGGCGGTCAATAAAAAGAAAAAACCCCAAAAAACCCCAGAATATACTCCTCACGCAGAACTATAAAATTTCTTGTATTTCAAAGGAATCTCTAATGTTAATGCAACTTTGGAGAAAAATTTATAGTTTA
>JACLAC010005611.1_pt1 | contig 15233 bp, 12 predicted proteins | sample 8027881 | NCBI WGS metagenome assembly JACLAC01 (sample SAMN15725517, study PRJNA655200) | protist metagenome | isolation source: fluorescence activated cell sorting (FACS) single amplified genomes of... | place: Spain: Blaines Bay Microbial Observatory, Mediterranean Sea | collected 2016-01-19
GATTTAGATTGGTCGGGGTGGGCGGATTCGAACCGCCGACCCCCTGCTCCCGAAGCAGGTGCGCTAGCCGGGCTGCGCTACACCCCGAAAACAATAAATTTATTGCACAAAAGCGGCCATAAGCACTACACTTATGGCCTGAATTAGGCATACTATGGTCGGGGTGACAGGATTTGAACCTGCGACCTCTTCCACCCCAAGGAAGCGCGCTTCCGGGCTGCGCCACACCCCGACGGTAAAAGCTCGAAGAATATGGTGGGCTATGCAGGATTCGAACCTGCGACCTCTTGCTCCGGAGGCAAGCGCTCTATCCAGCTGAGCTAATAACCCAACCTGCTAGCTTTCCTTCTTCTTGTGCCTGTTTTTCCTCAAGCGTTTCTTGCGCTTGTGGGTATTAATCTTATGCCGCTTTCTCTTCTTGCCACACGGCATCCTTTTTATCTCCTGGTTTATGAGTGGGTTCCACTCTGGCCCGTAATTCCTTTGATGGCTTAAAGGTTGGGGCGCATCTGCTGGAAATTTTCACTTCGGAACCTGTACGCGGATTGCGACCGGTCCGAGGTGCTCGAGTTACTACTTTAAATGTACCAAAACCGCGAATTTCTATGTGTTCGCCCTTTTCCATCGATTGGATAACAGCTTCTAAAAAACTATCAACCACTGCTGCTGTATCCGTTTTCGTTAACCCTGTGCTTTGGGCTATCTGCCGGACAATATCAGCCTTAGTCAAGGCTGCCCTCCCAGTGTAAATAAGAATGTAAAAAAGGTAGTTTTTGATAATACAACAAGGTACGAAAAATGTCAAGCGCCGTAATTTAGCGCGATTCAAGGCTCGAACGCAATACAAAAACTTCTTCTAAATCACCAAAATCGACCTTAGATTCGATAATAACTTCTTTAAATATATTCTGCCCCAGATTCTGTTTTACAAAAACAATATTACCAATAGTAATACCTTTAGGAAAACGTCCTCCCAAGCCAGAAGTTATGACCCTATCCCCAACATATATTTCTTTATCTACTTCTACGTAATCCAATGAAAAACGTCGATCTTGCCAATGCACCACTCCATGGGTTCGGCGTTCCTGGACAACGGAACTTACGCCAAAGCCAGCTCGCGTAATCAGTTGCACTACGGCGCTAACCGCATCAACCTGAACAATATGTCCTACTAAACCTTCTGCATTAACAACTGGCCAATTCTTTTCTAGGCCCCGGTCGCGTCCAACATTTATTATAACGGTATCAAAGATTTGATTAGGGTCACGACCGATTACTTCCGCCAGTATCTTATATTGAGCTTGTTCTTGCTGATGATATTTTAAGGCTCGGCGTAATCGTTGATTTTCACGTGTCGCTTCTTTAAGTCGCATATTATCTAGTGAAAAAGTAACATTTTGACTGAGCAAAAAATGCGTTTTTTGCTGATTAGCAGCAAAATCAGCAATACGGGAAAACAACACCTGGCCAACCGTAATGCCTCCCCAACGACATATAGCAGCAATCGACTGCTTGTTTTTTTCTGGTAGATTTAACAAGGTCAACGATGCTAACAATGCCAACATCAATGGCATAAATTCACGTTTTAACATCATTTACTGCCTCAATACAATACTTTTTTATAGCGATCAAATTCTTCAAGTATACGCGCATTACCTCGCACCACAGCCGTCAATGGATCTTCACTATCCAAATAAGTAGGCAGACTCGTCCCTTCGATTAGTCGTTCACGCATACCTCTCAATTTCCCCCCTCCTCCACTCAATACCATGCCTCGATCAAGAATATCGGCTGCCAATTCAGGCTGCGTACTTTCAAGCGCACGTCGTACTCCAGCAACAATTTGATCCACAGGATCGGTTAACGCTTCACGAATCTCACCCGAATCTATCATTAATGTCTTGGGAATAGCAGCTACCAAATCAACGCCTCGAATAGGCGCTTCCTCTTCTGGATCTAGTGGCGTCGCTGACCCGATAGTGCTTTTAATATGCTCAGCCATGCGTGGCCCAATTTTCATATTGTATTTATGGCGGATCCACTCGGTAATAGCTCGATCCATTTCATCACCGGCAATGCGCAATGATTCATCGGTTACAATACCGGACAAAGCAATCACAGCAATTTCTGTAGTTCCTCCCCCAATATCGATTACCATAGAACCGACGGCCTGTTCTACCGGTAAACCAATACCAATCGCAGCAGCCATTGGCTCACTTACAAGAAATACATCACTTGCTCCGACTCGCTCACACGAAGTCCGAACTGCACGTTTTTCAACTTCCGTACTGCCGGAAGGTACCGAAACAACAATTCGCGGGTGCATAAAAAGCCGGCTCCGCTGAACTTTTCGAATAAAGTGACGAATCATTTCTTCTGTTACTTCGAAATCCGCGATTACCCCATCCTGTAAAGGTCGAATTACTTCAATATCTTTATTTTCCCGTCCCATCATTTCTTTTGCTTCAGTACCAACAGCCAATATTTCTTTGGACACACTATACCGAGCTACAATAGATGGTTCATTGAGGATAATACCCTGCCCTTTAACAAATATTAAGGTATTAGCAGTACCTAAATCAATGCCAACATCATTGGATAAAAAACGCGAAAAAAAGCCCATAGACGACCTTTACTTTTTTAATTTTTTAGTTGTTTCTTGTGATATCCAGCTCTTTACTACTTGAGAAGCATCTTCACGGCGATCACTGACAAGTTGTTGTATGCGGTTTTTGCGTTCTTCGCTAGTACTAGATTTTTTCTTTTCTCTTTTTTTGCTGTCATCCATCTTATCCTACCTATTTTTAATTTGCTTTTAATAGAATCCTTTTTTAACCCAATTTTTATGATTTCTCTAACTATTGTAAAATAGGTATACCTTTTATAGTTTGCCAAATCATCCACCTGAGGTTATTTTTTACCAATCTTATCTTATATGTTAATAGTGGAGGTATTTAGCACCTATGAACCGCTCCGCCCGATCCGTCCTCAGACGTATTAATCAAGATCCAGATGCCGATGCTAGCCAACAAGGACAATTTGAACACAATCCTCAGGAAGGCCAACAACAATCCTCTTCTCAAAAGCGTGACGACGAACTCGATCCAGTCCCTGATGAAATAAAGACTGAATCCGAAAAACGCCATGAAAATTACCGACGGCGTCAGGCAATGGCCGGACGTTTTACCCCGGCAGTTGAACGTTTGCCTATAATGACAGCCGATGAGCGCGCCGAACGCGATAAAAACAGACCCAAATGGCGTACGACAACTTTTGAAGGTCCAATTGAAAAACTGATTGAAAAATATCAAGATTTAGAAGAGGTGCAAAGACATCTAACCTTGGGACAATCGATGAAATATGATTTTACCGAGGACGGACAAGTCTTAGATAAAAATGGTGTCGTAATTTTCGATGGTGAAAAATTAGTAAATCCTTAAGGTTCTTCCCCTGTTACTGCCTTACTCGCCTTTAAATAATTACTTAGAGGTGAGTAAGTATTTCTTCCCCTGCTTGAATGTTCTTTGTCTTGTCTTAAAAAGATCTCTAATTTTTTATTTACCTAGTGCCGATAACTTAGGTAGTAGTAAAACTTGCCTTTTTTCCACTTTTACCCATAGTGAGATCAGCACATGCCTTATTTGATTCTTCTCTGCCTAACTATGCTCTTAGCCGCGTGCGCTAAACAAGAAGAAAAAACGCTTCCGCCGCCTCAAGCAGCCAAAGAACCGTCAGCCAGTTTTGGAAATTCGCAAGAGGTAACTTCTTATCTAGTAAAAATCAACCCGTTTATAAAAAATATTTCTCAATTACAAGCTGAAATTGATCAACAAACACTTAGTTCATCAGGCAAAGCTACGGGCGCTAATCTAGCCCGTGCTATGCAAACTGCCCAACCCCAATTACAGACACTGTACGACCAATTCAACCAACTTGAATTCCCCCCTTTGCTTGCAGATCTACACCAGAACATTGAAAAATTGATGGCACTACGCCTAGCCGCCTATGAATTAACGATAAAAGGGCACATCCAAGAATCAACAGACAAAAATTTAGACCTTTACGATGCCGCTCAGAGCAAATTGCAGGAGGCCAATCAGCAAATTCTGCTCTTAAATGCACAATTGAAACAAATCAATCAATCACTTACCCAGGTAGCAGCGAATAATTAAGCTCATTTTGGGTACGCATTATATATTGTCTCTAACAAGGCTGCAGATCACTTTTTTTATAATGATTTGCAGCCTGTTTTATTGGGGGTGTGACCCACTATCATACTATGGGCATTTAGCTCAAGGGCAGATGCGCGTAATCCTACAAAGACAAAAAATAGACCACCTTTTAACGCAAACAGCATTAGATACCACTTGGCAACGTCAATTCCGTTATATCAAAGCGGTCCGGAGCTTTGCTCAACAACAATTAGGCTTAAATCTATCCTCTAATTACAACCATTTTTTCGATACGCAGGGACAAGCCATATCTTGGAATATTAGCGCCTCACAGAAGACGCAATTAACGCCCTACCAATGGCATTTTCCTATTGTTGGTGCGCTACCCTATAAAGGTTTTTTCAAAAAAAAGACAGCCTTAAAAGAATACAATGAATTATTAGATAAAGACTTAGATGTCGTTTTACAACCTGTTTCAGCCTATAGTACCCTAGGTTTTTTTTCTGATCCCGTCTTAAGCACAATGATGAGCTATTCCCCTGCTCGTTTAGCAGATTTAATCCTGCATGAATTAACTCATGCAACAGTATATATTAAAGATGAAACCGATTTTAATGAAAGTCTTGCTACTTTTATTGGCGAAACAGGCTCTTTACTTTTTCTTGCTGCTCACTTTGGTGAAGATACCCCACTTATTTCAAGTGCCCTTTTACAACGCGCCGATGAACAGCGATTTCGTCACTTTATGGTTGGCGTAGTCGCTCAATTCGATAGTCTTTACGCATTAAATCTATCCACAGAACAAGTACTTAGTGAACGCCTTGAACTGTTCAACTTGGCCCAAGAGCGTTATAAAGCCATCCGATCCGAATTTGTCAGCGCTAATTACGACGGGTTTCTCGATTGGCAAATCAATAATGCCCGCCTGTTATCCTATACACGCTACAATCGTAACCTTGAGCGTTTTGAAGCCGTATATCAGTTAAAAAAACAACGACTTGATTTGGCCTTAGAGGTTTTTATCGCCTGTAGCAAGACGGTAGATCCATGGAACTGTATAGCCGACTCAGGCCATGTATCAACAAAAACCCCGTCTATACCGTAACATTTTTGTCCTTACTTACCTTCTCTTATCTATCACTAGATAATGGAAAACACAGAACAGCTATATATCATATATGTTTTTTTCTTATACATTTAACTTTCAGCTAGTAATAATTAGTAGAGCGCTCAACAAACAACAAAATACCTTTATGGAGAATTATATAATTCCATTTTTTGTCAAGTCGATTCCCTGCCTAAGGGACATGCTTGACTTTAGTCCCACCACAAGAGATATTCAGTGCGTTAGGGATAATCCATTGTACAAACGTACCAAAACCTTATCTACTCATTCTTTTTCTGTAAAGTAGCGCATGTTTGCTTACCGATCTTTTCTTGTTTGTTGCTTCTTAAGCTTTTTTTTAAGTGGCTGTGCGGGTAAAATAAAAACAGCTATAGCGAGTACTTTTATCCTTGATGTTGCAACCGCAACAGCCAAACACGATGATCTAGCCCTAGTCGCTCAGGGAGCACCTACCTACCTGCTGCTATTGGAAGGCTTATTGGAAAGTAATCCCAACCACAAAGAGCTCTTACGATCTACCGCTGAAGCTTATTTATCGTATGGCACGCTCCTTGAAGCCGATGCTCCACAACAAGCTAGTCTCTCCTATTCACGAGCCAAGCAGTATTCACAAAAAGCATTAGCCCAAAACCATAAAATTGCTCCCCTGTTAAACGCACCATTCAGGGAATTTTCTACCCTTGATACTCATTTAAAAGCCAAAGATCTGGAGTTAGTGTTTTGGGTGGCAAGTTCCTGGGGAGCTTGGGTAAGTGTCAATACCACATCAATGGCGGCTTTAGCCGACCTGCCCAAGGTTATCTATTTAATGGAATGGATCTTAACCCAAGATGAAACGTTCTATTATGGTAGTCCTCATATATTCTTGGGCATATACCATGGCGCTTTACCCAAAATGCTGGGCGGCTCACCCGAAAAGTCACTGTATCATTTTAACCGAGCCTTAGAGATTAGCGATAATAAAATGCTTATCGTCCATGTGCAAATGGCAAAATTTTACGCACGTCAAATATTTGACCGTCAATTGTATGAATCTCTCTTGCACCAAGCCCTAGCGTTACCAGTAAATAGCATCCCCGAATTGACTATTCAAAACGTAGCGGCTCAAAAGATGGCACGCCTGCTACTTAAGGAAACCGATGAATTTTTTTAAATACAACGTATCTTATATTCTAGTTTTTTTAAGTCTTTTAAACCTGTTAGCCGGCCCGCTTGAAGCCAAACCTAAACTCCTTAAACTAGCCAGCTTGGCCCCAGAGGGCTCATCCTGGATTACTGCGCTACGCGCAATTGATGCAGAATTACGAGAAAAGACAGACCAAGCAGTAGGTTTTAAGATTTATCCTGGTGGGGTTCAGGGAGACGAAGATGTAATGATGCGTAAGATCCGTGTAGGCCAACTACATGGTGGTGTTTTTGCAGCCTTAGGCCTTAGCCAACTCAACCCTGAAATATTAACAGTACAAATGCCGTTTCTTTTTGAGACTTACGCAGAAGTTGATTATGTCTTGGACCAGATGAAGGCCTTTTATAAACAAGGTTATGCTGCTAATGGCTATACCTTACTCGGTTTAGTAGACATTGGCTTTGTGCATATTTTATCGCAACAACCAATCCATAATATAGAAGATTTAAAGGGTGTTAAAGTTTGGCAAATGGAGAATGAACCTATTACCGCTGCTATTTTCGATAAAGTCGGCGTCCAATCTGTTCCTCTGCCTCTACCGGATGTTCTGCTGGGACTGCAAACCAATTTAATTGAAATGGTATATGCGCCACCGTCAGCAGCCATTGCCCTACAATGGTTTACCCGTGTCAATTACCGTATAGCTCTACCGATAAATTATACCGTTGGGGCATTGCTGATTTCTACCAAAAAAATTTCCAGTTTATCACTTGAGCATCAAACACTCTTGGAAGAAATCACGCAACGACACACCAAAGCCTTATCAACTCAAATCCGCCTAGAGAATCAACAAGCTCTTGAAGTTATGCAAGATCAGGGCATTACCGTTATTGACCCCTTACCTGATGCCATCGAGACCTTTCGTCTCCAAGTACAAAAGGCACAAGGTGATTTAGTTGGAAAAGCTTTTACCCAAGAAGCGTTTGATTTAGTATTAAAACATTTAGCCACCTACCATGCCCAAGTCGATACAAGTAAATAACTCTCTGTGAAACGCTTGCTAGTTTTCTTCCACCAATTTGAAGATGCGGTATTAACGTTACTGGTTGGCTCAATGGTAGTTATTGCCTGTGGGCAAATTATCTTACGTAATTTTTTTTCTCTGGGTTTTATATGGGCTGATCCATTAATTCGTCACCTGGTTCTGTGGATCGGTTTTTGGGGTGCTATGATTGCAGCTCGAGAAGGCAAACATATTCAGATAGATGCTATTCTGCATTTTTTACCCACTAAAATACGCCTTCTTTCTGGCTTTTTCAGTTTTTCTTTTGCTGCCATCATCTGCATTATTCTCACCTATGCTGCCAGTCATTTTATTGTAGATGAAAAAGCTGCGGGAACCCACGTTTTTCTTGATATTCCAGCTTGGCAAGTTCAGTTGATTTTGCCGTTAGCTTTTGCGGTCCTAAGCCTGCGTTTTTTTTATCAAGCCGCCTATCACTTTAAAAGCTTTTTAAAAAGTCAGAGCGCCTCTTTTGGTTAGTCTCGTTGCCGCTTTCCTTGCCTTAGCTGGAACGCCCCTATTTGTGGTCATTGCCGCTCTAGCACTCTTCCATTTTTTTGTTGCGGATATCGATTTAACGGTAGTTTTCATTGAAATCTACCGCATTGCCGAAACTCCTACCCTAGCAGCTATTCCTCTATTTGCCTTTACCGGCTTCTTGTTAGCCGAAAGTAATGCAGCCAATCGCCTCGTGCGGTTTTCTCAGGTCATGATGGGTTGGTTACCAGGTGGGTTAGGCATTATGACTATCCTGGTGTGTGCTTTATTTACTGCTTTAACCGGCGCTTCGGGGATGACCATCGTTGCCTTAGGCGGTTTACTCTACCCGGCTTTAGTTAAAGCGCGCTACCCTGAAAATTTCTCCTTAGGCTTACTCACCACTTCAGGCAGTCTAGGCTTGCTTTTCCCGCCCAGTATTCCACTTATCGTTTACGGTATTATTGCCCAAACTCCGGTTGATAAACTCTTTATCGCTGGCATTATACCCGGTACTTTATTGGTCGTTGCCTTATCTATTTACTCTTATATAACAGGCCGGCATACCCTTCCACCCCGAAAAACCTTCCAATGGACCGATCTACTTGCGGTTAGCCGCGAAAGTATATGGGAATTACTGCTGCCGCTAGTAATTTTTGGCGGCATATTTAGTGGGCGTATTGCCGTTTCAGAAGCTGCCGCCTTAAGCGTTTTTTATATACTTATTGTTGAAATGGTGATCCATCGCGAAATACACTGGCGTTCTCTACCCAAAATCATCCGTGATACTATGGTTTTGGTCGGTGGTATTCTTATAATTTTGGGATCCGCTTTAGCCTATACAAATTATATGATTGACGCCGAAATTCCGGCGCAATTACTTGCCTACATTCAAAGCCATATTAGTAATAAATGGACTTTTCTTATTTTATTGAACCTTTTTTTGCTGGCCGTAGGTTGTATGATCGATATGTTTTCGGCCTTAATCGTGGTGGTGCCTTTGATCCTGCCCATTGCTGCGGCTTACAATATCCACCCAATTCACCTGGGAATGATATTTCTAACCAATTTGGAAATTGGCTATTCTACTCCGCCAGTAGGTTTAAATCTATTTATTGCCAGTATCCGCTTTGAAAAACCCATTTTAAAACTCTACTGGGCTTCTTTACCCTTCCTGCTGATTTTATTAACCTGCCTGCTGTTAATCACCTATGTACCACAATTAAGTCTAGTGTTCATTACGTCGTAATGCCTTTAACTACGTGCAGTTCATAACAGGCTGTGTCAGCATGAACTCATAGCAGCATAGAACAAATAAATCCCCCTCAATACGATGGCAGTATTAAGGGGGATCTGATGATTTAATAGTTTTTTAATAACTTAAAGACGAGACCGCCTTACTGATCATCGCTAGCGCGGTACAGAACATACCGATGAGCGATCCACCAACACCAGCGCCAACCCCTAATACCATCGCATATTGTCGCCATTGTTGTTTGCCATAGCGACCCCAAAAGTAAAAGCGGGCTAATAAGGCCCCAATAATTGGCAATATCATATTATGCGGTATGCCATTTACCCCCTGCACATACCCCCAAATCAAAAAGATTGGCATCCCTGCTATGGCAAGTGAGAAATATCCGACTATGCCGAACGTGGCACCAAACAAAATAATTGGCCATTTTTGGCCATCAAGGTCTTGCCCAAAAAGTTCCCATCCCTTAAGTGGATGACGAATATCTTCGTCAACAAGACCATCACCGTCATCATCCTTTAAATTGTGTAACTCTTCGTCAACCCCAACAATTTGTCCAGCTTGTACCACTAAACCGAACTGCTGTCCACCAAGATTGGCTACTTTTTCACCTATTAGGTCGCCATCTCGTTCATACTCAATATAGACAGAATCACGCCATGAATTAATGGTATTGAATACAAAATCTTCTAGTTGATCTCGCTCAGCATCATCGGTATCAAGCGCTAAGCCATTTACCGCCTGCAGCAAGTCGCCTTTCTTTATATCAAGACTTTTCCATAAGCCCTTTTTCTTCACCTGATCAACGATAACTTCTTCATCCCCCATAAAAGGCAACACCGTAGTGAGTTTATATTTTCCATCCAAACTTATATCGGCAGTCCAAGCAGCCTGTTTATGATATAAATATTTACCCCGTTTATAACTGACCCGTAGTGAATCGCGACCGTTATCTATTGCCTTAGCTAATACCCGCTGCACCATTAATGTATCAAGCACAGGTTCCTTATTCCGAATTTCCCAATCCTGAATTTTTATTAAACGTCCATTAATAGCATGGATTCTATCCCCAGATTGCATTCCGGCATTTTTTGCAATCCCATTATCCTCAACTTGAGCCGCCATAATATTAATACGCCGATCATTATCGTTGTCTTTGCGATCCCCGGTAAAACGTGGATCTTTCCATAATGAATTGAAAAGCAGCGGCATATCCGACGATCGCTGTAAAAACTCACCGTCAAATGTCGGTAAACGATCAACCTCAAAGTAAAAAACCAAGGAATCAGTAGAACTATTTTTTTGCCAATCTATTTCTGCTTTAAAATTTGGATTGGCAGTATTTATTGTTTCTCCTAAGGGTGGCCACAACAGTTGAGGCTTGGGCAAATCCTTTACATAAGATTCTGCATATACATCATTGAATTTTGAAAAATCGGCAGGAAAGCTAGTCGGTACTAGCCCTGAATTTTCAAAATCTGCATAAAAATAACCAATCTGAGACCATGCTCCATAGCTTCGTTTTTCGGGATCGGGTATATCCACTTCATCACTGACTCGTACTCGCCAATACCACCACATCTGATTCTGCAAATTAGAAGGACTCCATACCGTTTGATTTTCCTGGACGATCTCGCCATCGTCAACTTCTTCACCTGGAGTCCATGTTTTATTGTACATCGTACTTGAGAAGAACAAGGCTTGATTATAGGCTTTTAAGGGCCACATCAATTGCGCATAAGGATAGGTTTCAGAAGGAATCGGCGCCAAACGCCATAAAAAGGTCCAATACATCAAACTGACGGCAAAAACAATGGGCAACATAAACAATTCAGCTTTAAGCAAGCTGGTAAACCGCATCCCCGTTAACTCCACAATTCTAAACTGCTCAGCATTCCCGCCAAAATTCTGTCCAGGAAAGGGGACAAACCATATCTCTACGCCACGAAAGCCAGTTAGATAAATAATAGTTTCATGGACGTACGGAATAGCTACATCGCGGCCTATCATACCATCCAAACGAGCACTAACTACCGACATTATGGGAGCATAGACAAAGCCCAGAATCAAAAATATCAATAATAACCCGGTGCTAACCAGATGAGGAAATAAATATTTAGCCAGCACAATTGTATAAATAGTCGGGATACAAAAAAGTAATATACAGGCCCATATCCTAAAATCACCGCGCCCCAAATGTTTAAGGCATAACCCTCTCACTTCCGCAGGCTTATTGCATGAACTATGCTGGCAAACCTGCGGTTGAACTATCGTATTGGTTACTTTTTCATGCGCATCTTTTTCCTCACGAAAATGACGCGCCGTAGCAATCATCTGATAGAAAGATACGAAGGTAACGGCAAGCGTAATCCCAATCGAAAAAGCCTGCCAGAAATCAAGCCCCGTCACAATTTGCGTGCGAATGGTATCCATACCTAATTCCCAGCGGGGTAAGAAACCATAACTATGCAAGATTGGACTAGCAACCATATGGAGAATAACGCCACCAAAAGCCCCAATAATCCCCCAAAATGGTGCTAACAAACCACCTAAAATTCCGCCGATATGCAAAGAAATCCCCATAGGCGTTGCATGTAATACATTACCTAAATAGGGCGTTAAATCCCAAAAAGGTACGGGAATTATTTCTACCCGTGCCCCACCCACAATTTCAGTAATCGCAGGAATCCCCACATAAATAAAGCCAAAGGAGGCGCCAATAGCCGTTCCAATACTAAACACCGGCCATTTCCATGTCTCTGCTTCCTGACCACTTTCCTCCGCTAAAGCCATGGCTGAAAGAGCCGACATCGGCGCTGTCGGAAACGGTAACTTCTCACGGTCTGACGTCATGCGAAACAGCACATAACCGGAGGTAAACCAGCCAATACGTCCCATAATGGTGCCCATAACTAGCAACCCTATAGGCCATGCCCAATCCCAGTGGATAAAGGTCCGTTGTGCAATCGCTTCAGAATCGGGAGGAGGTGCCCACCAATAAGGTAATTGACCACTTAACCCAAATTGTTCAATCTCAGGGGAACGGACAAAATACTGTTTCCACAGTAAATCTAGAAAAGCCCCTTCTTCTCTAACAATCAATGCACCTGCTACATATACTAACAGGTAAATCTCTTGCCGCCGCAGTGAAGTAAAGGAGCGTTTGGCCACTTCTAAAAAGAGAATCACCGTTACCCATTGTGCCGCTGCGCCAACCCCTCCCCCGGTTACTAAACCAAGATACATTTCACCAGGCGTCATAATTAGCGAAATAAACAAGACGCCAATTATTGTTCGGATGGTAAAACCCTCTTCAAATTGATTGGGCGCTTGCAAGAGGTCACGGTACTCATTCACCTCTTCATATTGGCGATCATGTTTACTTTTTTTCGTTTCGCTCATAGAGATATAACTATCGTCAGTTTTTTTATAAGTTAGCTAATTCGGTATCAGCCTCTTCAACCAAGACGCTTTCCGCTATTTTACGATGGCCATCTTTAGCGGTTTCCGTCAGGGAATGCCAGATTAAAAATTCCTTACGCAAGCCATTGATAAACTGTTGATTGACCCGTTGCCAAAAGGTATCCTGACCACTAATACGCTGTAGGAAAATATCCACCTTATAGGCTTTGGGAATAGACCCAGGCACAAATTCTAACTGCACATATTGACTAACCCCCATATCAAACGGGGCCAACCATAAGAGCATTTGTACCGCATATTCTTGGTGACCATCAGCTTCAACAACTACAATCCGCACTTTTTCAGCGTAAAAATCACCGATTGATTCTTCACTATAGGCACGGAAATAATTGTATAAAAAGCCACACATACCTTTTACTTCCGCTTCACTCACCATAAAGGGAAATTCAAATACCCAACGATCCCCATCTGGCGGTGGAGGTGTCCACCGACGCACAGTATCCGGTACTGCCGCTTCAGCAGCAATGCGAGCGGGATATAAGGTTGAGAGAAATACAACTAGCATGACCACAAGGGCCGATACAATAGCCGATACGGAGGAATAATTCAGGTTTAAACCATCCGTTAAGTCAAAAAGTATTAAAACCTTCCCCAAACCCTGGCCTAAAATATAACCAAGGGTAACTCCCATTACCGCATAAACACACGCCTCTGCTATAAAAAGAAGCGAAATATGCAAGGGAGCCAAGCCCACAGAGGAATAAATACCAATCTCGCGAAAACGTTCATACACAGCGCCTAGCATAGCATTTAAAACAATCAAGGCGGCAATAAACATGGGAATCATTAAGGCTCCCAAACCACCAACACCGGTCAAGCCCACAGAGGTATAGGAATAAACCTTGATGGCCTCATCCGGACTATCCCGCATCCCCGCAAAGATGGTGATCTGCAAGCGGGTAAGGAAGTCCTCTATTAAAGCAGTACTATTAATGCTATTATCAAAATGCACCGCTACCGAGCGTAATGTCCCCCCCATCTCCCGCAATGTACCAAAAGGCATAACAAGGACATTAGCTGGGTTAAGATGGACAAAGGGTTTTATCTCAGAATTATCTTCATCGGCTAGCGTTTCTACTTTCTCTTGTCCAGCAGCACCAAGAACTTGACTGGATGATAGTTGAAAATCGGCTGGGGTTAGTGGCTCGTAGTCTAAATCATTAATGGCTTCAAAAAGTTCAGCATCAAAAAGCCCTCGCACCACTAGGTAGCGACCAAATATCTGTACCTTCTTTTGACCAACGTCTTCTACGCCAATACCTAAACCATCGGCCATTTCCATTGATAACAGACAAGATTCTTCATCATCTTCAACAAAATAGCTGCCGTGAATAATCGCCTCATCAATACCCGTAATATGACGTTCATGAGCCATTAAGCCCAACAAACCTGTTGCTTTATATTTTTTTTCTGCATTAGCAATATCAATGTATTTTTTCTGTTCTTTATCAATGGCAATATACCAATTACGCGCTACAACTTCACCGCTGTGCTCAAAATGAGATCGCGCATAATCTAAGGTTGGAAACTCTAACGAATTCCACCCTCGATCACGAATTAAGACCCCTTCGTAACGACCTTCATGTTTGGTATCAAAGGCCCAGAAACGCACTTCTTTATCAAAGGAGGTAAAAGACAAAACGGTAAAAGTCAATAAGGTCAGCGTTAACAAGGTCAGACCCGTACGTAATTTACGCCGGCGCATATTAGAAATGCCCAACATAAAGGCCGCATAAGCAGCACTAGCACGACTAATATCCGTTTCGTGAATCATGGCCTCCTGAGCCCGGTATTGCTTCATAAAATGATTAAAACGGGTCATAATCAAGGATAATACAAATACCGACATGGCCATAATAGAAAATGCCAACAATATTATTAACGGATGGGCAATAGCAAAGGCAGGATGTATCTGCGATAAAATAAGCCAGACAATTAATAAAATTACTCCAAAACCAGCTAATTGTTTGCGAATATCAGATGCGGCAAAAAGCAAACGCTCACCAAAAAATGCGGCAGGGATCAACAAGGCTAAAAAAAACACCATACCTTTTATCACATCATTAAGCGTCTTCATTACCTCGGGATAAGCCCGTGATGTTATGCCTAAGGCGGCACGTACATAGCGTACGTACTCCTCCCATTGATAGTTTTCTCGCGCTGCATCTGCCTGATCTATGAGTTCCCTGCCTTGCACATGCAAGCGATTCAGACTTTGATTTTCTATAGCATTATCACGCATGGTCTGCAAGCGTGCCTCATTTAACCGCCACATATCTTTTACCGCCAATAATTCAGTTGGCACCAGACGCTCAGCTTTTAAATTATATCCTTGCCCACGTGCCTCACTTTCCGTTCTACCGCCTTCACTGTTAATTAACAGCATACTACTGCCCAAAAGAATTTTTACCCGGTCCTCTTCATCCGCTTCGGCGGAGCCAAAGACCACGCCTTCCTGCCCATTAAATGCCAAAGAATAAGAATACTGAGTAGGCTCGGATCCAGAGCGATCAATAAGTTTGGGTGTTTGT
>JACLAC010003484.1_pt1 | contig 15227 bp, 14 predicted proteins | sample 8027881 | NCBI WGS metagenome assembly JACLAC01 (sample SAMN15725517, study PRJNA655200) | protist metagenome | isolation source: fluorescence activated cell sorting (FACS) single amplified genomes of... | place: Spain: Blaines Bay Microbial Observatory, Mediterranean Sea | collected 2016-01-19
ACATTATAAAAAAGGAAAATAACATGCTTTTTATCAAATTTTTCACAAACAACACCTCTCATTTTATACAACTTCGAATAATTTTCGATCTACTATAAAAAATAAATCTAAGTAAATTCGAATAAACATTGTATGTATAAAAACATATTTGTCAACTAGCTACCTGAGTGCACTCTATAGAAATGATATTAACACCAAAATAGTGAGTCCTCTTTACTGACAAAGAATTTGAAAAGAAGTGGTGGGAGTTCTGTTTTTATAATCTGTGAATTACTAACCGATTCCTAACGTGGTGATAGAGTCAGCATATCAGTCTTTCCACGTATTACCAACCGTGTGAGCCTTTTTCTACTGGTATTTTAACCACACATTCATTTAACAACACACTTAAAGGTTTACTTCCTCCATATACATCCATAGTAATACTTCCGTGTGAATGTCCTATCAGTTCCTTGATAAAGGGTTCATGTTGTATCTTTTTTTGACAAATGGCGCAAAAATTGACAAGTGTAGGGCGAAATCATAGAATGGTGTTTCACATTATTTTTGCGTAGATCTTTCGAATTTCGAATCCTAAACGGAGGAGATTATTTATGTTGAAAACGTTTGTCAGTCTAACGGTGATTTTGTGTTTTTTAGTTTTAACACAGCCAACTAGTGCTTCTATAGGCAAATCATTAGTCGCACATTGGACTTTCGATGAAGGTAAGGGGGATACAATCAAAGATTCCGCTAGTGGAATTGAGGGGAAAATTGAAGGAAAAGTCAGCTGGATAGAAGGAAAACATGGAACAGCCTTAAATTTTGATAAAAATGGAAGTGGCATTGTCAAGGTGGCTGACGACCCTAAGTTGAATTTTGGAGATGATTTTTCGGTGGTGTTTTGGGCTAGGACAACTCAAGTTAGGGCCCAAAATGACGACTGGTGGAATGGAGGTTGGATTATCAATAAAGATTTGGGTGGGCAGGAAGATGTCAACGATTGGGATATAGCTAATGTTAATGGCCATCTGGTTCTTATAACTGGCAACCCCGAAACCGATAAAGATGACCTGTTAGTTTCTACCGATCCGATTGCTGATGGTAAATGGCATCATTATGCTCTCTCTCGTGTCAAGGAATCAGGCCTTAACACAATCTATGTTGACGGCGTTAAGAATATCAGTGAAGAGAAAGGACCTGGCTTCCATGTTTCCAATCAGACAGCAATGACGATAGGTGGTCACCCAGGAGGGACAGGAAGCGCTTTTCATGGTGATCTGGACGATATGGCCATTTTCAGTAGAGTGATCACCGAAGATGAAATCAACACGATTATCAAAGGATGGGCGAAATCAACTGCGGTCGAACGAAATGGTAAATTGACGATCATGTGGGGGCAGTTGAAAACTAAGCTGTAAAGTGCATCTGATGAGGAGAATAATATGCAGGAAATATACTCCATTGAAATTGCCTGTTTTGTTCTTTTAGTTAGCTTGTTTGTTCCACAACTTATTCAAGCTGATTTCATAGCACATTGGGAATTTGATGAAGGTAAGGGATAATAATGTGGGAACCACAAGGGGTAAAGATTACTATAAATACTTATAGTCTTTCTTACCTCTTCTCCTGTGGTCTACATAGGATCAACAAGCCCCAATTTTAACTACACATTCATTTAACAATACACTCAAAGGTTTTCTGCCACCATATACATCCAAAGTAATCGATCCATGGGAATGACCTATCAATTCTCTAATAAATGGTTCGTAAACCTTTTGATTAGTTAGTTTATTTACTACTGTATGTCTAAAGGAATGAAAGTTCTTGCCTTTCTTCTTAATTCCAAGTTTCTTCAAATATTTAGCAAACCATCTGCTAATCATTGTTCCATATCCTGTACTTCTCATTCTTTTCAAATTCGGAAACAGTTTATGGTAATTCTGACTCTTAATCTGATTTATATAATCTAGTAAACCAAGATTTAGTAACTTAGGATGAAGTGGAATGACCCTATTTCCTGCTTCTGTTTTAACACTTTTATCTTCAGAATCAGCATTGAAGTTAATTGCCCAAATTCCATCCATCTTTTGAATATCAGAAACATTCAGCTGGCAAACCTCATTTAATCTGGCACCTGAATAAGCCGAAATAAGAGTCGCCCAATATCTTTCAGGTTTATTGATTGCTAGTGATTCTCGGTTCAATTTATCGCCTAGAACCAGATGGAGTTCCTGGTTGGTAAAGTGTTTCTCAATTTTTTCAGTGTTTCGAATTGGTTCTAGTTTGCCTCGAAAGACATTTTCTGAAGTGTATCCTTGTTTAATCGCCCAATTAAATAAAGACGATATTCTTTCTACATGTTTGAGGATAGTTTTATGACTAATTGTTGGCTCATTCTTTAGTTGAAGCAGTTGTTGGATGGTTAAATTGGAATAGCTCTTAACACGATTGACAGGTAACTGCTTTAAAATTGAGACTAGTCTTCTGCCATGATGATGAGTTAAAGAATCAATAGCCACATCACCCAAAACAGAAATGGCGAGTTTATGAGTGTCATAGTAGCCATTGATAGTTTTAGATGGATAACCAGATTCATTTTTGGCAGAGATGAATTTGGCTGAGAGTTGAGACAGAGAAATAGCAGATGAAATAGGAGTTGTTGAGATTTCTATTGGTTTCTGGTTATTGGATGCTTTAGTTTCTTCAGGTTTTGGATTTGGAGTAATAGCAGGATTTAACTTAGCTAATTCTAAACGCAACTTTTCTTTAATCTGGTCAATGGAAGTTCTGAAATGAGCAGATTCATTTCTCAATTGATCATAAAGTTGTTGAGAAAGATTATAAAGATGAGAGGAAAGTAATTTGGCTTGTTTTAGAATTCCACATCTGAGAGAAAGTTGAAATTCCTTAGTACCGAGAAATGACTGAAGATCTTTGGGAACGATTGAGCGAAAAGAATAAGTACTACCTGTTTGGCGAAAGACGAGATAGGTATTTGACATGATAAAGTGTGACCTCAAATGTGACTAAAATAGACACAACTAAGAATCAGACTTTATGAAACAGCCCCAACCCCTGTGATGACAAGGATTGACAAGAAAATGGCGGGAGAGGGTGGGAGTCGAACCCACCTATCCACTCGCGTAGACAAGCTGGTTTTGAAGACCAGTAGAGCCACCGGACCCTATCCCCTCCCAATGAATCATTAAACAGATAGTAGCTCGGCGACTGATTTAGCAAAGTAAGTTAAGATCAAATCAGCCCCTGAACGTTTAATAGCTATCAATGTCTCCATCATGGTCGCTGTTTCATCTAGCCACCCCATTTGGGCGGCCGATTTTATCATAGCATATTCCCCACTTACATTGTAAGCAACAACGGGCAAATTAACTGAGGCTTTAACATCAGAAATTATATCCAGATAAGCGAGCGCAGGCTTTACCATTACCAAATCAGCTCCTTCATTCACGTCTGCAAAAACTTCTCGTAGTGCCTCAAAGCGGTTAGCAGGATCCATTTGGTAAGTTTTTTTGTCTCCTTCTTTAGGTGCAGAGTCTAAAGCATCTCTGAAGGGTCCATAAAAAGCTGAAGCGTATTTAGCTGAATAAGACAGGATGCTAACATCAGAAAAATCACGTTTGTCTAATTCTTTACGAATATATCTAACTCGGCCATCCATCATGTCAGAAGGAGCGATAATATCAGATCCTGCTTCGGCCTGAGAAAGAGCCATTTTAGCTAGAATTTCGAGTGTTGGATCATTTAGAATGCGACCATCTTCGACTAATCCATCGTGTCCATCAATTGAGTATGGGTCCATAGCAACATCGGTAACTACGGTAATAGCCGGAACAGAAGACTTTAGCAAACGAACCGTTCGCTGTAACAATCCATTAGGATTGGTGGATTCAGTTGCAAGATGGTCTTTCTGTAAGTCGGATAATGCAGGAAAAAGAGCAACAGCTGGGATGCCAAGTTGTTGAGCTGATTTAGCTTCTTCTACTATAAGATCCGGACTCAATCGATAGCAGTCAGGCATTGATTCAATTTCTATCTTTAGATTCTGCCCCTCTACCACGAACAAAGGCAAAATCAGGTCTGACGGATGCAACCACGTTTCACGAATCATTTCTCTAATGGAATTAGTTCTCCGATTTCGTCTTGGGCGAGATAAGATTTGCTGGTTGGTCATCTCATTTCATCCGGCCATTAACTGATTACGAATTTTATTAGCCATCCAACCTAATTGTTCGTTGTTGGCACTTTGAGCTCGGGAAAAACTTAAGTCCATCATGTTATCGGTCGGTACTAAATGGACGTGGGCGTGAGGTACTTCATAGCCAGCGATAATCATACAGACACGCTCACATGACGTCGCTTGCTTGATGGGCAAAGCCAGTGATTTTGCAAAAGCCATTATTCCTTGGAATTCGTCATCATCTAGATCAAAAACGTAGTCGATTTCTCTTTTAGGAATGACAAGTGTATGCCCAAGCTTAATTGGGTTGATGTCTAGAAAGGCCATGAAATCACTATTTTCGGAAATTTTGTGACATGGTAATTGCCCTTCAATAATCTTGGTGAAAATTGACACCACTTTTACAAATTCTCCGACGCTGGTTGGTCCCTTGGTACCAATGCACTAACTAAATCAACAGGTACAGGAAATACTAATGTAGAGTTTTTTTCTGCAGAAACTTCAATCATGGCTTGCAAATAGCGAAGTTGGATTGAAGTCGGATCGGTACTTAAGATTTTTGCTGCTTCCGCCAAGGTACTTGCTGATTCAAGTTCTCCATCAGCATGCGTAGCCTTAGCTCGCCTTTCTCGTTCAGCTTCAGCTTGTTTAGCCATAGCTCTCTTCATTTCAACAGGCAAATCAACATGTTTAATTTCAACACCTAAAACTTTGATTCCCCAATCTTGACTGTGTTTACGGATCGTTTCTTCCAAATTCTGGTTCAATTTTTCACGTTCAGATAATAAATCATCTAATTCAGCTTGACCTAAAACGCTCCGGAGAGTGGTTTGCGCAAAATTACCAATTGCGAAAGAAAAGTCTTCGACTTCAATAACTGCTCTTTCTGGATCTATGACACGGAACCACAAAACAGCATTAACACTAACCGATACATTATCTTTAGTGATTACATCCTGAGGTGTGACGTCTTGCACTATCGTTCGCGTACTAATTTTTTCTATCCGGTCAATCCAAAAAGGCAGTAGTAGTACAAAACCCGGACCTTTGACAGCATTAAACCGGCCTAAGCGAAAAACAACTGCCCGCTCGTATTCTTTTAGAACTCGCAACGATGTCAACAGTAGGATCAGCCCTGCAAGACCTCCAATACCATACCATATGCTCGGCATTATCACTTTCTCCTTTTTCGGCTAATGTTTGATGGAAGCCGGTTTTTCAGGTACTTTTTGATTAATAAAATTAATAACTTCTTCTCTGTGAGCCCCAAACTGAATATACAAGCCACGGAAATTTTCTAGCCGAGAGGGGCGGTCGAACGGACTTAATAGAACGCCATTATTGTCGGCGTAAAAACTACGAAAAGATTCCCACTTTTTCTCAAATCGATATAAAAAAGACAAAACGACTATTTTTCGTTGATCGAACTGATAATGAAAGGGAACGAAATATTTGTAAAGACCCACCCCGAAAAAGAAAACCGACAGTAACACAATGTAGATTGATTTTGTCGATAAATAAACTAAAGCCAAAATCAGTACTAAAAAAGCGATCAGCAAAACTGACCGCTTCCGGTTTTCTACAAAAGGATGAACAACCCAAGTTAGCAAGCGTTCTGTCTACTTAAATCTTTTGATATGTTATTCACCCGACGCTCCTTCTATTGTTTTGTTAACACTACCTGACTCACGACTCGCTTTTTCAGTTTTTCCGCTGTCTGTTTCTTTCGGTATATCAGATTCCGACGATTCAGATTCGGTAGCATCAGGAACGACCGTACTCTCAACAGCATTCTCAGGTACCGTTATTTCTTGAGAAACGTTAGGTTGCTCAATTGGCGCAATATCATTAGATTCACCGTAAAACTTCATCAAAAACAAAGCAATCACCATGAAACTGATGGCGGTCCAAGTTGTCAAACGAGACAAAAATGTGGTAGCACCGTGTCCACCTAAAACAGATTCTAGCCCGCTACCACCGAATGCACTAGAAGACAAGCCTTCACCCTTGCTATCTTGTAATAAAATCACAATCACTAGCAAAAAACATATGACGACGAAAGCTGCTACTACGAGTCCAACTAAAATGTTCATAATTTTCTCCCCAGAATTACCAACTATTGATGGCTAGCCCGAACGATTTCTGCAAACGAGTCAGCATCTAAACTTGCGCCACCAACTAATGCTCCGTCAACATCGGGTTTGGATAACAATTCGGCGGCATTAGACGGATTAACACTCCCTCCGTATTGAATACGAACTGATTCTGCAATCTGATCCGAGTAGGAAGTTGCTATGACAGATCGAATCAAAGAATGGACTTCTTGAGCTTGATCGGGAGAAGCCGTCTTACCAGTGCCAATGGCCCAGACTGGTTCATAAGCAATAATAATACGCAAAATATCTGTTTTTGATAATCCATCTATACCATCAACCAATTGATTTGTAACAACTTTTTTCGTCTTTTCACTTTCTCGGTCTTCCAACATTTCGCCGACACAAACAATCGGTACTAAACCACTTTCCAAGGCGGCTTTCACCTTTTGATTAACCGATTGGTTGGTTTCACCAAAAAACTGGCGGCGCTCTGAATGGCCAACAATAACATAAGAACAACCAGAATCAACAATCATTTCTGCTGAAACTTCACCAGTGAAAGCTCCACTATTTTCCCAATATAAATCTTGGGCTGAAACACCAATTGAACTGTTATTTAGGGCATTTGCCACTGCAGATAAAGCGGTAAATGCCGGAGCAACTACAACTTCAACATCTCCAGTTGCATCGACCAACGACTGTAGTTCTACAACGAAATCCACCGCTTGGTCGATAGTTTTATTCAATTTCCAATTTCCTGCGATAATAGGTCTTCTCAATTCTGTGCTCCGTCTAATTTAAAATAAGAATTATATAACCTGCGCAGCTAGCTCAACCAATCGGTTCGAATAACCAGTTTCGTTATCGTACCACGAAAGTATCTTGACTAATCCACCTTCAATAAACTTGGTGAAAGGTCCGTCAACAACGGAGGATAGTTTTGAACCGTTAAAGTCAATCGAAACTAGTGGTTCTTCACTGTAAGCAAGTATACCTTTTAAACTCGATTCAGCCGCTGCTTTAAGTATGGCATTCACTTCATCTGCTGTAGCTTTTTTCTCTAAGTCTACTGCCAGGTCAACGACTGATACATTCGCCGTCGGAACCCGAATTGCCATTCCATCTAACTTTCCTTCAAGTTCCGGTAAAACTCGGGACACAGCAACCGCAGCACCAGTAGTAGTCGGTATCATAGATAAAGCGGCAGCTCTAGCTCGACGCATATCTGAGTGTGGAAAATCATGCACCTTTTGATCTCCAGTATAGGCGTGAACCGTAGTCATTAATCCGCTGTTGACACCAAAGTTTTCCAACAAAACCTTAGCAATCGGAGCTAAACAGTTTGTAGTACAAGATGCATTCGAAATAATGTGGTGAGCATCTTTATCGTAACTATCTTCGTTAACACCACGAACAATGGTGATGTCTTCGCCCTTCGCTGGTGCCGAAATAATAACTTTCCTTGCTCCACCACTCTTGATATGTTTTTCCGCATCTGATCTCTCAGTGAAAAATCCTGTTGATTCAATTACTACATCTATACCGTTGTCGCCCCAACGGAGATCAGCTGGATCACGTTCAGAAAAAACTGAAATCGGACTACCATTAACGAGAAGATCGCCTTCTGTAGCACTGATCTCATGCGGTAGATTACCATGGACTGAATCATACTTTAGCAAATGAGCTAGAGTTTCAGGATTGGTCAGATCATTCACTGCTACAATTTCAACGCCTAAACTAGGATTAGCTAGAGCGGCGCGGAACGCGTTTCGGCCAATCCGACCGAAACCGTTAATTCCAACTTTTAGGGACATACTAAACCTCGAAGAGATTGATTTCAAAAACTCCACATTATCCCATAGAACTGCGTGTTGAGTCAAGTTGAACCATAGCATGAAATGAAGTGCTGTGTTGGTCTGTTTTAGTTTGACATTACTGACTGATTATGATAGAGTTGCCGGGAATTAGGGCAAGTAATAGATGATGGATAGAGTCCGGTTAAGTTCTCCCGTTTTCCTGTTTTTTGTTATTTTAACCTTTTTTGTGTTGAGTTGTGGACGAAATGAACCGCCAGAATTTTTGGACATTGATATCCTGTCTGAGTTAGAGCAACCCTACGAGGTTTTCTCTGGACAAACTATTGAACTAGAGATCAAGGTCGAAGATCCAGATCAAGATGAATTGGTAATTGAGTGGACGGCGAGAAACGGAAAGTACGAAGAAGTCGCTACTGTTTTTAAAGCCGTAGTCGAACAAGAAACTCAGGAAACGGAAACAGAAGGTGAGCAAGATGAACCTAACAAAGGACCAAAAGTTTATTTCTCCGCCGAACAGGCTGATATTTACGCTATATCAGTTACAGTAAGCGATGGTAATGGGCATCAAATACAGAATTCAACTTTTATCAAGGTTAATGCACTAAACAAGCCTCCAATCCTAGACGGTACTAGCCCGGTTACCCTGAGTCCGGCCATGCCACATTACGTCGACCAAGAGATTTTTCTGGTAGCCCAAGCCAGTGACCCGGATAACGACACCTTGGTTTTTGAGTGGTCTGCTAGAGATCAAGAAAACAGTGATGCCGGTGGTTTGATTGAAGAAGGTAGTGGTGCTAGTGCTAAATTCAGGGCTGATTCTCCTGGCAGTTATCTCGTGAGTGTCCTTGTGAAAGACAATCGTGGTGGTCAAGATAGAGATTCCGTTATAATTGTCGTTAATACGCGGTTAGCAGATACTAATGGTGAACCTGAACAGGAAAACTAGTATCAACGATGTCCGCTACAACGAGACTAACCTTCGGGCTCGTTTCTTGATGTAATTATAAATCTGGTCTGACCTGTTTCCTACTTTCCATTAGCTGATCTGATGTTATTTTCCCGTATATCTTTTCTGTTGTTCTCCTTTGCATTATCTATATCTTATTCATTTCTTGTCTCTGCCCAGAGCGATATTGGTGAGGAAGAAAGAGTTTCCTTCCTACAAAGATTAGTCGATAATCCCCTTTTAGCCTCTACCATCCTTATATTCCTTTTTGCCACAGTCAACTATTTGATTGATTTGTTTAGAAAGGATAAGATTCTCAAACAACTACTGGGCAAATATCTTGTTTTCCAGATGAAGGACAATACCAGATATCAGGGCACTATGCGACTGGAAACAACTGGCGTCGAGATTATTTCCGAGGAGTCTCGCCAAAGAGGAGGCCCCCCTAGTTTTCTGTTCAAGAATTCGGATATTATGGCTTATATTCGATATCTAGATGCAATGAATGAAACTGAAAGGAAAGAACGGGACAATGATCTCGACAAGGTATACCACCCGCGTTTCACGACACGCCTACTAAGACGAGTTCGCAATTTTGGTGTAGCGCTACGTGATTCCGTATCTAAAACGGTTCAAATGATATGGGGGTCTATCAAAAGATCGAAAGCTTTTCAACCATTGCAGCAAAATGTTGGTGACATAAATATCCAAAAAGAAATGGATACTATTCAAAAAGATGCATACGATTATGCTATGGAAGAAAGTTATGAAAGGTTAATTGAGCGATTCATTGGTACAAAGGTGAAAATTCGTTTCGATGACAAAAATGGAACAGTTACAGAATTCGTTGGTATTTTAAAAGAATATAATGATCGTCATATATATTTAATGAATGTAGAAGAAAATAAAAATGGATATACAGACTACTGGGACGTTCGAATGCCAGAACGTGGGAAACTGGGTGAAAACAGCCAGAGAAAACTGGAGGAAGGATTTAGAGATGATAGAGGTCTACGGAGAAGAATTGAAGGTTCGAGTTTAATAATTGAAAACAATACCCCCTATGACGTTGAAATGCAAGAGATTCGGTATCATGGAGATGGAGATACCAAGAATGAACTTAAGTGGGGGTTTCGTATTCCAGCTTTTCAAGTTAGAGAAATCGAGATGAGACCTAACCCAAAAAGAGAGAACATCAAGCCATTTCAACAACTATTTACTCAAAAACACCGAACATTCCGAAATTTTGAATATTTGACGCTGCCATTTAGATCTTTTCGTGAAGCTGACGTTATTTTCCCTCGTGAATATTGCAAAATTGTCGAAAGTGCTGAGCGGTTTGAACCTCGTCCTCTAGACATAGAATCTTTAGCTCTAAATCCACTCGATCCTAAGCAAAACAGAGATGTTGAGTTTAAGGATTCACATGGACAGGTTGTAAAAGGAATTAATATTATTCATGGTTATGTAACTAATGTTAATGAAGATCGAATTGACCTGCGGGAAGTGAATCAAAGCTATGGACGAAGATGGTCCGTTCAAAGTGCTTTTGAAAAAATGGATGACCGTTTACGAAGAGTTCGTGGTTCAAACATTTTAGCTTTTAGCAAACGAAGACTCGTCGACCACATGACTCTGGTTAACGCCATTGGTCAGAATACTAGCCGTCGGGAGCCAATAGCTAATCTTTTGTTTAAGCCTGTCGGCTACCACTCACAAAAGTTTCAAAAAATGGGATTACCAATAAAAGTTCTAGCACTGACCGGAAACCAAACACAAGCCGAATTTCCTAAATTACAGCTTTTTAAACAGGTTGGCAACCACCGTTTACTTTTTCAGCAAATTAAAGAACTAAATACAGCACCACTACACAAAGCCCACGTTTTATGGCTAGGATACGGTGAAATTTATAAGGATGGTTATCAGCTAAACATAGATGCTGAACATCGAATTAAAAATTTTGTGAATCATGGTGGGATTGTGATCACATCAGGGCAAATAATGCATAATCTAAGGAGACGAAGTGTAGGCTGGATTCCTGAATTGTTAATTGGGGAGGAGCAGAAAGAGAACGTGCAATTCAAACCAACCCGTGAAGGTAATCAGCTTTTCAAGTTTCCTCATCCTGTTCAGTCAATGAAAACTCACGATACATGGTCAGAGTGGTCTGACAAGTATCGTGTCTTTGCTACAACTAATGATAACCAAAATGCCTCTATCTTGACTCTTCAACTTCAGGCTGGATTGTACATTGTCACAAGCTTAAAGAATCAAACTAAAGAAGATGTTGCAATTAACTCAGATATCATGCGCAATTTATTTTATTTTTCAGTTAAATGGCACGATCAGCAAAGAAGGGAAGGATTGTATTACTATTGATTGTTTTGTATCTGTTCAATTGGTGGCGGATTAATGTATTCTTTCTTGACTAAAGATTTTAGGTTTTGTCCTAGAGTTTCAAACGCTTCTGCAGCCTTTGATAAATTCCCATCTCCTGTTAGTTCTAGATATTGGTTATAGTTCTTGTTGGCTGATTGGATTAAATGTTCCAAACTTAAAGTAGCGGCCTCCGAGTTTTCGTTTGTTTTTTTTGGTATTTGTTCTTTGTTGATGGCCGAAACCCCTATGCCGTAAATTTCCCTCAATGCGCCGTCGAAATCACTAGCTGATGCGAATTGTCCTCCAGCCTGAACCGTTATGACCTCAAGGTCTGGATATTCCACACCTTCTGGTTTTAGGTAAATTGGCTCTATGTAAAACAGAGTATTTTCAACAGGAATAACCAGCAAATTACCTCTAATAACTACGGTTCCTTGCTGGTTCCATAGTGTTAAATCCTGAGATAATTCGGTGTCGATGGTTGCCTCAGCCAGAGTTGGGCCAAGGATAGTTTGATCCTTCGGCAAATTATATAGGACTAGTTGTCCGTAAAACTCATCGTCACAACGCGCAACCATCACTGCATTCATGTACCGAACTCGTTCTGGTGGTGTAAATGGGATAATATTAACGAACTCAACTAAACCAGAATTTGAATGGCTACTGGGTAAGCTAACAGTCGCATAGTAGGGCATCATTGATTTATAAGAATTATCTTCTCCGTACTTTTCTTTTGGTATATCCCATTTGTCCGAGGCTTGAAAAAATATAGTTGAGTAATTTTTGGGATGGCTATCGAGGACGTGATAATCTTTATAAATTTCTGCTTGAACTCTGGTCAGATAGTCAGGGTAACGCAAATGATTTTGTAAGCCAGCCGGCATTTCTTGTAGAGGTTTAAATAGCGATCTTCCATCATCTGTGGCAAATGCTTTTTCGTAACTCAAGGAAATTGGTTCGGTTGTTTCTTTAGTAAAGTAGAAATTAATCTTTCCGCTGTAGGCATTGATAACTGCAACGGCTGGATTTCTGATGTAGTTATACCTGTCAAATTTCGGTTCGGAATACGTTTCCATTAGTGTTGTTTGGTCTATATAAGTCTTGGAGTTTGGATAATGATCACTTGTTAAGTAGAGATCAACAATCCACCATAGTTGTCCATCATCGCCAACGACAATATAAGGATCTGGGTCGCACCTAAAGAATGGAGCAACATGAGAAACACGATCAGCGACAATTTCAAGACTCGTTGCTTTTCTTGTTCCAATCTTACGCCGAAACATGATTCGGCTTTCTTCAGAATTAATATCCGTCGACAAAATAATCCGCCAAAAATCAAACCGAACGGCAAAAGCAAATCTACGAATCCAATTATTTAGTGAAATACCTCCCTCGCCTTGGTACTCATGATTTTCTAGATCTACTTCATCCCGATTAGTTCCGACAATGACATATTCTTGGGTTAATTCTCCATAATAAATTTGTGGCTGCGTAATAGTTGGAAAATCGTTTTGGCTGACAAGCCGCCACTCATCACCAACTCTTTTTTCACCCTTTACCCAAAATACAGGGTCTTGTTGTTGAAACTCGTTGACAGGTACTACACAAACCCCGTATCCATGTGTATAGATTAGTTTTCTGTGAACCCAATCCTGTGCTTCTTCTGGTAACGATTCAACATCAATTTCTCTAGCAGCTACTAAAACTTGCCTTAGGTTTCCATTAATTCGGTAGCGGTCAACGTCTGTGTAAGGATGAAACTGAAAATATGGCATCAACCGTTGTGGGTGGCCGGTGAGGACCTCATATAACACTCGACGATCCCAAATTTGAATATTATTTTTGACTTCTGGGTGTTTTTCGATCAAATCAAGTGTTGCACTACCAGTAACATCTCCAACTCTTAGGGTCATTGAGTCAAGCCCAAAAGCCTGACGGGTAGCCTTAATATGATTAACTAAATAGGGAATTTCTACATGTGGATCTCGACGTTCCTTGATTAGATGGGAAGCCAATGGGTAGGCTTGAATCAAAACCAGATAGCTAACCATCCACCCAATTGCTGAAACATACCATATCCATCGAACACGCCATATCAAATTCGATAAAATAGAAATACCAAATAAACAGAGTACTATACGATAGAGTCGGTATGCTTTAACAAGTTTATCATCGATGAAGCCAAATCCGTTTAATCTACCCAACCCCCATGGTACTTTCGATGTAAATAGTGTATTCCAAATATCTAGCTGACATCCCCAAAAGGACAATATTAATAAAAACAACCAAAGAATACTAGCATGCAAAGCTAGGCTGATTTTGATACGGGCTACCGTCTGTGGGTCTCTCCGATAATAAAAATGGTATAGAAGAGCCATGATGAGGATGTTACTCCACATCAAGCAACGATACCAAGTATTAGTAATCCTGTCTTTTGGAAACTGAAATAAAAAATAGGTCTTGGGCAACTGAAAAATTGGTTCCAAATCGTCGATTTGGATTGCATTATCGGCTCTTAAAAAATAATCCCAAAAAAAAGCCATTGGCAATGCTAATACCACTGAAATGAGAATAACTATAGTAGCGATCAAACGGTAAAAACGGTAGGTTCTGCCCTCTGTCCAACGACCAAATTCATTGGATACTGGGCAAATAAGGTGAGCTACGAGGCAATTACTACTAATGAAAACCAGAGCAATTAGTAAATGTTTACCTATTAGTCGAATCCATTTTAAGTGCAGAAGTGAGAAAAAAATGTGATCATACGAAATACTTTTGTACCAAAGAATTTCAGTATATAGGTGAGCCCAAGCTGGAACTAAAAAAATACAAGTTAGTGTAATTCCAACAAAACCTAAACCAAATAACTGAAATTTGACCAACCGATTATGGTTACGTTGATTTCTTCGCCATAGGAAGGTGATTACAAAACCAGAAAATAGGAATATAAATAAGCTGAAGATGAGCTGAACTATGGATAGGTCAGTTTTGGACATCTCAAGTTCATCGTGATTTTAATCATTTGGTCGCCACAAGCAATCAATTTTCTCTTTACTTGGTAAATTGACCGACTAGATACGCTGTAGTAACTGTTACCAAAGTTAGGCGAACAACACTAAATATTTGATCCCAGCGCTCATTGACTCGCTCAACCATTACTCGTGTTGGGACTACAATTACGTCTCCGTTTTCTATACGATCAGCGTTCTTTCCGCGATAAGCTAGGCCGTTGGCTTTCAATAAATAAACACCATTGGTATCTGCATCTCGGGCAAACCCACCAGCCATTTCAATATAATCCTTACTCTTTAAGCCTTTTCGAAAAATAAAAGAACTGGGGTGTAAGACTCCACCGGTTACGAGAATAGTTTGCCGAATTTGAGGAACGTAAATCTCATCTTGGTCTTCCAATAATGGATCAATTCCGCTGTGCGGTTCTGTGAGGATTTGAGGCAAATTTATTAAAATACGACGACTAGGTATCATCGCCTTTATTTTTCTTGCTGGAGTTACCAAATGAATACCAACTTGTGTAGTCACTTCTGGTGCAATTGCCGTATCTTCAGGTGAGACCGTATCATTTGGTATTTTCTCTTTTGTTAAATCATGATCGGGATTTAAACCTGATAGGGGGTTTTCTTCACTGAATAATTCGGTTTTTTCGACATCTTTATCAACATTAGGTAAATCTAGGTCAATTATTGAGTTTTCGGCCTTTTCAGCTAATGTAGAAGGTAGTACGTTGTTATCATCTACTAGTTTTTCTCCATCCCCACTATTAATACTATACCTGATTGGTACAATAGGTG